>JAAUXT010029677.1_pt1 | contig 17613 bp, 28 predicted proteins | sample 7278171 | NCBI WGS metagenome assembly JAAUXT01 (sample SAMN14350112, study PRJNA611818) | marine sediment metagenome | isolation source: surface marine sediment (1.8m) | place: French Polynesia: Moorea | collected 2018-08
AATCCACCCCTGAATCCACCCCTAAATCCACCCCTGAATCCACCCCTAAATCCACCCCTGAATCCACCTCTGACTCCACCCCTGGATCCACCTTTGAACCCGCTCCAACATCCACTCAATTATCATCACCGAGCTCCGCTCCACGTGACCTCCGCTCCACGTGACCTCCGCTCCACGTGACCTCCGGAAGCGCGTCCATGGTCCCTGACCGGACACGAGGCCGCTCGTCGCTTCCGCCATCACGGCTCGTAAAGCCACTTCCGCTTCCGGTGGACGATACGCGCAGCGGAAGCAGCGCAGACGTGATTCACTCACCGCTGTCCAGGGACGCGACGTCAAACAACACGGCGTCCGTCTCAATTTTCGCCGTTTGAAGTGCAGAATTTTGAATGGGTGAAATCTTCTACTGTATCACTACATCTGGGGGCTGGACTTCCTAGAAACACACTGTAACCGGGTTCGGGTTTGGTCCCTTTTTTCAGAGGTCACTTTGGTCTCTGGGTCCGCGTGGTCCGCACAGGACAGGACAAAAACATGCGAACCCTGGAGCTGGGCACGTTACGCGTTGGCGTTTTAATCCCACACTGCACGCCGCTGCGACGTGACACCGGTCTGTGGGTTGTGAGGCCTCTCAGTAGATCTACCATGACACCAGTCTGTGGGTTGTGAGGCCTCCTGGAACTGTGACACCGGTCTGTGGGTTGTGAGGCCTCCTGGTACCATGACACCGGTCTGTGGATTGTGAGGCCTCTTGGTACCGTGACACTGGTCTGTGGATTGTGAGGCCTCCCGATCTGTGGGTTGTGAGGCCTCCCGGTACCATGACACCGGTCTGTGGGTCATGAGGCCTCCCGGTACCGTGACACCGGTCTGTGGGTTGTGAGGCCTCCTGGTACCACAACACCGGTCTGTGGGTCGTGAGGCCTCCCGGTACCGTGACACCGGTCTGTGGGTCGTGAGGCCTCCCGGTACCGTGACACCGGACGTGGCTTGTCACACCTGAGCCCTGAGCCTGACTCACCTGCGCTTTCGCTCTCGCGGTGCCTTTGATGTCCTGCTGATCCACACGTGTATCGCGGCTGCGTGACGCGTCGTTTCCGTAGGAATTTCGGGATTTTTTACCCTGGAGGTGAGTTGTACATTGTGATTGCATTCGACTCTTATGGGTCCACGTTGGCAAAACGGTGGCGGTGCGGATACGGCCCCTGCAGAACCCCTTACTGCACACAAAGCATGTGGTGCAGTCTTTTGGGTTTTCACTTCAGAGATCAACAGGGTACAAACGGTGTGTGTGTGTGTGTGTGTGTGTGTGTCGCCCAATATTTCAGGAGGTTGGATTCGGCTCCACCAGACAAACAAAATCTGACACACTATCAGACTATTCCTTTTCTCACACCAAGCACCACTCAAAGTGCAGATTCACGCGTGCAGGACAAAACGAAGCGTGGATGCAGGGAAGCCAGGGGGAGTAGGAAGCCAAGGTTCTGGTGTCCTCGCAGCATGGAACCTTCATGGGACAACACGGAGGAATCGAGCCTCTCACGACTTCTGTTTCAGTCTCGTTTGCTTCAGAATAGACCCACTTTGAAAAAAAAATTCGTGCTGAAGTCAAGGACATGGGAAATGGGTAACAAGCGTGCAAAAGGAAAAGTAAATAAGCAGTGAGTAGCTGTATTCACACAGTTCGGTGTGTTACTGTGATTGCAAATGCGTTTGAACCCCATTTACATCCATCTGGAATGTGGTAAAAGCCGTGCCTCAAGCGTCAGCGCACGCGGTGTAAATTGAGGGTGACAGAAATAACAAACAAAACCAAGCAAGAGCGCAGACTGGCCCGACTCTGCAGCCACCGGATCATCCGGACCAGACCTGCAGATCCGCCTCGTGTTTGTGTAAAGTTTGGCGACGCGAAAGTCATGCGTGAATCAGTGCGTTAGCACAGCGCATCTGTCGCGTAGCAACCGTGCATTGTCTCCACGTTTCCAATCAGCAGATTATCACCTAATCTCTCCTGTTGCTCCTGTTGTCATGGTAACGCGATATTCTATTTGCTCCTCTTTTTTTTGCCTGTTTTATGGGTGTGATTCAAGTTCACACGTGTTGATTCGTTCACCACTTTGCGAAAAACGCGGAGCTGTGGGCGTGCCCCAATCCCAGGTTCTGCCGGAACCGGAAACACGCAAGGCGTCCCGGACTGCGTCCAACGGGGTGTGTGACCCGTGCGCAACACACCCCAGCACACAAGTCTGGTCAAACCCGGTGTAACAGGACCAGACAACGACCACACACAGAGGTCATTGTGTGGTCCTAAATTTCAGGATCAGGCTCCGACCTGCCATGAGGTCCTGGCAGGTCGGAGCCTGGTCCTGAAAATATTTTAGGAGCAGACAATGACGTTGTTGTCTGGTCCTGAAATTTCATGACCACACAATGATGTCGGAGAAATGTTGCTGTCGGGGTCTGGTCCTGAGACACCGGGGCAGGGACTGCACGCGCACGTGTGAACCCGAAAACGCCCCGGGGGTGAGCACTACAAATAATCAACCTCTTTCTGTGGACACACACACACACACACACACACAGATGCACACTCCACCCCAACACACCCTGGTTTTATCCCTGCACGCGCACGTGTAAACCCGAAATCGCTCCGGGTGTGCGGACGAGGCAAATGAACCTCTTTCTGTGCAAAGAATTTACGCGAAGTTCCATCAGCTGAACGTTGCTGCCGCGTCTTGCAGCCCGTGGACACGCGCACACGAGCGGACAGGCCGCGGGAGGGAGCGATGCTGCCCGCGGCGCCGCGCGACGCCTCGGAGCGGGAGCGACTCGTCCTGCGCCGTCTCGCTGACCTGTGGAGCTCGGGGACGCTACAGGGACACTACGGTGAGGCTGCAAACACACCATGGAAAGGCCCAGTCAATGTGCTTTGCCCTCATGTACCAGGTCAAGCACGCAAAGGTGTTGCACACGTGCACGCATCATCGTGTGTGACGACCGACCGTGAGTTATTCGTGTCGTACACTCTTTTTGTTGGCCGTTGGGGGCTTTTTAAGACGACACGTCTGCTGTGCACCTGTCCATTGCTTATGTTCCCTGCCCCTGCCCCTGCCCCTGCCCCTGCCCCTGCCCCTGTCTCACCTGCGCGGATGGCGGCCTCGAGGCTCCCGTGCGCTTGCGCGGCTGGCATGATGTTGTCGCAGACGAGCGTACCGTACCACAGTTCCCACACGATCATCGACAGGCTGTAGATGTCCGCTGCCTTGTTGTACTCCCGGCCCTCCAGCACCTGCGCGGACCAAGGAAGTGTGTTTCTCGACAGATTGTAATCGATTACGACCGACTGACTTTACAGAGGACCGGTGCAATGAAATAGCCTGGCACCCCAGAAACCCCAAACAGGAGACAGATTGCACTTTCATACCAGGCACTGACCCCCTCCTGTGACTGTGAATGGCCGCTCTCACCTCTGGGGCTGAGTAGCACGTGCTGCCGCAGATCGTGCCCGAGATGTCGCGCTCGGGCTTCGTGAGTCCCACGTCGGCCAGCTTCACCACGTCCGAGTCGTTCAGCTGAAAGCAGCCGAGAAGTTCTGAGATGGTGCAAGTGTTTCCTCTGTTGCATGTGCGCAAGATTATTTTTTTCACGAAGGAGAAACTTCCAAACATGTTTGCCACCGTTGTTGGATGGGTGTGAGCCAAGAGCCCCGAGATCGTCAGCCCACGTCACTGTGAAAATCGGTGCAGGGCACAAGGTTGGCACAAACACCCGCGTCCTCACCAGTACGTTGTCGGGCTTGAGGTCCCTGTGCACGAGCCCCCTCTCGTGCAGGTACATGAGCGCGCTGCACACTTGCGTCGCGTAGTCGCGAACCTTCTTCTTGGCGTTCAAGAATATCACCTCCGCGACCATCGCTGCAAACGACAAAACGCTGCGGTGAAGTTGCGTCCTCAGTGCCGTGCCCCCTTATTGTGCACGAGATGGGAAACAAGGTTTGCACGACTTGGGGCTCAACCAGTCGTTGATGAAAATTCCCACTGGACTTTGGTCGACGGAGGGAGGGTTCGTTGACTGAAAGAGGAACGCATCGCGTGGTCACGTGCGCTGCCAGACAGAATCAGGCCCCAGACCTGAACCCGATGCAGACACTGCTCCGGTGAACAGGCCTGTGCCTGAACCAGGTCATGAGCATCTTACCTGAAGAGCTTGAACAAGTCTGTGAGTCAATGAACAAAAATGCCCGTTTCCTGGCTCGCAACGTACGCGCCATGAGAAACCCGACTCCAGCCAACACGCGTCGCAGCCCCTGCATTTACTTGTCGAGAGTCAACACGTCTCGAATACTGACCATCTCCGGCACCGAGCTTCCCCGGGTTGACGGCATCACGTCCGATGATGCGGAAGCGAAGCGTCGAGTCGCACAGCTCCATCACCGTCAGGATCTGCAGCGCGCCGCCGCCGGGCTCCCCCCTGGCCACGGCGCCCGCCTCCCCGCCGCGCCCCTCCCGCACCCCGCCGCCGCGGCCCGGTCCCCGCCGCCCGCAGGTCCCGAAGAAGCCGATGACGTTGTCGTGGCGGAACTTGCGGAGATTCTCCTCCTCGACGAGCAGCTCAGTGATGTTGCGCTCGCTCAGCACCTCTCTCCGGATCTGGGCAAATTATAAGCGACGATGTAAACACACGAAAGTACATTGAAGCGTTCCATCAAAAACAAGAACCTCGCACTCTTGAGTCGCGCGACTGTGCTCAAGCCAAGGCGCGGACCAAAATGTGGTTTTGTCTGGAACTGACGTCACCTCGCAAAATTCGGGGTTCTGGCTTGACTTCTTCGGTATGTCCGGACACGCACCAATTTTCGAAGCTTTTCTCTCGTGAACATATATTCCAGATTTTCATAATTTTCACAGCGCCCCGCACGACGCGCACGCACCTTGATGGCGCACTTGCACTCCTTGCCGTCCCTCTTCAGCACAGCAGCGTAGACGTCTCCGAAGGAGCCGGCGGCGACGGGCGGCACCGTGGGGTCCCACACTGCAGACAGAGCGACGTCACGTGAAAACCTGCTTGATCAGAGCGAGAACGATGAGGGACCATCTATTCTGCGCCAGACCAAATCTTTGAAGTTTCACAACCCACTGGGACACCTATTTTCCAAAACGTGATGAGGTGGACGCATGGATCTGGAGTGGATCTTCAACGCATTGTTGATGACAACGACCTGTGCAGTGCTAAGAACAACGCTCTGACCCAAGTCTTGGAAGTCGATGTCATAAGTCTTGATTTGTTGTGCGAAGAACAGGTCCAGCTGTCCCTGGATGCGTTGGCATTTCTGGAAGGTGGGAAGGTACGTCTCACACAGCACGATCTGAAAACGAACCGCACGTTTGTAGTTTGCACTTCAGCGTCACAGAGACGAGCAAACAGTCAGGTCCCTGCTACACCTCCGGTGCGCGCTCCCCATGACCCTTTCCCCGCACCTCCTCATATGTGTGTGTTCCTCCCTCTTCTTTGTGCTCCGCTCATTGCACATCCTCCGGCGTCCCTTCCTACACCTCCCGCTGAATCCCCCCTCCCACTCGTGCACCTCCGCTGCGCTCCCTGTACCTGTGAGTTGATTCTCTGCTCCTGCAGCTTCTCGATGAGGATGCGGTCCGCCTCAATGATGTTGGGGATGGCTGCGATGAGCCCCTCCACGGACCCCGTCACCGAGCTCAGCTGCTCCCGGATCAGCCTCGACAGGTTCTCCTTCTCCGTGAAGTTCGTCAGCGTCTGCAACGGAGGAGACCAAATGAATTTGAGAAGCATCACGCTGGGCCGCACAAGCTGAAGCTGTGCAGGTTGGAGCGAACGCGTCAGTTGGGTAGAAAGAGAACCGGCAGGAGGCTTCGCCGAAGCCCCGGTGCGCACCTCGTCTGTCATGTGCGACATGGCGGTCGTCTTGTCCTCGCGGTAGTCGCGCAGGAGGCGCACGTCGTGGATCTTGTTGCGGATGGCGCGGCCGGCGGCCACGGGGAGCAGCAGCACTCCGGCGACGACGCCGAGAGGGAGGAGCAGCGGCGCCGCCAACCCCAGCGCCAGCTTCTGCTGAAAAGTGAGCGTCGGCGTCCCCCACTGCGCGCGCAGCAGTCTGCGAAGAGAGGTGGGGGTGACTTTAGTGAGCGTGTGTGCATGTGTTCGTGTGTACGTGTGTGCATGTGTGCGTGTGTATATATGTGCAGTGCACCCGATCTCATGTGTGCGTGGTGTGGGTCGTCGGTTGTTTGCAATGTACCCCGATCGTGCGCGCGTATGTCGTACAGAGTGGCTCTATTGCACGCGGAACTGGTGTGTGTGTGTGTGTGTGTGTGTGTGTGTGTGTGTGTGTGTGTGTGTGAGTGTGTGTGTGTGTGTGTGTGGTGTGTGTGTGTGTGTGTGTGTGTGTGTGTGTCTGCCTGTCTCTGTTTGCACGTTCACGGCTCCTCCTCACCTGAGCGTATTGTACGAGTCGTATGCGCCTCGGTTCCGGTTGCCGACCATACTGCCCTCGATGACCTCGAGCTGGTCCTCGAGCAGGTCGAACTCGCCCTGGAAGCGCTGCAGCGTGTCCGTCTCGATCGACTCGAACACGCCGTTCTTGTTGTCCCAGTCGCTCACCTCGCGCCGGATCTTCTTGTTGATCTGCAGTTATTTGGGCGCGTCAGGAGCAAGGCTTCGCGAGTGGAGCTGTCTTCAGTTTGATTGACCCCCAACTCGGGCACCGCGTAAAATTGAGTGTCACAGGAGGTGCACACGCACATCCCTCACTCAGTCCCATGGATGCAAACACGAACACCACGCGCACACTCACACCCACAACCACACTCCAGCCACTTCCACGCACACACACACGCGCGCACTCACACCCACAACCACACTCCAGCCACTTCCACGCACACACACACGTGCGCACTCACACCCACAACCACACTCCAGCCACTTCCACGCACACACAGACGCGCGCACTCACACCCACAACCACACTCCAGCCACTTCCACGCACTCTCACGCGCGCGCACGCACACGCACCCTGGCCTGCAGCCTCTCGTGCAGCACGTCCCAGTCGGCGCCGTCTGGGCACTCGGACTCGTCGAACGTCATGAGACGGCTGCGGGTCGCGGGGCTCTGCAGGTGCGCGATCATCTCCTCACACGCCGTGTCCGACCTGCAGGCAGCGGGGTGCAGTCAGCGTCTTTCAGAGTACCAGTGCCTCAGTCAGAAAATATACTTTTCTGCCGTGCATTTGAGCCTTGTCCCCGAGCACTAGAATTGTTTCGTGTTCGGAATAAATATTGAAAGCTCAAGCGGAGAAAGACTGATCACGACCTGTCGTCGTGCGCACCTGTCTTTGACGTCCTTCTTGAGCTGCTGCGCAACGCGGTCGGCCTCGCGCTCCAGCTTGTCGAGCTGGTTGTGCAGGTACTCCGTCAGCTCCTTGCGCTCCTCCTCCCCGCGGGTCTCGTTCGCGATGCGCACGCGCAGGTGGAACGCCGACCTGCGCACAGAGCGTTTTGCGTGCACTTGCGGGTGGGAAACATGGATGTGGAAATCATGTCTTTATCGCATCCTTCGCCCAATCCCGCCTCCGCCTCAATCCCGCCCCGCCCGCTCAATCCCGCCCCGCCCGCTCAATCCCGCCCCGCCCTCTCAATCCCGCCCCGCCCGCTCAATCCCGCCCCGCCCGCTCAATCCCGCCCCGCCCACTCAATGCCGCCCCTGGTCTGTGACTGTGCTCTGACCTGCGCAGCACGGTGGCGAGCCAGCGGTAGTGGCGCTCGAGTTTGCAGTTGAGGCTGATGGGCAGCAGCTCGCGGATCCCGTTGAGCAGCCGCGCGAAGTCCGCCGTCACGTAGCCCGCCTCCGAGATGGACTTGGCTGCCTGCGTGGGGACCAGGGCGAGGCAGTGTTGGCAATGGCGTAGCTTTGACGAGTCAAAGACTTTCTGCTGCCTTTCACAGGCTGCAGCTGAACATCACCGCCCGGTGCAATGCAGTTCGTGTGTGAGTGAGAGAGATCAGAGACAGATGGAAAGAGGAGAGAGGGAGCGAGGCGGCAGAGAGACAGTGAGCGTGAGAGAATGCACGCCTGTGCGTCTGAATGCTGACTTCAGTGGTGTCGAAGTCCACAACTTGGTTCTCTCAATCAACATCGTGTGCCTCTGCCAATGTGTGTGCGTGTGTGTATATGTGTGTGGTGTGTGTGTGTTGCTCACATTGGTGGTGGAGAGGTAGAAGACCTGGTTGTCCCGGATCCCGCGCCAGCAGCGCCGCAGCTTCTCCATCGTGTCCTTCTTCACCGACTCGCGCTCGCTCGGAGGGACCTGCGCAGACGAGGCCTCCGGGTCAACCAAGGGACGGCGTGTCACACGACAAAACACACTTGAACCTCACCACAACTTGCACATCATTGTTCACAGAGTCCATTGGCAGGTTTGGTCTGCGGAGATACAAGCAGCCGATTCCAACGAAAACGGAATGTTGAGCATAAGTTGTACTTTGATCAAACGGTTGGGGGTTTCAGGTTGGATCCAAGCAACAGGCCAAATCCTGAATATACGATCAACACTACCTGGTCCCACTTGTTGCAGACGAAGATGGCGGATCTGGGGTCGACGCTGGGCAGGTTGTCGCTGTCCTGCTTCGTCATCTCTGCCAGAAGGTCCTGCAGCTGCAACAACAGAAATAGCTGTTCCTGCACCGGCCACAGGCTTTGCAAAGCACGGTCAGTCGCCAAGGTGGCCACGGTCAGATTTCCAAGGCACGAGTCGGTATTGATGCTTTCCCTTGGTTCTGCAATTGGGAACCTCAAGTCCTTGGTTGGTTCTGTTTCCACATTGGCCTTGACATTGTCTCTCAAACTGGCGATCGTTTCGCAGAGCCGCTGCTTGGCACGGCGCACACGTGCAGCTCTGCTCTCCCTCGGGACTCGAGCTGCTGAGCCTCCGTCTCTCAGCGCGGCGCCGCCTCCGCCGCCGAACCGTCCATCAGCGCGGGTCAGTGCGCACCGATTTTGGAAGGCTTCAAGGCAGCTTTGCAGGAGCGATCACCGGCAGTGGTCAAGTGGTCACGAGGGACGGATCTGAGCCGCGGGAAAATGTTTCAGCAGAACAAGTTTGCTTTTCACTGTTGCAGCTTCATAAACACAGGCTCTTCTGGCCCTCAGATCCATCCGCGCGAAACTATCCACTGTGGCCGCAAAACTCAGGTTCAAACAAACTTGTTGGAAGACGGGTGGTGGACGACCACAGCAGGGTCTGGGCCTGCGTCGTCGTTTGCAACGCAGCGTGCATTCAGTTTTTCACGGAATTGCAACGCGTGATGTGTCACACCAGCAGAAGCCTTGCAGCCCGATCACACGTGTGGTCCCTACCCTGTCCGGCTGGAGGCCCCCGGCGTTGGCGCTGTTGATGACGTAGATGAAGGCGAACGCCGTCGGGAAGTAGTCCTTGACGATCTGCGTCATGAGGCGGCTCTCGCCGATCCCCGGGCTGTCCACGATCACGATCCCGCCCTGCAACAGCCATGGTTTATCTCACAGCAGTCTTGGCGGTCGCCTCGTGGGATGACCCCCGGGTGATCCCAAATCTGCGGTCAGGGAAGATGATAAGCAACTGTGGGTGGGTTGGGTTTTGTTCAAATAAATAATTTCGTTGTTGAAAGCGCCCCTCCCAAACAAAGCCTTCCCTCGCGTCCCTAACCCTGGCGAACTGAGTTGCTGTTTGTCGTCCCAGGAAAAGCTGAACAACAATTCGTTTTGAATCTCAAAGCCCTGGTCCTTGAATAGCTCCGTACAGCTTTCGCTCCTTCCTGAGAGCAGGTGGAACAACAATTTATCTTTGTCATCTGACTGAATATTGCTTTGGGGACAATGCAATTAGCCCTGTCTTCTCCCAGTAGGTCTTCAGATCCATGCAAGAGACTCTCAACGAGAGAAAGTTCCGTGGTGCACTGTGCCCAAATTGAGACAAACTGAAGAGAATAAAACAATATTTCTGGCTTCTGAATCGAAATATTGAAGTTCATCCCAAAGGTGTTTCCATTGATGCTTGGAGTCAGCATACTTTTGGAAGAGGCTGCCTGTAGTGTTCACACGAGACCGGTACCCGGCCGCGCAAAACTATAAGGACAAGACCGGTGCTCAGTGAGAGAGAAGTAACTTTGACAACATCCATGAAAGAGAGAGATAGATAGAGAGACAGAGAGACACTGACCTTGAGGAGCGAGAATGGCCAGAAGATCTCGACTCGCTTGTACTGGAACGCCTGGACGCGATCCCCCTTCTGGTGCACGTACGTGGAGAGGGTCTCGGCTGCCGACGTCTTGGAGAGGTCCAAGCTCTCTGTCGGTTTGTTGGGATCCATCGGGTGAACTACCGCCTGGACAGACAAGGACAAAATCGATTTCGTTGGAATATTTTGGTGTTCGCATTTGCAGACCAAGTGCAACACTTCTTGAAACAGGGGCATGGTTCAAGTTTTCGAAATCATAGTGAGCTGCTTACTCAGTAGGAAGAAATTGAATGAGGAACTTCAAGGAAGCACACGGTGGTCATGTATCAGCAATATTGAGTCAACCCTGGCCCTTATCCTCAGCTCCCTTCCTGCCATCACTAGAATTGAACCATTGGTCCCTGATCCATGGCCCCTGGCCCTCAGCCACCGACTCGTGGCTCCTGGTCTCTGACCCTAGCCTTGGCCTCTGGTCCTTGGCCCCTGACCCCCAAACACGGACCCTGAACCTGAATCCCTGAATCTTGACCCCTAGACCCTGGTCCTCGATCCCTGGTCTCTGTTGTAGGACGCCTACCCCGGTTGTGTGCTTCCGGCTACATTCCCCAAGAACCAGGCCGTGCAGAGCCATGCCCCATCCCCCGAGGTCGCGGTGTTCTCACCCGAGGCTCGTGGCCGAACTTGAGCTCGCAGATGACGGAAGTGCAGCTGAGCAGCGACGTGGGCAGCAGGTTCTGCCCGAAGATGAGGTTCAGCAGGCTGCTCTTGCCGGCCGACACCTCCCCTGAGTACGAACAGGGAAGGTCAGGTCAAGCACGCCAAGACCAAACACAAACCACACAGACCAGAGGGGCGCAAACATTCTTGAGTGCGGCAGGCGTGGTCTCTTCGATGCAATTTCGTTGAAAGGCTCGGGAGAGGGCCGGTCCTCATTTCGAAGGCTTTGACAAGGGAAAGTGAAAGCATCTGTGCCAAAAGGAGGAAGGGAGGGTGGATTCTAATTTTTGAAGTCACGTGAGGAGCTGCACTGCGGTCTGGAGTCTCGTGGTCGTGCACCCATGGCAGACGGACAGAACACGGAGGTTCAGCAAACACGTCCGGTCCTTTTTCGACCTGCCCCAATTGCCAGATCGGTGACACAGATGCCATTTAGTCACTTGTCATTGGCTCTGGGAAATTCAGGGCAAATATGGTGATCTGGAGCAGTGATCTGGCAATTGGAGCACCGGCCAGATGAAAATTAAGCGTTGCTGAACCTCGTCGTTGACAACAGCTTTGCACATGTCGCTTTAGGCATCGTGCAAAATTGATCAGGAAGAACCAAAAATAAACTCTGCGTGGGTCCAACGTTCTCCGTGTGTGCAGCTCCATGGTCGTGTGGAGCAGCAACCAAGCGTGCGGGGGCGTGTGCAGCCGCCCACCTGTTCAATTGAGGTTAAATTGAGGGAGGATTTCGATGAGCTACAGCGGATCCAGAGAAGGCTTCAAGGCGCTCCAGACTCCGAATTTGCGTCCTGTCATTTTCCGTCTGTTTTTGGGGCGCTGAAATCGTGACCCGCCCCAGTCAGGACCGGTTCCCTCTCCCGCCCCGAACCCTGGATCCGCAGCGATGCGGATCGATGCTCACGGTGTCGGTTTCAGCGCCTCACTGGATTCACTCATCAATATTGATGCCGATCAAACGCACAACGGAGTTTTGTACGCTGCGGCTGCGTTCACACCACGCGCGGAGCATGTGCACGCAAGTGTTTGTTTTCAAATTTGAACCGATGCTTTGTGGCCAGTTTTTCGGCTTGTTGCATGCCCAGGGCTCTGCAATTTTTGGATTCAGATAATCGAGTACGTTCTCGCGTGTACTTGTGTTTGCCGAAAATAAATCGCCCTCTGCGTCATGCGCTGCGTCCCTGAACAGGGTTCCGTATCGACTTTACTCGTGCAAAGTTGCACCCATTGACTTGTTCTTGGACGCAAACCGTGATCAAAAGCAGATGCGGAGCTTGGTGTCGTTCTGCACTTGGCCTGGCGCGATGAATCCAGCGCGAGAGCACATCTCATCCGCGTGTCGCTTCTCAGCGACCATCAGTGACTCGCGCTGGACGCAACGCGCGACCCATGCGCTGCGAACCGGCCCAACACACCTGCGATGAGGATGCCACACTCGTTCTTCTGCAGGTTGTAGATGTGTTTGTCGAGGTCCGCGAACACTCCGGGCAGACTCAGCTCCAGCTCCCGCCTGCAACGAGCGACGACAAGGTCACGAGGGAGGGGCGTCGCTGTCCACACAGAAGCGCCTGTTGAATCCCCGATCATCATCCGATGCAGCAACGCCGAATCTGCGTGTGGGTTCAGGTGTGCCTTTTCCGTCTGTGCGGTGGTTTTGTGCCGTCACGCGTCGAATCAGATCCAGACCGCAGGGAACTGCCGCCTGGTGCTGATTGCGCACATGACTGAAGCTCAGGCGCGTCACTCTTCCTTCCCATGTTCCTCCGGATGCTTGTTGCACCACACTTACCCAACCCTGATCACTCCCCTGTTTCTCTGACTCCCGCGGGATGTACTGTGAGATCAGCCATTCAGGCCGCTGTCTCGCTCCCACGAGTCTAGCTCTGGTCCGACTCGGCTCCCACATGTCGCACCCCCCACTCGACCCGTGACCCTGGCTGACCCTGCCACACCTCTGCTGCTCGGACTGCTGCACGATGTACTGCTGCGCCTCCCTGTAGAGCGCCTGCAGCTCGTCGCGCTGCCGCCGGTCTTTCTCGAGCACCTCCTGCACCAACTCACACGCCTGGAGAAGAAGAACAGCTCCGTCACATGCAGCTGAATTCACCAACAGGGTCAGAGTTTCCACCGAACAAGCCCAAGCAGTCAGTTTGGAATCAATCGGATTGTGAAACGGGCATGTGTGTTTTGAGGAAGACACTTCACGAAACAAGGATTCGTCTGTAAGCATTCGTGATTCTTGGACTCTTCTTTTCCGGATTCTCTAACAAAAACAACAGCAGAACAAGAAGAGCTTGCATCACAAATCGATTCCAATCAGCAAAGTTAATTCGGCCAAGATTCCGTCCGAGCCGTTGGTACGAGCAGGTCTGCGCGCGTGTTGGTCTCCTCGACACCGCTCCGATTTCAGCGCGCGGAACCAGGAACTGTGCACGAGCAGCCGAAAAAAATCCACAGTGCGAAACAGCTGGTGCATTTCACTTGGATGTTCTAAACATGTCGGTGTGTGTGCGTGTGTGTGTGCGTGTGTGTGTGCGTGTGTGTGCGTGTGGTGCTTCAGGTCGCTTTCACTCTGGGACCGTCACGCAGGACGCATTCTGTGTGCACCCAGCCTCACTCACCCCTCAAGGCACCACAGATCAATGAAGCAAACTCACATTGGACGTCTCTCTGGCCCTGCTGGTCGGCTCGTGTTCCTGCAGGTACTGCAGCAGCCTGCACTTCGCGCCCTCCAGGTCCGAGACGCCTTTGGTGTCGATCTGGAACCTCTGCAGCCATTGGAAGGCTGCGAACAGGTCCGTCATGCGGATGACGGCGTCTTCGTCCAGGTGCTCATGTTCCATGCTCCCTTCCGTCGTGTCTTTGAAGTGGATCGTCGGGTAGTCACCTTCCGTGTTGTTGTCCCACAGATTAGGACATTTCTGGGCCACACATATGGTGCAACAACCCAGCAGCAGCTGTGCTCCAAATCTCTATTCGGCTCCAAAATTACATTTGCAGCGCGCGCCGCTGATGACGATGGTGACGATGGCAGCTCATTGGAAATTCGAGGTTTCTGCGCGATGTGGAGGGGATCAACACAATGCGAGTCGGGAAGAGAGAGCGGCCATCGAAACTGATATTGGTTTTCAGCTGCTGATTCCACTCCACGCTGCCGCCGCCGCAGCGCGCTGCTCCCCCTGCGCATCCTGCTTGCCTCCATTGCGGCTGCGTTCACACTGGATGCGTCAAACATTACTTTCACGCGTCTGAGTGCGTGAAGGCCACGTTTACGCCGAAAGCGTCATAGTTGCGTCTGTGCAGTACACATGCACGTGCCTCTCGTTGCAGGCAGGTCGGGTTCATGCTGGATGTGCCCCATGCGCTGCATCTGCGCACGTCAGGGTCCCCTGAAACCTACTCACGTGCACAGGGTGCGTCTTGGCGTCTGGTGCATCCAGTGTGAAACAGGCCTCAGCTCAAGAGGGAAGGCGACAGCAGCTTGCCAGCGTGCACGCAGCAAAGCCAAAAGCAAAGCAAAGCAGTCTTGTCCGCAGCGCTGCATATGGCACAGCTTCCTCCCCCTCCACCGCGCACAGTCTCGCTCAGGCAGCTGCGCAGCGGACGCACCGGAGTCTCGAAGCCTCAGTCAGTGAGCGGGTTATCGGGGAAGCTGTCCTGGTCAATTGCTATCCGGACTCACATTTGTCTTACAGCCCCGGAAACGGTTTTCTTCCTATCTCTCTTCACTGGGCGTCGAGAGTGGATCATCGGATTCGGCACTGGATGTTCTCGTGCTCCCGCTGCATTGGATGCAACACGAACAACTCGAGCATGCAGCTCATTCATTGATAAGGATTGACTCTTTTTTCTTCATCTGAGACAGGGATCGTACTCTGTGCTTCGAGAGCTGCCCGTTTCTCTGTGGCACTGGTCTTCAGAATTGCAGCATAAGACCAGCGCTGGACGTCTGAGGAATAAGGCCTCGTCCGTTTTGTGTTTTTGTGGCACAGGCCGAGAAAATCACTGCTCAGGACCGTGCCTGTGTGTGCTCTCCTCAGTGACTTCACCTCGTCACCGGGCGTCGGTTTCAGAGGAGCCGTGATCACCGTGTCCCTACTGTGAGAGAGGAAGGAAGGGAGGAAGGAGCAAGCGCTGCGGAGACGCAACGAGCCACCCCTGCCCGACTCCTGCAGCCCTGCCGACAGATAGACGCGCATTGCGCCGCGGGCCGCTCACGAATGGATTCAATTTGACCCATCGGAAGTTGAATTTCGCGGTAGACTATTCTTCGGCTCAGCTGAGCTGGGGACATCGCAAAGGATTCGACCGCAGGGTCACCGGCGCCGGCAGAAGCTCAGGTAGGAACAAGATTAGTCGCGCTGCACCGGTGAAGAGGGAACATTTGACAAGCGTGAAGTGTTGACTTGTGTCAACTTTCAATCCCTTCTTCCTCCTCACGGGCCACGCCTCACGGTCTGCAGGAAGCCCTGACGGGGAGCAGATCTACTCGAGCTGAGACAGGCGCGTCAATATTTGATGCTGATAAAAGAGCTTCAAACCTTGACAGAAACCAATATTGGGCCGAGTCCAGATTTCCCGCCACACCGGCATTCGCGCGGGGAAACAGGGTCCGCGACTTCAGTGCGCAAAGACCTCAAGTCGACCTGAGGCTCGATTCAAGGGGCACGCGCCGTCCGTTGTGTCCTGGTCTTTGCGAGTGGACATTCCAGGCCGTGTTCCATTGTGTGGAAAGTTCTGAACCCGGACGCAGAGGGCAAGCCGTATTCCTCCTCGAAAGAAGCCGGGATTGCACTGAATGCGTCCCCGCACAGGTCCGAACAGAGTGTGCAGGGCTCGCTGCAGCGCAGATCAACTCGAACCCTGAACCCGTCCTCCTCCCTCCCTACAGACACGTCCGCTCTCGAGCTCGGGATGGATTTTCCTCCGCGTCGCGAGAAGCAATGAATCTCTTATTTCCACTTGTAAACCCGTGTTTCCCGCAGAGCAAATCGAGGCTGAGTCGGCGCGACTCTGCCGTCTCCTCGCCTCGCCGTGACCGCAGCGGCAAATGTCACACATGCAAATGGAGAAATGCTAATGGCAGGCTTGACGGACTCGAGAGTTTGGTTTGACTGCGTAAAACAGCAACAGTTGTACCAAGTGCAGCCATTCAGACCAGACTTTTTGTTCATCTACAGTTGTTCAGTAGCAACAGTACGCAGGAATTGTTTGCAGTTTCCGACAACAAGAAAACAGCGCAAATGCAAACGCGCCTGCCCTCAACCGATTTGAACAAAACAAGTTTTTGTTACAGGTCGAAATAAGTTGGAATTGGCCAAATTCGACACTAAAGATTCAAGTTGCGTTCCAGGCAGTGCATGGGTCATGCTGAAACGGCCTCTACAGTTGCAAGAACGATCTGCCATGCAGATCTGTACTCCACGAGTTGCAGGTGAATTTCGAGAATGGAAATTCAGATGTTACTGGCTGTAGGGTCAGTCCCGCTGTTGCTGCGATTTGCGTACAAGGTGAAGGGCAATGTTGTGCAGACGAAACTTTTCACGCCAATACCCATTCACCCCCTCCCACCGCCACCGCCACCAGTGAGGTCTGTCTTGTGTCGCAGCCAGGAGAGCAGCACATCTGATTCCTGGTCTCTCCACATCATTGCCGCAGCAGCGCACACTCCCTTTCATGTGCCGAACGCTGCACGAGCTGCGCTTCTATCAGTCAGTTTGCGCGATATTTCTGCAGTTTTCTTCACGCCGCGGTGGATCTCAAAGCGATCGGCAATCAGGAGTGAGGCCGGGGTCACACCGGGGGCGTCGTGCAGCTCGTTGAAATCAGTATACGCTGCGACATTGCTCGTAACACCACTGATTGGGCCCAATCTCAACTTTGGACGAAAGAAAGGTGTCTGCATGAGGGAGTAAAGTTCGGGACGGGGATCAATCTTTCGAACCGCAGGACGACCTCGAGGGGCTTCCCTTGGACTCGACTGCTCAGCGCAGCTCATGCCTCCGCCGTGAACCGGCCCGAATCCACTGCAGTGACGACAGCCGGATCTGAGACGATCGGATTTGAGTCGCGATAAGTGGGTCACTGGGTCATCTGGAGGTGAGGCGGACCGCAGGACCGCAGGCACGATCAATATTGTACATCTCAAGTCCGCCGCGCGCACGCGCGCATGTGCACACGTGAAAACAGTTCACTGCATGAATTTTGGCCTCACTCCATCACTCCATGCCTGAACAACAGAAAAATCTAGAGGGGCGCGTCACACGAAGGTTTTTCCTCCTCCGCTTGAAGTCCTCCAAAGTCCCCTGCATCACCTGAGAGGGTGCAGAAGCAGGCAAGCTACCTCTTTGGTTGAACCTACAACTTGATTCAGGTTCGTGTGAGGTTTTGTGGAAACAGAAGGGTTGGGGTCTTCAGACACGCAAGGAAGAAATGTGCCACTCGGGACAGGAGTGAAGAAGTTCCCTGGGGCGGCATATCGGCATCAGAACCAGGTTCCTCGGGGTGAATCAAGTTTGCCGAAAACTGAACAAAGATAATGTTTCTTGGGAATCCAGCGCTGGAACACAGAAGAGGGCTGGCTGGACACAAGTTCAGCCCAGGCCAGCTTGTTTGCTGTACGGTGCCCCTGCCCCTGCCCCTGCCCC
>JAAUXT010029678.1_pt1 | contig 17613 bp, 19 predicted proteins | sample 7278171 | NCBI WGS metagenome assembly JAAUXT01 (sample SAMN14350112, study PRJNA611818) | marine sediment metagenome | isolation source: surface marine sediment (1.8m) | place: French Polynesia: Moorea | collected 2018-08
AAGATTGAGAGGTTTGTGAGGCCTTCTGCCGGAGGCAGATGTCACAAGGAAGAGTTCTGTCATGTCAAACAGTCAGGCAAATGTGGAGGGTTGTGTCAATTCTTGAAAAAACTTGACCAAGTGAAGAAGAGAAAGCGCGACGTCAAAAGGATGCATCTCAGCCTCAAATTTTGCAAAAATAAGAAGTGAACTTCACTGACAATGTCATTGTTTTTGAAATGTTTTGAAAAATTGCACATGACCATGGTTTCCTCACATAGTTGAATACATGGTGTCAAACATGTTGTTTGACATGAGAATGCAAATTTGTGTTGCGTTTGTTCGTGAGAGATAGCAGAACGCGACTGTAATTGTCGCGGAGTTCGATAACTGACTGGCGTGCTGTAGAAGAGGGATCGCGTCTCACACGCAAACAACGGTGAGCGCGCATGTTTCACTCGCGAAAGCGCGGTTCCTGACTGCAGGGACGCCATTCAGGGAGTTGACACATTTGTGAAGTAAACGACGCCCACAAAGCTGCCCCGGAGACCGGAGGATCGCAGCGCAAATCCACGCAGATTAACAACGTCGCAGTCCCGCACAAAAGCCCATAAATGGCTTCGCTCTCTCAATCTTCAATGCGGAATGAAGATTTCATTGTCTACAAGCACTTCATTTAATGCAGTGAAATTATCTCGCTTCGAAAAGGCATTGTTATGAAAGATTGCAAATTACAATAAAAGGAGTGCTTTATTTTTTCTTAAAGACAAAGAATTGGATTCCTTCAGAGACTTTTCTCTGTCACTCAGAAACAAGAAAAAGCAATTAATCGTTGCTTTGATTCCCACAGAAACTTTACAAATGCTGCGATAAAGGAGGAATTAACTTCGCCTTTGATATTCCTCCGCACAGCTGAGTAAAAAATATAATCAAAGACAAAACGAATGAAAAGTTCTTCGACTTTTTTGCTTCATGAGCCATTTTTGGTCCTTGAGAGATTTCAAAGCAACAGAGTCGCGAATCCTCCAAATGACGGAGCTTTGATAATCTCAAGAACATCAGGTAATTACATCTTCACAGGCACCAGCAACACAGGTATTTTTTTCCATGTAGAATAGAACACCTCAACTTTCAAATTTAATGTTTCAGCAGCTCATGGACGGATTATTGAGAAAAAATACGTCAAAATAAAAGAACAATACAACACACAACTTGTGTAAAATCTTCTGAATCACATTGTTGTGAGATCTGCTCCGGCCCGCCTCGTATTACGTACCACATCCCCTCTGCTGTTTCCTTCTTGTTTCAGGAACTCGACTGACGACGTCCAACCAGTCATCGTGGCAAAACACGGGGGAAGGAGGAAACGTGTTGAAACACGTGGCGGATCCGGTGGAGCAGCAGGGGTCAGTGGGTGAAGGTCATTTCCTGGTAACGTGCGCCCGACCCCCAGAGCTGCTGTTGGACGGAGGCCTTCCTCCCCTGGAGGAGTGGATTCTCCCCACACTCGAGCTGCTCTGAATCTGACTTCCTCGGAGCACGGGGACGGAGCCCGACTTGGGCCGTTCGGACATCGCTGTTTTCAGCTCTGCGTTCTCTCGCTTCACCTGCGTCAGCTCGCGCTTGATTTGCACAAATTCTTTGAACGTCTTACTTTCCTCTGCTATCTCAGACGCCTTTTTCAAAGCGTTTAGCTCTTCAACGACTCCCTTGGTGTGTGTCTGTAGATCCTGCCGCATTTTCTCGGAGTCCGCCAGAGCTCTGCGTAAATTGGCGTTTTCGTCCGTGAGATTCTCGACGCTGTGCTTGAGCCGCTTCTCCGTCTCACTCCACGCATCCTTCTCCTTGTGGAACTTGGTCAGCTTGTTCCTCAGTGTCGTCAGGGTTAACATCAGCTCCGCCTGCCGCTCGCCCGGGTCCGCCAGCTGTTTCTGCGCTCGCTCCAGACGGAACTCCAGTTCCTTCTTCTTCTGTGCAACCTGCAAAGGACACACGCACAAAATCATCATCAAACCAGGTTGACACCAACAAATTGAAGAAGATTTTGAACAAACAGATTTTCTGCCACTCTTCAGCGCAGAGATGAAGACCTATTGTTGTGCCACCAAAACCGAGAAGATCGAGTCCTATTGCCCCCAAACCCCACGAGTGGCCCCTCACACGTGCTGCCGCCCGTACCTCGTGCAGCTCGGCGGTGACGGACGCCTTCTGGCCCTCGACGGCGCCGAGGCGCTGGATCTCCGCCAGCTGGTTGGAGTGCTCCTCCCGGAGGAGGTCCGCCTCCAGCCGCAGCTCCGCCAGCGCCCCCTCCGCACTCCGAGCCCGCGCCTCCAGGTCCTGCGTGCGGCCACGAGAACGGGGAATGGGACCTCAACATAATGGGCAATGACGAGAATCAAAACAATGTGGGGTTTCCTCAATTTTGCCCAGACACTCAAGATGGAGGATCGAGGGCGTCTGGAACTTAGATTCACAGTTGGCCATGTCTCTTGTCACTGGCTCACGACAGAACACTGCGGCATGTGGGTGGTTGTTTTCACACTGGTAGTCGGGACAAGAATTTTATCTGCTTCATCTGCACGCGTATACCTGGCATTTGAACTCGAACACACGGGTCTTTTTTAATTCTTCTCCAGTCGCATCCACTTTTGCCTTCAGAACACCAACTTGTGCAAGAAGCTGAAAAAGACAGAACAAGCGCGTGTTCAGTGATATCATCACGTTTTAACATTTTCTGCCACTGAAGCTGGGCTGGCAGCACCTTCTAGAGCTGCTCGGTTCGCAAACAGTGCAAAATAAAAAAGTGCAGCTGGGTCAGCTTGATTGGACATCTTCGTCCAAGCCGCAAATTAAAGCTTCACAGCGCACCGAGGCTCTGTTTACGCAAATGCTTTTATGGTGATTAAAAGTTCAGGACTCCCCTGCACTTAGCTGAAAGAGGTCAACAGGGATGTATCCAGTTGAACAAAAAGCAACCGAGTTTTGGTATTTCAGATCAGGCAGGCCATAATTATTTAAAATCACTGCAATTGTTTGCTCGGCGCTCTTTTTGTGCAGAAAATGTAATTTATCCTCATTTGTTTAATGTATCCGGATTGACACCAGGTTCGCCCGGATTTACATTGCGCGTATCAAACAATCCGACGGGTCTAATTTCAGCGACAACAACGACACTGTTTCCATTAAAATTAATGCATTTCACTGATGAAAATGAAATTGCTGAACTCATAATCACCAACACAAAAGGTGTGGGCTTTGCTGAAATATTCATACGAGCTGCACGGGTCCGAGTGGTGTAAATAAAGCTGTAGCGGTGTGTTGGGGGCGAAACATCTATCTGTTGTGAAGACAGGGCCTATGACATGGGAGGTCTGCCAGAAAGGGAAAAACCCCATTCGGACAGAAACCTAATTCCATTAGAGAGATAACGGAGCGGGCGGGCAGGGGGCTGCGGCGCAATCAGTGGAGGTACTCCGTGAAAACAATGGCCAGCTTTAATTAAAAACTGATGGATGAGGGTCATCAAACTTGGCGCTGTCAAGCGGGCGGGGTCGGAGGTTCCCCGGCCGGAGGTCTCGGGGTCGCGGCGCGGGGAGGACTGAGGTCGGGCCCTCGGCTTAACTCTCCCGTCCACGCAGGTACGGCCCATTGTTATGGTCGCGCCCCGGAGAGGCCCCGACCCCTGTTAATCCCTCACTTTGATCTTACAGGCCACCAAGTCTGTGACTATATCTCCAGTAGACAGTCCGAAGGGGGCATAAAATTGCGCGCAGTAATGAGATTTGCTCGCTTAGTGACCAGCGCGGTCCAGGTGACGGGCACTTGACATTTTCGGGTCGGGCCGGGGCCCGGGCCGCAGCGCAACCCGGCCCCGCAGTTCCGCGCTAACACAATAAAATCAATCTGCGGCCGAGGCAGTGACACGGACTGATTGAAACTAGATAAGTCACTGATGATGTACGCAAAATGAAGTCATTCCAAACTCCCAGCGGGACCATAATATGATTGAAACACGAGCCAAGTTTGCTCCGTATAATTCCCAACTTTCTTCTATGACCATCAGCAAATATAGAGACAGAGGCTCCTTTTTGCACAACAAGTGACAATGCAATCAGAATTTTCTAAATGGAAAGGAAGGTCAAACAATGAATTCCATTTGCCCCAACAAAGGGCAAGCCAGATTGTCCTGATATTTCCATTTCTTGGGCGTCATTGCTAAACTAAAGATTCCATATCGAGAAAATTTCGCCAATCAGGTCTGCGAAACAAGTTCACAGTGCAGCCAACCACAGTCCATCTATTTTGCGCAGCTGAAACAAGAGGCCATAGAAAAAGTTGTAAAAGAGCGAAGTCTAAAAGGATTCATTCATTGAAGGGCAAATTGGTATCTGAAAGACACAGCTTCAAAGCCAGTCTGTCGGGAACTTTCTGCACACAGCGAAATACTTCAAAGTGGTTGCAGAACAAATCTGCTTTCTCATTTTGTGCGAGAAAGCGAGAGGGGAGGGTGTATGTCTTGAGTCAAATTAGTTTGTGTCATCAATTTTTTTCCTTCATCTGTGGCTCTTCTGTACAGCCCGGAGGAGAGCGAAGCTTAAATGTCATATCCATTACAAGGGGACAGCAGAACTCCAGCAAAATTATCTGTTTGACTGGAGCAACTTTCAAAGCAGTCACACAACTACAGAGACAGATTGAGCGTCATTGAAATTTTTACTCTAATGTCATTTTGGAAGCGACACTCGCTGTTTGCAGCTTCCATCATCTCAGTTACTCGTCCCTCAATTTCCAAGAGAATTCATTTTTCAATTTCAAAAGCCTTGTCCGTGTACAAAGTTAACAGAGAAGAGCGCTGGCTTAAAGGATTCGCTTTCATTAAAGCGGCGACGTGCATTACCTTGTCTCTCTCCTCACGCCATCCTGCCTGCTCAGCCTCCCTTTCTTCCATTTTCTGCATCAACTGCCAAAGAAAAAAACACTCAATGAAATGACGCGACTCCAAACACATTCGGGACTGCTGAAGTTTGCTGCTGGAAATGAAAAGAAATATTTCAACTTCTACTTTCCATGTTTGTGTTGAACACAAGAAAAACTTATCAAACAAACATGCGAAACACGGAAGACAAAACACGTGAACGTTTTCTCGACGTTCGCCCAACGGGACAAAACATTCATTCATTCATTCATTCATTCATTCATTCATTCATTCATTCATTCATTCGTTCATTCATTATCTCTCACACACATCACACATGCACACAGACACAGACACAGACACAGACACGCACGCACACACACACACACACACACACACACACACACACACACACACACATCATGCCATTGATGTTCGAGATGTCACCCTGGCATGACTGCACAAACGCCGAACAGGAACTGAGAACGTTTTGCATGCTCCAATGGAAAACTCCAAGACAAAACGCCATTGGAAACAGTTGCATTTTTCATCGCCAACTGCTTCACGCATCGTATACGTCACAGCAACTTGATCGAGAAACGGACGTGAATGTGAGCCGTTCGGAATTCTGATCCCGAATTCTGTGAATCAGTGAAAGGTGAACACGCAGAATCCCTGAAAACTACTTGCTTGAGCCTGCTTCACGAGGTTTGCCAACGCCATCGCTACAGAATCACAACCTGCGAAAAGATTTTCATCTGAGCCGAGGAACACAAAACAGTCAACAAGTCAACCAGCTTTTCAGGTGGCTTTTTCATTCCCCTTGTTTCTTTGTCCAATGTTCTTGTTGGACTTGAACAAACCCACGAAAACTGCTCAAAACCGCTCACTGATTCCAGAACTTACCCCTTCAATCCACCAAAGTACGAGGGAGGCTACAGACTACGCTTTGGAGCTTGGAGTTCAATTTTGATGCATTCATTCATTTCATGATGGGTGCAGCAAAATGCCAGAGGATAAGAAGGATCAATGGTGAACTGGGGCCGTTACCGTCGCATGTATTTGGTTTAATTAGGCCTCGATCGACGTGTCACGCCACACGAGTTGCATTACCGCGAATAATTAATGAAGCTGTATTGATGAGGCATCGGCTGATCAGGCGGAACAGAGCGTTGTGTATGAGCAGATGCCGTGAGAGCAGCTGTCTGAAGCCGAGGCGAACGGCCAAAGATCTGCCGGCAATTAAAGGTGCCGAGCAGCTCTCAAACGAACCCGTCAAGTCACCAAAAGCACAGGCTCAAAGCACAAACATCAGCAAATTCATTCCTTCGCACTGAGGGACGACGGCCCCAGCGGGATGTGAAACGCGTATAGGCAGCGCAGCTGAGTTGTTCGAGTCCTCTGCTCACAACACAAGCAACATTCATCAGACGCCCATCTTGATACAAGCAACAAAGTCAAAATCCTGCATGCTGACGGACTGTGCGTGCATTTTTGAGAGTACGAACACAGACAGAATTTGTCCAAACTGTCAACCTGAGACTGAGCACGGATAATCTGCATCAAAGCAGTGTCCAGTCTCTGGCTTTACGGCACGTGGTTCTCACTTTCCCCATCTGAATCTCCCCATTCGGGTGTTGCACTTTTCCGTATACATATTAGGATGTACCAAACCAAATGACAATTTTTCTCGTGACGTTCGCCATTCTGAGACAGCATCATCCTCACACTCAGATCTTCCATCAGTTTCCAAGTGCGGACGCGGTCGTTAGAATATGATCAAAAATTCAATTGAGGGTCAGATGAAGTCAGCGTTTCGACGCCGCGATGTCTTATTCCGCTCCACCAGCGTGAAGCCATTGCGTCTTCCTCTCGGACATAATCCGCCGACCAGTCAAGCAGCGCAGATCAATGGCGACTCAAACTGCTCCGGCTCCTATCAAACTGCAGCCTCATCCCCCATTAGGCCTCCAAAAGATGACATATTTCTTATCTGCCTATCTAACTGTCCAGAAAGTGTCATTTAATTTCCAAAATGGATGAAGAATGTCGTGCTAAAAGTTAGTGCCTGCTTCACTTTGGGCCAACAGTGCTCTGGAGTCAGGGACTTTCAGCTCCCATTACTCCAACTGTCGCATCCTGCGACACATATTTAAAGAAATCAAGCGTAGTAATCGAGCGCATTTGTCTTCATAGACTTTGTGTTGTATCAAGTCAAATACAAATCAACGAGCATCAGGAATAAAAGGTCATGCGCCGTAAAGCGCACGCCGCGCAGGGCGCGGTGCTGAGGGGACAAGTTGGGTAATAAAAGCGGACGCGGCTCCGGTGGATTACACGCGGGATTATGAGCGGGGACTCCGGGGTCTGACAGCGACGGATGCGGCGCCACGGACGCTTCTCCCCGTCCCCACCGTCCTCCCGATCCTCCCATGTCACAAGTACCACGCACCCGATTCCAATTTATTGTCACTGTCATTCGCTGACTTGCCTCCGCATAACTTTGTTTGCAAAGATTCCGTTTTCCATTAAGGAGTGTCCTGCTTGTCCCCCGCCCGCACGCTTGTTTGGTGGCCCGAGATAACAACAGGCGCGGAGAGTGTTTTAAGGGGACCTGCCTCTGCAGGCCCAGTCTTTCGCACACGTGATTCAGAAACGCCAAGGCTGCCAGAAACCTCCACTGACCCCACGCCAAAACACCCCTCTGTCGGGGAGTAAATTCATAAGCCCCAGGAATCTCACCCCTCACACACTACAGATCCGAGGTTCCCAGGGCGCTGAGTTGGTGGGGCCGGGCCTGCGCAGGTGCAGGTGGCTGCGAGAAGGCGAGTGGAGGCGCGCTTTGTCAGCCTCAGCGGATCTCGGGTTCAAGCGGCAGGGCTCTCTCGGCGTAGGAACGGGTCATTGTGTCACACCACGGCACTTACTCCTTCTGCCCGACTTTCCCCAAGCACAAGACAAAAAGTTATGAAGAGGCCCTGCAGTCGAAATGGAAAAAGCCACAACAGCGAGCAAGGAGAAAGGGGACAAAGTCAAGGGCTGTGTAATCACTGTACATTTTGCAGGGTGACCCCCGAAGGGCATTCATCATGCCAGGTCCAGTCAGACAAGCACATTACACTAACGAGGTCCACGACAATGCAGGGCCTCGGGCAGAAGAACTAGAAAAGAAGCATTGATTACGTCTTCGGAATTCATATTGCGCCCGAGATATGATGTATGAAGTGCTCGTGGCCACGCAGGCAGAGGCTGAGAGGGGAGGGGAGGCCAGAGCTGCAGGCTGCAGGGGACGGAAGCAAGCCAAGCTCAAGACATAGACAGTCCAATTAATATACAAGTGCGCAGGCATTCGGCCCCGGCCCACGCTGTCCAACTAATGCAGCAGAGATGGAAATTCTTCCACAGCACTGCCCTCGATTCACACCCAACTGCAACCCATTCAAACTCGGGTGTATGGCCCCGTCCGGGAAATTTATGATCAGGTCTCTTGTATCTGCGGCTGCAGTTTTAAATCTTGTTATGCCCCCGGAGTCCAGAGCGTGTGTGAATTAAGGAAGGAATTGGGACTTCTGTCTGCTGTGTATGGACCCGTAATTACAGAAGGGGTCGGTGGCTTCTGCGGGGGCCTCACCTCGCCCCGGCGCCCCGGCCCCGCCGCCGCCGCTGCCACCGGATTAACCCGACGTCTCGAGCAGTCAGGGCCTCGCGTGCCGATGGACCCCGCAGGGGCCGCGACCGCAGCCATTCATTGCGACTTTTCTCTTTCCAGGGCTTCACCTGACTTTATTCGTCTCTAATCAAGCAAAGATGAAACGCCAAATCATCAAGCCATAATCTCGAGCAATTACTGAAGTCCGCCATCTCTCCCGCCCGCTCGACCCACCCACCCACCAATGTCCACTCAGCGCAGAAACCGGGAAAATACGCAATTTAGAAAATGAAACACAAATATGGACGAAAGTTGCTGTCAGGCCTCAACAAAAAAGTCCAAATCACTCTCTGATCCAGCTTTTCTAATGCAATAAAATTACCGCAAATACGAACCGGGCTGATGTGAATGGAATTAGTTTGTCTCAGACAATAAAAGAAATCTACAGAAAGACAAATATGATTACTGGGTGGAGAAACTGAGGAACTGAGGAGAAGACAACAAGTTCATCCAAATCGAGATCGTCTGCATTCAAGTTGCACAAACGGGAAAAGAGAGTTTGGATTGATTTGAATTTTGTTACATTCAGGTAAGCAAGAAACAAATTGCACATGAAGTGTTTTGCTGGTTTGAAATGAGCAGAACTGTGGGAACGTTTCCTGCGAAGTGGCCCGTCTGACTGCTGGGCACAACGGCCAAACCGCTTTCATTTCCATAACCGGCCGCGGTACTCACACAGCTTAATTGGAAAGATGTCAGCTGCAGACAGAGCTGCATATTACCGCAACCGCCATCTTCAGTATGATCCACTCAAGACGGACACAAGGCTACAGACCAATGGATTGGGCTGAAGAGATTCATTGCACTTTTTCGTTGACATACCAGAATGTCTTTCTGTGAAGTTCTTCGAAACGCAATACCGCATTTTCGGAGACTTTGACTTTACGAACACACCGAGCCATTCATACGAGTGTGTGACTTGCAAGGAAGGAAAATCAGTCCCAAACGAGTAATTTCTCGAATCTGTGTGGACTCCTCTTTTTGATTTGCAAAATTTTTGTCGTAATGCAGTCACTTTCACAAGATGACACAGGATCTCAGAAGCTCATTCATCACTTCTGAAGGACAAAAATTTCTGTCACCCATTCGAAGACGAACCAAACAAACAAGTAAAATCATAATACGAACAAAATAAACTCACACACAGTCAGAAAAGTGTCGATTCGAAGCTGTACACATTCTTACCAACGTTTTCTGTGAGAAACGCACGTGAAATCGTGTCAACCATTTCTCACCAACAACGAAAAAAAGCGAAAACAACACGACACAAGGTATTTTTTTGGCCTAGTTTGTCGAATGAAAGTACGCGCGGTTGTTTCTTGATTGGTCGTCTGGTTGAAAACTGGCCCCAAAGCTATGGATTTCAAGCTCGACTTTCTGCCATGGGTAACTTTGGGCCCAGAATAACGAGTGTCAAACAATATCAACGTACCCCATTCTTCTTTTTTTCTGTCACACTCTTGCGAAGGACACCAAGCTTGTGCTCGTACCGTTCAGACAGCCGCGCTTCGGTTTCTGCTTGCACCGAGGCACATTTGGAATGATTTTCCTGGAAGAAATAGCACATCATTGGGAAACCATTTCAATTGTTTTGATACAGTGACACGAAACATGCAGTTGTCGTTCCGTGAACTTATTCTGAACAGGGGAGAGACACGTTTCTGGCTCGGTGTTCTGTAGAAATTTGTCGGATTCTGAAGCACGAAACATTGTGCAGTTTCAAAATAAATACAAAACCACTTGGTTCTTTGTGTCAGCACAGACAGCACATGGTTGACATGCAGCTGGGGATGCCCAACGAGAGCAGGGTGTCACTCGTGTGATTCTCAGTCTCACTATCGTTTCTTCTTTCTTTCCGGAGACATTGACCGTGTTGCATTTGCACGTGCAGCTGGTCGAGCTGGCCGAAATGGCAGACTCGCCCTGTCGCCAACTCCACGGTCGAAGTCGCGCGCCTTGGCGGGCGGCTAGCCGCAGACTGAAGGGGACACGCCCAATTCTTCAGTGACATTCCACTGACCTGGGAGAGTTTGATACACTGGATGGATATCCCACTTTCATGGGCAGAGAGCTTCACATTGGCAAAACGGAAGCCAGCAAAGCTGCCAGGACAGTTTGATCAATCTCGTCCACAGGTCAATGGTCTGGCCCCAAAGACAGGCAGGGTCGAGCACTGGAGTACAGTTCAGCCTCAATAAATAGACTTTTTGCGCATCATTCTTGTGAGAAATTTTACAAATTTTACCTCGAGTTCTTTCAGCTTTAGTCTCAGTGCTTTGTTTTCCTGGACAATGTCCCTTAGAAACGTAAGCGTCTTGCTCTTCTTGGTTGCTAAGCTCTGTTCTTCGCAATTCGATGGTAGTTGTGAAGTAGGAGTCCCTTGTTCAGTGGCCATAGTAACGTAGATGCTGAAAATTCGTATGATTCAAATATCAGAGTTTGAGCATCTTTCAAGGGTCAATAAAACAAAACAGCTTGGGCTTTCTCCAGCTTCTTGTCGGCCATATTTGTTTGTCTCCACAACAAATGCGTGCTTGCTTCGTGGCGCCCACAGTGTTTGGTCAACGGAAAGTTTTATAATAATTTTTTTTCTCGAACTAAAAATCAGCTAAAAATTGTCGGACTCGCTCCAGACAACTACATGCGACAAATCTGTACACGCCTGCTTGCAAGAGGAAAGATAAACTTGATCTAAATTTGCTCAAGACTGGCGCTCCTGTTGAAGAATCCGCTTTTCCTTTGAGGCAACATGCGCATAAAGTTGCGCAGTGAAAATTTGCCGGTGCGCTTTCAAAAGTGGCCAGTCATTTGTCTTTAATTGGAAATAATCATGTCTCAGCCAGATCCTAACAAGATTTCCAAAGTGGTGGTTCACCCTCTGGTGCTGCTCAGCGTCGTAGATCACTTCAACCGGATGGGAAAAGTAGGAAACACGAAAAGAGTGGTCGGGGTGCTGCTCGGTTCCAACAGGATGGGAGTGTTGGACGTCTCCAACAGTTTTGCCGGTATGCTTTTGTACTAATCAAATCGTGTGGTTTGAACATGGGAAGGTTTGCAACTGTACGTGACCTTTATGTTTCGGTCGCAACAAGTGGCTCGGCCTGCAGCCTGCGAGTTTAAAGAACGTCCCTCCAGTAGAATTGTCATATTATCGCTCATTTCTGACAAAGCAAAACTTATTCCCTTTTGACTAGAATCCAGAATCTACATCAGGAAAATGGGTGTGCCCTGTTCGGTAGATAGCTTGATCTACCTCGTTGATTCCGATGCAGTGGTTGCAAGAACTTCCCATTTTCTTGCAGTGCCTTTCGATGAAGATGACAAGGACAAGTCTGTTTGGTTCCTTGACCATGACTATCTGGAGAACATGTACGGAATGTTCAAAAAGGTCAACGGTAAGTGCACCTGCAGACTCGAAGAAAGTAACGCCTCATTGCTTGTGTTTTGCTGCTTGTGAAAAGTCTGCCTGTCAGTCATTTAGGGAAGAAAACTTGAACTTGCGTTTCTTACCCTCCTTTCAGCCAGGGAAAAGATCGTTGGATGGTACCACACGGGACCCAAGCTGCACCAGAACGACGTGAACATCAACGAACTGGTCAGAAGATACTGCCCCAACTCCGTAAGTGACAGAAATGTTTGCCTCGGCTTTCTTGCACATTTGAACAAATTTGTGCAGGAGCGTTTCACTTGACGATTGTTTGTGTTGGACAGGTGTTGGTTATCATCGATGCCAAGCCCAAGGATCTCGGTTTGCCAACGGAAGCGTACATCGCTGTGGAAGAAGTTCACGATGTAAGTGTGTTGTGAATGTTTCTCTGTTCAGTTGACAAGAATAATGGCAACAAATCTTCGCTGAACTCTCTCTCCCACAACGACATTTTATACTTTGCTGCAATTTCAGGACGGAACACCGACGACCAAGACGTTCGACCACGTTCCGAGCGACATCGGAGCTGAGGAGGCGGAGGAAGTTGGTGTCGAGCACCTTTTGAGGTGAGACTGATCACTGAGGGAAGGACGCGTTTTCTTCGAGTTCGTGACTGGTTCTTGGGGAAGGTCAAAAATCACCGGCAAACAGAAAGGTCAAAACAGTGTGGGACAACCTTTTTATGGTCCAAGCGCATACCAAGCTGAGCTGTGGAACTCTCCTTTTGAAGTGTGGTTTTTGTAATGACCTGTGGAAATTTTCGTTTGGAATGCAGTATTGGAACGGACATTGTGCAGCAATTCTGTCAAAGAACATTTGTCTCTCAATGTCAGTTCTGTCTTCAGAGATATCAAGGACACGACCGTTGGATCCCTCTCCCAGCGGATAACCAACCAATTGATGGGCATCAAGGGTCTCAATTCCCAGCTGCAAGAGATCTGCAAGTACCTGGAGATGGTGGTCGAAGAGAAGCTGCCCATCAACCACCAGATTATTTACCAACTGCAGGACGTGTTCAACTTGCTGCCTGACGTGCAGTTGCAGGATTTCGTCAAGTCTGTTTACGTTAAGACAAACGACCAGATGCTTGTGGTAAGACTCCGCAGTTGGATGTTGGTTGCTCAGAACAACAAATCGTTCTGATTTTGGAATGAAAAGCGGCGAAATAACGTGCGGCGTAAACAAGTTCGTTGCGTGCAAACGTGGAAAAATTTGAACTGACAGTACCACTCGCTACAAATCGGTGGTTTATTTTGCAGGTGTACCTCGCTTCACTGATTCGTTCCATATTGGCCCTGCACAATCTTATCACCAACAAAATCAGCAACAGAGACGCAGAGAAAAAAACTGAAGAAGCGAAGAACAGTGCCAAGGAAGAGAAGGACAAGAAAGACTCAGAAAAGGACAAAAAAGATGGTGACAAAGAGAAGGAAAAGACCGACAAGGACAGTAACGATAAAAACAAAGAGAAGGAAAAGGAAAAGTCCAAGGCAGAAAAGTCCAAAGGTGACGCTGCAGCGAAGAAATGATGATCATCAAGGAAACTTGCTTCTCTTTCATCTGTCTTTTTGAGTTCTGCGCTGCTTCTGTGAATGAACATGTGCCGTTTCATTTACGGCTCTTTTTCTTTTTTTCAATAAAATTGAAACGCGAACTTTTATTTTTTGTTCCTCGTCAGGCATTTCCAACATGCCTGAGCGACTCAACTTGGCTGAGCTGACTGAGCGATGTCGCGGTGAGTTTCCGTTGGTTCCGCAGTCACAACGTTCACAAAATGTCGCTGCTCGTTTTTACGAGTACACATGTGCCAAAGGAGCGAGGTCACCGGCCTGGGATGCGCTGGTTCATGGCTGAGGCAGTAGCGATCACACTTGATCACTCAACGGGTTGTGAGGGGTGACTTGGGAGATTGTTAGTCCCCAGTGGTGATGGAACTATTTTTCAGTTGTCCTTGCCTTGCAGGTTGGGGTGAGGCTGCAAAAAATTCTCAGTAGTCATCAGGGTGATTCCACCAAAAGTTGCATGGTTGCCATCAGCCCGCCTCTTGCAGTTACTCGTCATGCAGAGGCAATTACTCAGCTGATGATTGTGCTCATGGGGACGTGCCTGTGATGAAAACTTGATTCGCCAACTTCGTTTGTCTGTTCAGTCGTTTCTTGCCTGCTCGCGACTGGTGCCCGCCGGACCAGTCACAAATGTGGAAGACCAAGGCACTCCGTCCTGTCAACGACAACCTCGCCGGAATTTTGCAGAGTCCCTCAACATTTGGTTGGTGAGAGGACGCGGGTGGTAGTTTCCAGGGTCACTCAACTTTGAAATCTGAGGCAAAATCATCAGAATCATAGCGGAGTGAAAAAAGATATCAAAGGATGCGTGCTGGCCCTTCAAATCCGGTATCCAACCCAGGGTCGCATGACACTGACAATTTTTCACTGGAGGTCGCCCGACATTTGAAAAATGTGATGTCAGGTGACATCTAAATTTTTCAACGTTGAGTGCTCGGGGAGGGTGGGGGGGGGCGGGGGTGAGGTATGTCACCCATTTGACGTGATGTCCAGTGACATCCAAATTTGGATTTTTTCAATGTTGAGTGACCGTGTGTGTGTGTGTGTGTCACTCAACATTTGAATAAATTTGCTGGGTCACAAACTGAAATTTTTGACATCAAGTTCACAATGTTGGGTCCCCCCTCCCCCCCATTCGGTCACTCAACATTTGGAACTTGACATAACACGTCAAATACGATGGTGCAACCTTATCCCGCAGTGTTGCATGCAATCGGCATTCTGGTTGTACAAAGCTGTCACTTCCGGTGGTGTGGGGCTTCATTGCACACTCGGAGGCAACAGCACCAAGGAAATTTCTAATGTCCGACAACTACTCCAAACGCTCCACCTTTTCTATCCAAGAATCGGAAAATTCACAGAAACAAGAGCGGGTCTGCGAGCACTCCTGAAAGTTTCCTTTCTTGACGCGATTTTGGTGACACAGGTTGATCTCAGTCTTGCCTTCCTGATCAAGGCTGTTGAACGTCTGGAGCTGTGTTTGTTGCACGCTCGCTCGAAACTACCCTGCACTTCAGTGAACGGCCACTTTTCGGGTCCTCACTGGCACAACACGACTCCGTCTCTCGGAGGCCAGCAAGAACTCAAACGCAACACGCATCGGCACAACGAAAGAGATAACTTGGCATTCTTTTTTTCATCCAAATGGAACAATTTATTTTCTCGGTTACAGACGCAGCTTATTTCTTGACCTTCTTGTGCTTCCTCGCGGGCTTCGGCTTGTAATTCTTCCTGAGCTTCCCGAACTCGATGTTGATCAACCGATTTCTCTGCAAAAGTGAACAAGTCCATATTGGCCGAGCGCAACATCAAGATAAAACAGCCAGCAAAACAATTTACTTTTGATGGGGAGTTGACGACAGTCACAAACTCTTTGACAACCTGAACTCGCAGACCGGGTCAGCAGTTCTTCCTTGGCACTCGCCAGGGGAAGTGACAGGACGTGCACACAACCGAGAAAGATTTCATGTGGATTGATAGAAAAAGTAATGAGAGAAGGACCTGCAGAACCAGTGTCACTCAAAGGCCCCACACACGAATCTTTGTATTTGTATAAAAACTTACCGACTGCTTCGCCTTCATCAGTTTGAATCGGTCGAAGTCGCTCAGGCTGGCGCGCTGCAAACACACAGGAACCCCGATTACTTTCCACAGGAAAACATGGCATGAAAGAAGTGCCTTTCCAAGCTGTGAAAACTGGAGCAACACAAAACGTCTGCAGTCAAGAATGACGTCACGTATTCCGAATCATTTCATTTGACGCCGATCACAAGAGTTTTCCCCTCACCACTTTGGCTGCCTCCAGTTTCTTGCACCACGTCGACTCCTTCCACTTCTTGTCCATCTCCTCTTTCTCCCAGGCCTTCATCAGCTTTCCTCGTCGCATACCACGCGTGATTTTCAGCACGAACTTGGTCAGGTGAAGAGTCTTGAAGTTCATCTGCTTCCTAGCGATTTGTGGTCCATCGACAAGAGCCTGCAGGAAGAAACAGGAAGTTGTGAGAATTTCACTGGAAGCACCTCACGCCTAAATTTTCAAGAGGCAGACCAAAAGGCAGAAGGAATTTTGGCCAGATTTTTCGGGTGAGTTTGGGCATCAACGTGGCACCAGATACTGACACCCTGCACGCAGCAACCAAGATTTAGGTTCCGATCACTCGACCCAGTTTGCAGTTTCTCGAAGAATCCAGCTGGAGGGAGAGTCGAGTCGACTCACCCGGTTCTGATCGAGGACGTCGACGATGGTCACAATCTTGCCCTTGTCGGGTCCGTAGGCCACGTATGCCACACGGCCAACCTCAACGAAACGCTCAAAGCCCTGAAATCACACGAAATGGGTCAGTCACTTTCAGAACACACCACGCCGCTTCATATCACACGAAAACACCGAGAAACGAAAAGTCGATTTCGCCTGTTCCTGCTGAATTTTGTAACACAAACTGGTGGTATTTTACACGTCGTTTTCAAAGTCTTTACATTTACACAACATGTAACGACGAGAAATGCTAAATACTAGCAGAAAATCGCAAATAAATCCAAATTTTCCACACATGTGCCACTCACCATTTTCGCTGCCGTAAAAGGGCGATAAATTGGCCGGCGCCACCTGCCGTAAAGAATGTCGTAAAAATTGCCTGAAAACTGACTTTCGAAACGAAGCAGATGTACTGCGATTTTGGTGCAGTTTTTGCCGAGTTTATTCCGCATGATGCAAAAGAAAAACACAATACTCCCCATGGAAATAGTGTTCTAAATGATTTAAAGCCATTAAAAGACAATATAGCGACTCAGTTGGCTTTTAATTTTTCGCACGTTTGGCAGATGGTTTACCACTCGGGCCAGGTTTAATTTTGGAAAAGTTTGGAAGTTGTGATTTTGACAAAATTGTGTGCAAGATACTTCATCAACAGCATACAAAACATTATATTCGAGCGAAAACGTTTGTTCTTACAGTGGAAACTTCGTTTGTGGTGTTGTCACTGTTCGGAAATTCGAGACTTGTAAATTTTTTGTGGAGGAGTGCAGCTTCATACCTGCCACTGTGGGAAAACTGCAGGTGTTGTTATCTCGAACTTTACTTGTCAATTTTGACAGTCTTGTTTTTGCACTTTGCAACTTCACCAGTGTCGTAGTGTATTGTACGTGCAATATCTTTCATATTCATGAAATACACTGATTTCATTCAGGTTGGACTTGAGAAGCTGCATCGACCGACTGAAATGGGAATCTTTATGAACGTAGTGCGAAAATGTCACTCGAATTGCACAGGAATTCGTCGTTTGCAACACACCTTGGCACGTGTCCACGTTTGTTGTTTTCTCTAATGGCGGGCAGAATGGGATTTGATCAACTCACAGAAGTCTGGCTGGGGTCGGGGGGGGGGGGAATACACGTCTTCTGTTCGAGATCCTCCTTGCAGACCGGGCGTGTTGACAGCGGCGTCATTGCTGGGCTTCGAGGTTTTGGGGGGGCCGAGCGCAGCGTTTCCACAGCCGAGTCAGTGAGGTAACATCACGGC
>JAAUXT010005810.1_pt1 | contig 17612 bp, 23 predicted proteins | sample 7278171 | NCBI WGS metagenome assembly JAAUXT01 (sample SAMN14350112, study PRJNA611818) | marine sediment metagenome | isolation source: surface marine sediment (1.8m) | place: French Polynesia: Moorea | collected 2018-08
CATTTTCAATTGCAATTTAATTATTGATCTGTTTGAATGTATTTTGCTAAATTTTATTGCTGTTGGCATGCATTTTCAAGTTCTTGTTCTGCATTAAAGAAACCAGAATTTTACGAGCATCAGAATGTTGTTTTTTCCGGACAGAAACCGCATATTCGAGGACATCCCTCGTATTGGATTGAATTCTGTGGCATTGACGGAGAGATTGAGAGTGTGTCCCACGGACAGCGTGGCTGGGAGCTCTGACGGCGAGATGAGAATTGAATGGTTTGCACCGGCAGAACTGCGGAGTGCGCCGGGAGGGGCTCGCTCTGGTGCAGCCAACCACGTCCAAGTGTAACGACTCCACAGTGAGATTTTCGGCCTCAGGCTTGTTACGAGCGTTGGAATTAAGACTTCACAGCGTGAGGTGACGACTCGATCAGAAATTGGATAGGACAGAGTGATGTTCAGAATCTACGTGAGGATCGCGCCGACACTAAACAGGAATCTGTGCTTGAGACTTTTCGTTTTCTTGAGTCTACTTCGTGAGGATGCAGTCATGTTTTGGTTGCTCGTACGTTTCCACGTGTCGTTGCTGTTTTTGCATCTCGAAGGTTGTGCCACGGCTCACAAAGACCAAGGACTTTGACCTCCCACAACCCAACAAGTTTGTTACTCTGGTGCAATTCGGTTGATCTTTTTTCTTTCCGGAGCAACAAGGTTGTTGTTTGCAGCGGGTCATCGGGGTCTTCAGCTGAGAGGCGACGGTGTCTTATTGGCGAAGCAGAGGCTTGTGCCTCTCACAATGCCCAATCCTGAAGTGCTGGCGGAACACTTGAGCAAAAATGACAAAAAATTCGCCCGTGGAGGAGCAATGTTTAATACCGTGTATTGCATCGCTTATCAGGCAGGAAGAGTCTTGACAAAGGTGGTTGCTGTGCGAATGAGTTAACATTTGTTGATGCAAAAGCATGAAGTGAAAGAGTTGGTGGCAAATGACAGAACACCTTTGAAAGCTTTTGTTTTGCCTGTGGCAAAGGATTGATTCATCTGTGCCGCGACTGTCATCCACACGAACATAGCGACTTGTCACCTGGGTTCCGTGGAACCCGGCAAGACTGAGTGAATGAGAGAAGCCTTGTTTCGTTCTTGGTGTTGTGTTGCCTTTGAAAAATGTGCTGCAGCAAAAGTTCCAGAGCAGAAAACTGAAAAATGCCGCGTTGAATTTTGTTCTTGAAAGGCACAAACTTGCGGCTCTAATCTCTGAACTGCACTTTGTGCTGGCCGCACCCGTCAGAATCCACATCGCCAATTCACAATCCACTTTGAGATTCAGTCGTAATTTTGGCAGGTCCTACTGCAAGTCAGACTCAATCCCGGACGTTCACTCATCCTCGCACTCACTGGACTTGTTTTGCTATTCAGAACATTCTCAGCTCTCAGTCCACAATAGAACCATCCGGAGTCATGCTGCCATCTGAAACAGTGCTTCCCAGGCCTTTCAGAATGGTGCTTCCATCTGCGGCAAATACGACGGTGAATCCAGGATCGCGTTAAAGCTGCTGCACTGGTTTTGTGCTGTTGAAGACAGGTGGCTCTTTGAAGAGACGATCGCCTTGTGCGGCGCGCTCAATGTGCAGCTTTCCGAGAGGTGTCGGTATCAGTCCAGGGCCTCGCGACCTGCAGTGAGGCCCATCACAGATGAAAGGAAAGGTCGGGTTGCCAGAAAGTATTCCGGATTTGTCAGAGAAAATATCATGTTTGTTCTTATGCGAGGCGTCCCCTTGAGAACGATCTGTCGGCTGTCGAGCCTCGTACGAGTGCTTGGTGTCGTTCAGCAGAAAACTTGCCGACTTGTGCCAGTTGCTTCTCTCAGCCTGTCCATGTGCTGTTGCAGGGAAGAGGCCCATTGTCAAAGCCATTCAAAAAATGACAGCTGTGCGTGGCACATGCAGCGGTGACGAACGGAACAGAAGAGCCCATGATGAGATTGCAGAAGGAATCTGCACTGCCCTGAACTTTCGCACACAGTGCTTTCGAAATCGCGTTGAAGTCAGAGTTCTGTTGTTGGTACGAGAATTTTGGATTCACTTGGTAGTGCCACGGTCCACAAGTGATTCTACTTTACGACCATGGAGAGAGCGCCAGACGGGACTGTACAATCTACAGGGGGATTTGGTCAGGACTTGGTCGATACGGTCTGGTCAGGCAACGAAGTTTCGTGTTGCTCTGCAGGACGACTTGTCTGCACTTTCGTAGAAATGGGAAAAGTGTGACAAAAACATTGTGGATTTCAGACTGGCTGTGCTCTTTGATATTTCGACTCTGAAGCACGCTGACTTGTCGTGAATGTTGTTCACAATTAATTTTTGTGCCCATTTTCTACTTGCAGAACGTTCAAGATGCTGTGATGAGAGAAACCAAGGCTATGAAGGTAAGAACGGAATCAGGCCAAAAGAGGAGACCAAGAAACATCGCGCTTTGTTGGACACGAACGTATTTTTCGGTCATATTTTCAGATTGTGGTAAAGTACTCGTGCGTGCTTGAATCAAGGGCACTTTCCCTACAGTTAGATTTCGCTGAACAAAGTTTTCGTTTGAGCACACGAAACAGAACCAGGTTTACTCCTCTGGCAGTCGGCATAATTGCAGCCAGTCAATGGCAAGGCAATTGCCGAGGCTAATGTCGGTAATGAGCTTTGATATTCGATGTCAAAAGAGACCAGCTTTGATGGCAGTCCCACAGATACTCCGAGGTTTCTGAACTCGTGTTGATACCACTTTTACTGTTATCGTTCGCCTTTGTTGCTCCAGATCTATTTTGTGGTGAAAGCCTTTTCATTGTTGGCGCGCACGGGGATGCAGCTTATCTTCTCGACGCGACTTGCCCCGAGTACCAACCTCATTACGGTTTTGCGTTGTCTGTGGCCTTGTCTGCTGACATTAGGCTGGAAGGAAAACAGTTTTGCGCCGTGCCAGGCTGTATCTGGCTTCAGATTGCAGGAATGACGCAGTTGACGTTGTGGTCGTCATGTCCACTGACGTTGTGGCCCGTGGTATGTCATGCCTTGCCGCTCTGACCTCACGTAACAAGAGACAAACGCGAAGCTGGGTATTTGCGTATGACTGGAACATTGGTCGACTGCAGAGACGGACCCGTTTTTGTCAACAGTGGGACGTGTGCGGGCGTCTCGCGCCGCGCCTCGCGCCATCCGCACTGGCACCTCGCTGTCTTCCAGCCCCAATCGATTGGGCGAAGTCAACTGACATCCAGAACACCCACCGTCACATTTGAATCTGAAATGGATAAATCAGTAAACGCAGGGTATAGATTGCTCTGCAGCCCCCTGGACGAGATTGTTACTGTAAATTAAGCTGCAGGTTATCGCAAACCGAATTCTGCAAGCTGACCCGACAAGGAGCGCAATAAATTCCTTGTCAATATGATCACAGGGATAAAGATTGAGTCCAAGTGGTAATCACTTTGTCTCCGCCGTTATGCGGTCGTTGATACGATATTCTCGATGCAGAGCACGCTGGGGTTTGCCACTAAAGCGCTGGCTTCTCAACACGATGAATGTCCGCCGACTGGCGAGGTTTTGGGAAAACAGCCGTGTTCGCTGCATGTAGATGGTAGATATTCGATCTCATCTGTTTCTGTCTGATAAAAAGACTGGAAGCGCTTGAGCCAGCTGATGCCAGTGTGAAGTAGTTTGGGCTTCAGCGACGAGTGTGGGAAATGTGGTTTGCTCACCAACTTTTCTCAAACCTTGCCGTCAAGATTGTGTTGAGACAGGGGTCTCACAACAAGGCTGTCGCAAGCAGGGGCAAGCCTCAAAAGAATGTGTTGGTGAGACATCGTGCCCTTCTTCCCTCAGCGAAATCTCACCCGATGGCCAGCTAAATTCCTTCTTTGCCAGATCCCCAGCTGGTCCTACTGTGGTCATTCCCTTCTCCCTTGGCTGGTCTTCCTTCTCGGCAAAATCTTGCCAGTCCCCTTCTTTGCCAGTTGCTCCTTGGCTGGCCCTCCCAGAGGTTGTTCTTTCGCATTTTTTCCACCGTCCTGGCCTTGTGCAAAAATGCGCGGCCTGGTTAGTTGGCATTTTGTGATGTAATTTTAAAATTTTTGACAAGTTTGGTGTTGGATGTCAGCACTTCAGATGGCGATTGACAGGTTGCGTCACAAACGTTGAAACAGCAAATTTTCTTCGTTTTACCCGGAAAATTTGGCACCCGTCGGACGCAGTTGGAACAGTTGAACTGCGATGATTCCATTCGCACACTCTCGGCGGTGTTCTGGTGTGGATTATCGTGTCCATATTTCCTTGCCTTTTCAGATGAAGTTTTGTTCAGCGCTTTTTCACAGACAACAGAACCACCTGGATGCTGTTGCAATCAACCTGACTTCGCGAATCCGAAATCCCATTGATGTTGATGTCAACACAATTCAAATGTGTTTTGTAATGAGACATTTAATTTTGAAATTGACATGTCTTTTGTGGGAAAAAAAGCACGTGCTTGTTTTTTGACAAATATGCGAGTGTTGAGTTTCCTGTTACCTCGGTAACACTAGCTGTTTTCCCTGAGCTCGGTGGGTTTTTGCATTCGCTTTTGAGCGAAACTTCATACAGAGGAGAAATGTTTTCATTGTGGCAGATTTCAGTGAGCCGTACGTATAGCTGTGTTGTCTGGGACTTGGTTTGTCTTCAGGCTACGGGAGAACCAACGTCAAATTCTTTCTCAGGCCAACAAAAAAAGATACTCATGTTGTTGCAGGATTGAAGTGTCCTGCGAGATATCAGAAAGGCGACTTTCCCTTGCCAGCATTGATCGCCTTGAATCACGTCTTGTGTCCTCTGGCACCAAAGCCACCAGAAAGGGTTGAAGCCCCGGTGAGAACAAAGTTATTCACTGGGGTCTGGTCGGTGTCACCCGAGTGGTTCGAATTCTTTGAAAATCCTGCTTGGGTGAATTTTCAACTTGGGAACTTCGTTTTGTTTTGCTTTGTGTGATGGCAGGTAAAAGTTCGGCCTCAGCCAAAAAAGTAATATCGACTGCAAGCTTTACTGCCAGCTTGGTTTTGCCCGAAACCATCGGAAACAAGGTTAAAGCTTGTTTCTCCGGGAAGGAATCGACAGATGTTGCACTCAATGGAGTTGCAAATTATTCTTTTGTAGGTTGTTTTGGTGTATATGTTGGACTCTATGGGAAAAAAGTTGGGAGGTGGCGAACTTCTGGCCACGTGAAATGAGATGTTCGGCCAGACACTCGAATTTGCTTCTATCAGATGCTGATGCAGTTGAGCTTTGTGCTGTGCAGATGAAAGGGAAAATAATGGCGCAACACTACTTTCCAGCATTGAGTAAAACGAGTCCAACCTTGTGAAAAGAGCGATCTGAAATGAGAGCTGTCCGAGTTTTGATCGGGTAGTCTCGGCGTTGACTCCAGATTCTCTTGGGGCGACAGAACATGTTCTGATTTGCACTTCGACAACAGGTTCTGGTGTTGCGTGCCATCCGGGTGACATGGACACGAAAGGATTCCGAGTTGATCCGCAGATGAAACGCCTCTCATCAGAGCCGGTGCGCTGCGGTGCGCGACTGCAGGTTGCGTGCAGAACAGCTCGTAATTACACTAATTGCGCCTCAGATGATGCAGTGTTTTCAAACGCGTTCAGATAAAAACGTTTCCCGCAGGGCCTGCGAAGTGTCGCCTGACAGTGTGAACCGCGTAACTCTGTCGCGAGTCGCGTGATCAAAATATCTTCTCCACCATAGCAACACGTGATCGGGCAAGCAGGAACGACATTGAACTGATCGTGGACTGTCCTGAGAGTACGCCCTAGGTGATGGCATCTATTGAGGTCCAGGCCCCTTGGTGTGACCTTGGCCCATTGATTTGATTGCGCGCACTTGTCCTGGGCTCCTTCTTATTTGGAATCGCCGTCTTGGAAGAGCGAACTGCATTTCCCTGCTGCCCATCTGACCCACAGACTGGAACGCAGAAACGAGGTTGGTGGTTTGCCTCTCCGGAGCCTCTGTTGTGCTCGTTTGAACTGTTGAGTTTCTGTTCGCAGAACAAGAACACTGCAAAAAGCCCGTTTCTTGTTTCAAGTCCTTTCAGAAGAGCAGTTGGTGCTCAGGTACTCTTTCGTTGGTTAAACTTGCTCATGGCGCGTAAACTTTGCGTCACCAAAGAATTTGTGAAGTAAGAGGCAATAGGTTTCCTAATCCTGAGTGACATGACCGTACTCTTTTTTCACTTGTATCGCAGGGCGTCGTTGCGATGTCGCGTTGCGCTGTTGTGTTCCAAAGATTACGTTTCATCAAACATCGCCAGATCTATTTTCCCGTACTGCTTGAAACTGTGGAAAACACCCTCAGGAGGTGACGTACCTGTGTTCAAAGCTCGGCTTTTCTGTTTCACTGTTTCACACAACAATCCGGTTTTGTTGGGCTCACCGTTGTACAGAACTTTGGGGAAGTTTTGCATTGCATTCTTCGCCGAGACAATAGCAAGGGACATGCATTGCCAATGCAGCAGCAACTCGTAATGTTGTGGAGACGAAGCCACGCTGGTGACTGGGTGGGCTGTGTGCATGCATAACCAACTGTGGACATTGCAGACGCGGGGGGGGGGGAATGCTGCGATCATCCATCAGCAGCGTGTTGTGGCGCTCAGACGTCTGAATTCCGACACGGATTTGAGGCGTCTTCCGTGTCACGGAGCAGATGTCATGGTTCTCCATTCATCTTCAAACACGGGCCAACCTGCTTGTGGACGGTCAATCTGGATGAAGACTTCCCGGGGAGGCAAAGACATGACCAGAACATGTCGAGGTCCTTTGTAACATTTCTTTGTTCTGTCCGCTTTCGCTAGAATGATTCTACTGTTGTGGGAGCTGGGAAAGAATCTCATTTCCGAGTGGGTGTGTATCAGTTTGTATTTATCAAATTGTGGGCATTCCGTCCTTATCTTCGGATTGTCTGTCGTGGCCTGTTTGTTTTGAGATGATTTGAGAAGGTTATGCACGCAATACAAGCAAACGTACAACGCGAGCAGTCCACACAACACTGATTGGCTGAGGTTTCAGGATCAAATTTCTGCATACCGAAATCTCTTTGATAACTTTCACAAATGCAGTTTCAAATTGGAAGGTACGCGTACGACAACTATCAGTTTTGAACGGGGAAGGCACCTAAAAACAAGCCCCTTCCTTGAAACTTGTCCGTTGCTGCACGTGAACTCGGCTGGTCTGAAACGAAAATCAAACCAGCCACTTTGGCCCACCCTGCAGAAAGATGCTTGGTGTTGGTTTTTAGTCGGTTGCTCTGAATGCTACAACCACTTTTCCTCACTCATCAGGGTCACTACAGTTGGGATCTTCAGACGGAGAATCGGAAGCCTCACAACAACGATCCGGTGGGGCAGGTACAGCACAGAACTGCACGGAGAAAATGAACAACCACGGAAACCTTTTCATACTGTGTTGCTTTTGGTGAGGACAGAACACTGAAAGTTTTCATTTTCAGTCTCAACCACTGCAAAAAGCAAGCAAAAACAGAGTGTTTCCGTGAGACTGTGGCGTCCCTCAAGGTGTGAAGGTGTGAACATGACACCCCAGCCAACGAAGTTTCAGTTTCCACAGAATCGAGTCACAAACGTATGAATATTAATTTTTCGTTTTTGTAAGTTTCATCAGGAAAAGATCAATTGTTAGTTGTTTTTTTTCCAGGGAAAAAAAAGCATCCATATTGAATAAGACAAGGCACATATCTGGAATAATGGGACTATGTGGCTCGTGTCGTGTTTAGAATGACGCAAAACTTTGTGGATGCCCCTGACAAGGTCGCTGAGAAGACTTCGTGCAAGAAGCACGAGCAACGTATCTCTTTCCAGACTTGAAACAGGCTGTCCAAAAAGTAGAACGAATTGGAAGGGAAAGCAGTCTTCATTCATTGTCATGGATGGAAAAGAAATCTTCGTTGTCAGCGAGTGTTTGTGAAATCCTTTTGTGAACGCAGAATTGTCTGACACTCACTCACCCACACGAGAAGGAAACCAACGTTTGATGCTCGGTGCACGTGAAGTCTGCTCTGCAGTGCGTTGGCAGGATTCCTGCGTCTGAAGCCAGAAGTTTCGGACTTGTTGAGCTCTTTGAACGCACGGGAAAGTGTGCTGCGAAGAGACATTGTGCAGAAACAGAAATCAAAGTGCGTGAGCACAAAACTTTTGAGCGGGAGGGAATTTGTTTGGTGGTTGGTTGGATTGGAAGCTGCCCATGAGCGGCGGAGTCGGCGCGATCCGTGCGTCAGTCGCTGCACCGCGCGCAGCAGCTTCACCGTCTGTCTGCCGCTCCACTTGGTTCCGCAAGCACAGCTCACTTCTCAACTTCTCACTCGCGCGTGTGTGTACGTGCGACACTTAGCGGCGTGAAGCTGTCCACAAAGGGAGATTGCACTTCAGAGCAGTGGTTCTGACCGGATTCAGTCACATCTGTACAACAGTTTTTCGGATTTGCTTGGCGATTTTGTAGTGCACACCTGCGCAGTGAAGACCACCGCACCTTTGGAGTTGGGGAGCCCTTTGCAGGTGGAGACAATGCGCAAGCACTTGATGCATTATCTGCCTGAACTCGTCAGTGGCACTGAGACCACAGATTAATGGGATAATGTTTGATCTGGATGATAATATTTGCGCATGAATATTTGATATTGACATCATAAAGTCATTTTGTCTGCTGTCGTGTACTGACTGCAGAACGTAGAAATCGAGGACATCATAAACTTGGACATGCGGACTGCAATTTGCTTGCGCACCACCCGAGGATACAAACAAAACTTCTATTTGGATTACGCATGTGGTGCGAGATTTGGTGTGTTCTGAACCTCTCGGACACGCATTGACTGGGCACGACCCGCAACGCGTGGATGTTCGCGCGCACGCAACGGAAGTTTCTTTCTCACCACTAAGTTGTGAAAGACGGAGTTGTTTGGGGAACAATCATGGGTTCCCCATACACGAGCAGAGTTTCCCTGCTGGAGGATTCTCCGAGACGGGGAGAGAAAGGGGACATGTCCCTCATGGGGAAGAACGGGATGAGCAACAAGCACCTACCGCTGCGGCTCTGGAGCATGGAGACCGTGGCCACGTTCGTGCGGATTCACGGAGACGAGTACCTTCAGACGTTCCTCAACGTGAGTTGCCTTGTGACATGGGAAATGCACGAATCAACATTTTCAGAAAAGTAGCTGGATTGGTGAAACCGGAGACATAGTTTCAGTGTGTGGCTTCAGGCTGCCATGTGTAGTCGTGCTGGGCCCTGGAGATTATGAACTCCAATGTTCACTTTATTCTCACTGCTGTGAAGTTCAGAAGCAAGTGCAATGCTCTGTTTTGTTTCCGTTCGTGGTGAATGTCATACGTTTTGGTATGATCGCAACAAGTTCAAATCCGAGTGCTACTCGAGCAAAGAATGTCGGCTCCAGGAGCATCAGAGCAAAGGCCAGGATCTTCCAGCTCTGAGCAGCAGCAACAATGGATCAGCGAAATGCGTACGAGTACAGTGCCCACAGTGGCCGAGATTGATGCGTTTTTGATGCTGTGATTTGTGCTTCAAAACTTGTCAATATTTCATGCTTTGTGACCATATCTTTCGGCATCGACGTCTTGGTAGTTCGATTGGGGACCGCAAACTTGTGTTTTGTCTGCAAGATGAACAATTCATTCTGGTTGTGCTCTATTGTTTTCTATCGAGTGCCGTCGTGTGAAAAGGTGAACTTTGTTCGGGGCCCGTTTGGTGTTCGAGACGAGTATGACTGACCACAATGGAAAAAGACAGAAGGCAGAGTCAGCAACAAATCAAGACCGCCAGCTTCCGTATGTGTCGAACATGTGGGCAGGACAACGGCGAAAAGGTCTTTTTGAAACCGGACAAACCTGTTCTGGCATTGAACCTTCTGTCACACACAACACATTACACATTTTTCAAATCGCTGGTGTTTCTGTTCATGCCTGCTTCTGCTTGTCTCTTTGAGTGCTGGCAGGACCAAATCCATTGTCGTTTTTCGTACCTGGAGAACCTGTTTTCCCACGGAAGAATCCCATTGAAAGCTGCAGGCGGCGAGGACCAGGCAACTGTCGTCAATTAGGATTTAGTGCGTGAGGCGATGAATAGATATCGAACTTTAGCGCTGCACAGTTCCGCCGAACACCGGATCCCGCAGTGAATCTTCGCCGTCGTTCCTGGAGGAAGTGGGTGTCACTGTTGTGGAAGCTGTGTCGGTGCGGGGTGGTGCGATCTGCCTGGATGCTTGTGCCATTCAGATGTTCAGACCCGAGACCGGCCGTTTCTGTACAGTTCTTTCACAACAGAGTCGATAAACACCAACTTTCAAAAGCGAGTGATTCCAGCACTCTCTTGTATGCCCTGCAAAGTTTCCCAGCTGACAATGGGTCTGCTGCAGCGACCCGAGGCCCAGCTTGAGATGACCTGGGGACTTGTGGCTGTGCTGGAGTGCCCGCTACTTGTTGATGACGGCAGCAAGCACAAAGTTGGATCGGAAAGAAGTCAGTGCCTTGATATGAGCTCAACTAGTTTGTTGGTGGCCCGCCGGATGGGCACAAAAACATCTGCGTGCTCGTATTTTGTTCGTGTCCAGGGTCATGTGGTTTTTGAGTCCGGCGACCCTGTATTCGTCTGTGGAGTTGGTGTGACTTGAACGATTTTGTTGTGAAGGTTTAACAATCTGTCCTGACTCCGTTGTGGTGTCGGCAGCCACACCTTTGCCACCTTCACCCTGCCGTATGGATTTGTACTCCCCGACGATAAATGATCGTCTTTCTCTTGCTGTCTTCATGCGGTGAAATATTCTCCTGCGGTGGACCCCTGATGGGCCGTTGAATTGGAAACAATACCTTCGCAGGGTGAACGGCAATAGATTTTGGCCGAATCACTTGTGGAGCAAATGATATGATTGCGAGTGTTTGTATGCAGTTCGTAGCTTATTATGCATGGAACCGCCGGTTTTGTCATTTGCAAGCCAAAAGCAGTTTCTTTACGGCCGAATAAGATGCTTTTATGGGTCCATTTGTTAGTGTTACAGTTCAACGTGACGCGGACCCGACGAAAAGCTGGCAAATCTGGGGGTTCTTTTGGACCATAAATCTGAAGCATTGGTCCATGTAGACTTTTGAAGGGGACAACTTTGTCGGCTTTGCAAGAAAACAGGTGACCTCGGGAATACGTAGAGTGAAGTTGAACGTTGTTGGTTTGCAAGGGACATGCTCGAGTTGTGCCGCGTTGCAGTGCGAGACACGTGACTCGTATGCAAGCTGAACCACAATGTACGTACTTCGAGTAGCCAGAAATTTCGGTGCTGTTTCTGGATGTCAGAAATTGAACACGTTCAACGCAACTTCGCTGCCTCAGATGTCAACCCACGGGTTTTGAAAATCGACCCAGGCATTTGTGTTGCGGGATGAAGCTACAGAAATATCTTTACCGCCTTTCCAACTTTACCACCGGCTTTCTGCGTTTCTTTTCTGCTCGTGTCGATGTCGCTCACGATGAATTATGAATACGAGCGGCCAATGCAAAGTCGTGACCCTTCGTTGCAACTGGAAGGCCAAAATGTGAAGAACCATCCGGCGTCATTGTGGCAGACCTTTCACGTTTGTCGACCGGACGAGTTTGCAGACCATCGCCTGGTTCGTGGGACTGAGCTCCGGTGCAAAGGAATACTCGTAAGTAAACATGGAATCACGACACGCGGCTCACGACGTCGCCGTGGGCGACGCGAGGCGCTCTGCGCCTCTGTGCGCCGCTTGCGCGCGAGTTGGTTGTCTTCGTACGGCCCACGTTTTCCTTCAGCAAGATGGAGTTTGACAACACGCGTGTCATCTTCGCCCCCGCCCCGCAAGCGGGACAGCTTGAAGTTTCATCAAATGCTCATGAATTGTACCCACGGACTCGCGAACATCTGATGTTGAAAAACAAGTCGCGTTGATTACCAGTGCGAGAAAGTGTTTCCTGTTTTCGTTGGAGTAGGAGTCGCCATGGCACTTTGAGCTGTTTTTCTCGGATGTCGTTGTGCGACACGAGAACGTGGACGAGACCAATGACGTGTTATCTGGAGAGAATGGAATCAGGCTGAGTGGCCAATCCCTTTGATCGCCACTAACGTCGCGTTTCAGTTTCGTTATTGGGAACTTTATGCAACGACGTTTCACTGAACGCCGCGTCAACGCCAACGTCGAATGGTGTTTCGTGATTGGCCAGTGCCATGGAAACAGTGCCCTTTTCGACGTTGGTGTTCGCGCGACGTGCGCCTCAAACGTCGTGCATAAAGTCCCCATTGCGGTGCTTGGCGTCCGTCCTGTTGTGTTGACCGAATCTGGTCTGCGAATCTGGTCTGTTGCAAATGCGGTGTGGAGTCGAGTGGATTCAGCAAAATACTCTGAGGAGTTTTGGTCTTGTCGAACCTTTCCACACCAAACGCAGTCCTCTTAAACGTTGTCACCTTTCCACCGCAGTCCAGTTTGTTGGTCTCGTATTTGTTGTGCCGCGCAGTTGAGAGTAATGAAGTGTTTCGGGATTGTGTGGCATGAATAGGCCTGGAGAGGAAGTGCAGTGTGTGCATGATTGCGACGCATCAGTTAGGCTCAGCACAAGTCGCAATGGCTCCCGTGGGATGCGTCTTCCAGGTGGCTAAACCCTGCACTGTGCAGGCGGCGGCTTCAGTCTTCGCGCAGGATCCTGCGGTCATTTGACCAAGCAAAGTACCAACAGGTGTTTGCAGACTGTTTGGACCGAACAGCCTGAGGTTGGGTTTTTGGTGCACCACTGGTATTCCTCAGTGATCGTGTTTTGTCTGGACAAGTGATCTTTGGAGGTCGGATGAGGGGTTCGAGCTCAATATGTAGCATCTCGTGTACCTTGTGCTGAGTAAGATTTGTAGAGTTGCGTGTGCGGATTATTGACCCATTGCCGAGAGACCCTCAAAGATGAGGCAGCAAACGGTCAGAAAACTCGCAAGTTGCACTCCTGGACAAGCTGACTCAACTCGCATCGTGGTTCCGTTGTAAGTCTCGGGGTTCAGCTTCGTTTCTACCCGGTCATTGCACCGCGTCGCGTTCATTCATCATTCATAAATCACGTTCTTTGACTTCAGCTCACCTGCTTTCCATCATACAATCAGGAAACCATTCCATCTCCGGCAAAGCTCTCGATATTGAAAGTTACGTCAACGTTTGTGGAAGTTTGAGGGTGAATGACCTTCAGAGGGAAAAAGACGGGTTGACCGGCTTTGAGCTCTGCTTTTGGTCGCGTGAGCTCAGGCGAAATCAGCCGAAAAGGTCGCGCATAGATTGACCAGACCATACTGAGCACTTGTGTGAAATTTTCATTGTTCACGAGAGTGAAAGGAGCCTGCAGCACTTGACATCCAACTGTTCCAAACATGTAGCACCGGGTCTGAAGTTCGTCAGACACAGCTGGGAGGCAGATATTTCGTTGCTGCGTTGTGGTCCTGTGGTGGAACACGAGACGCGTCTCGCGCTGCAAACACGAGTGACGGGTCCTTCCTTGCTGACGACCGTGGTTCGTGATGCTGTCGTCGGAATGTTGGGACAGCAAGAGGCATCCAGGTTTGGATCTTGAAAGACCCAACATCCTCAGTTTAACTGTCGTATCATCAACATGTGGAAATGCGAAAAGCATGTGTCGTTTTGTGGACAACGTCTGATGCTGATGGAGACGAAAACAGACGCATCAGCTGGGTGCGTAGATGACGCACTTGTTCTCGCCGTTCCACCAGGGAAGGAAACGTGGAGAAACACACGTGGGAAATTGTTTTGAGAGCAGCTCAAAAACGTTGAACGAAGACTTCGAATTCTTGGTTGTCCCTGTGTCGTCTTTGCCCTGCAGCGTATGGTAATTTCTATATTGCTGAGTCTCGTTAGGCTTGAGATTCGTTGACCTCGCATTGCGGAAGCCGTGGGCTGCGGCTGAGTAACAGCGTCCTGTCAATGGCACGAGCTAAACTTAGACATCTGCGCCTGTTGTTCGGTGCAGTACGCCTTTTTGTGTCGGGGACAACTTCCGGCGTGCAACGACCAGTGCTCTCACAAGGAGGCCTTCCTTCCCGAGTCCTGAGAATTAGAATCGTACGTACGTCTGTTAAAATGTCCCGAAACACACCAAACAAGAAACGCACGTTTTTAACGGCAAAACTTTTGTGCCATCTGCAACCAGTTGGGAGTGAGCAGATGTCAACATGATGTCTGAGGAAGTCTCCAAGAACATAGTGTCACAGACATTTCGCTTTCAAGCGATCTGAATCTGCAGACTGCTTCAGAAGCAATGCATGTCAATTAAACCATCAGCGCATCCTCAGACGAGGTCTGTCGGGTTTCTAGACAGGCGTTTCTGAAGACAGCATTGTGCGTCGGGCGCATTTACTGTTTTATGAGACACAAACACAGACGTTGAATGGCACCGCGGCCTCGGCCCCAGTTCGTCCTTGCGGAGTCTCCCCTGCCTTCTCACTGAGCAAACCAGAACCTTGGTGTTTGCAAACGGAACCTGGAGAAAATCCATACAACTGAGTTGAAATTCTGTGGTGTTTTTTTCGTCAGCAGTTCCTGTGTGTGCATGAGGAACCTTGAAGTCATGGATTTTGGACCTGGAATTTTCTGTTGGTTTGTTGATTTGTTTGTTCAGTGCGCTGAATGTGGTATTGTTGGCGCAGCAGGTAAAATTTGTGGGAACGATCCTTGTCAAGTTAGGGTTCAACCACTCTGAGACGAGTGTGAGTGTTCAGTCGCAACACGCGTTTGACTGTGAGTGATTTGAGGTCAATTTTCATGGATGGCACGACAGGAGTGGGTCGTCATGTTTGTCGAGAGTTCCATGTTGAGAGCGTGAAGCGCTCGAAACATGTGACTCAAGACTGACATGTCGACCTATGACAGGATGTGCCATTCATTTGACCTCAATTCATGAACTGTCAAACAAGTGTTGCGACTGAACACAAACACAAGTGAGGTAGATTGGTTGAACTAACGTCTTCAACAACAACAGACTCTCAAATCACGACAAGTAGTTGCCTGGTTTTGACAGTGTTATTGTCATCACGTGTGAGTGGTTTTGGGGCGGAAATTTAATTTCGTCACTTCCTGTTCGACTCAGTTGCTTCAGAAAAATTCAGCCATGTTGGAGAAAATTATTTGCAATGTTTAAAGTCATGAAAAAGTGGTTCATACTTGCTGTTTTGTACATTGGTTGTATCTGTGGTGTAAGGAACTTGTTGTGGAACATGTCGACGACCGAAATGGATGAGTCAAAGTCTATGAATGTGACCAGCGATTCTGACACATGTGAAAATGAAGACACCGGACTCAATGAGACCATTTCCAACATCAATTTCAACCCTGGCAACAAGTAAGTTTGAAAATTCAGTTTGCAAAATGTGAAAACTCGATTTTTGGTCAATGGGGGAAGCCCTTTTCTATGACGTCATTACGCATTTTTGTCAATGCAAAACAGGGAATTCCCTTCAAATGTAAACAAAGAACGATAAAAAATTGACAAAATTTGTGACTTTTTGAGTTGAAAACATGTTTCTAACATTGAAAAATATATTTTTAGCGAAGCTGTGACATCTACTCAGTGTACTGAACACAGCGGACAAGCAAACTTTCACCTCATCTCATCATCCGAGGATGACGATGACGACACACACTCTGTGATCTACCCGGCTTTGGCGTCACCAATTTTCAAGCCAAAAAGAAGACCCACAGCGACCGTTTCCAAACCTCCAGCTGCGGGAAGTGAATCTCCAAGACCTTCAACAAGTGGTGTGAACATTCCAGAGACAAAGACTGAAAACTTGGTTGGATACAACGACTCTGTGTGTGACAAAGCTGAAATCATCGACATCACCGGACTTTCAAGCGACAACAAACAATGCTTCAAAAATCCAGTCAGTGACACTGAACTACAATCTTTGAGTGGCAAAACGTTTGCAGCGTCACGGACAGAAAGATTGCTTGGGCAAAGAAGCTTTTTGAGGACTGGAAACATGCCCGAAACGAGTTCAATGAGAGGGGATAAATTTGTGTCGATCTTGAGTCAAAAGATGTCGACAAATCTGAGTTATGCGCAGCCCTTTGTCAATTTTTGACTGAAGTAAGGCATGCAGATGGTCATGATTATCCCGGAAATACATTGTACAGCATTGTGGTGATGCTTCAGCTTCACTATGAAAAAATGGGTCAGACCCTCAAGCTCATCAACGACCCCGAATTTCTCAAGGTAAAAAACACTTTAGACAACTTGATGAAAAAGAGGGCTGCGGAGTGTGTTTCTGAGAAGAACAAAGCAGCAGATCCAATCACTTTTGAAGCAGAGGAAGAACTTTGGAGGCAAAACATTCTTGGCAGTGACAACCCCAACCAACTCCGAGATACCGTCATGTATCTCATTGGTCTCACATTTGCACTTCGTGGGGGGAAGGAGCACAGGTCATTGATGTTCACCTTTCAACCCACAAATAAGAATCCTCCAAACTTCATCTGGTCAAAAGTATTTGGAGTATCGAGAAGATGCTCAGTCAAAGAGCAACCAGGGTGGTTTGACATCCAGGAAATTTGAGCCAAAGGTCCGTGCTTATGGTCATACACTAAAACACAGAAATATCGTTCACCTGTACCACAAGTACATCATGTTGTTGCCTTCCCAACCTAAAACAGATGCTTTGTACAAGTATTCAATGGTGAAAAATCAACACACAGCGGTGTGTTGGTACATCAACAAACTGGATGGAATCAATGTACTCAGTAAGACTGTGTCGCATTTGATGAAGGAGGGTGGTTTCTCAGGTCGGTACACCAACCACAGTTTGCGTGTGAGTGCAGCAACTCGCATGTTCCAGTCAGGGATTGAGGAACAAATTGTAAAAGAGAAGACCGGACATCGCAGTGAGGCGGTGCATGCGTACAAACATACAAATGAGTCTCTTTTGGTCAACGCAGAAGAAGCGAAGAAGCACAATTGGTTCCAAAGTGTCAAAACTTGTGCCTGGCAGATTCGACATCGACCCAGGATTTCAGGGAACTCAGCATGTCAAACTTGTCGGCAACCCACAAGTCTCTACATGTGAGAAACTGTGTAAAGTCTTGAGTTGTGTCGACCCCAGTGTGCCCAAATTGAAGTCTGTGAAGTTCGAGGTCAAGTTTCATGACAACCATGACTAAAATCTTGTCGCGATTGACTTATCTGTTTCATGTTTGACATGTTTGCTATTGATTAAAGTTTGACATTCAGCATTGACATTGGTAGTCAAGTTGTTTTTCAGACCATGGTCGACTGACCAGTCGACACACTGCCGATAACTACGCGTCGTGATTTGTGAGTCTGTCAGCGTTGTAGACGAGTTGTTCACGCAACACTCGCTGATGGCCGACGTTGCACGACCGCTCGGGATCGACGAGGAACGCTCGTACAACGAATTTATCCTGGGGTTGAACTGGGTTTTGAGCCCGCTGCCTACCGATGGGGGCTCAGTGCAGTCACCCCGTGTACTCGTATGTCTGTGGAGATTGAAACCAAGTCGGTTGGGGGGGGGGGG
>JAAUXT010070906.1_pt1 | contig 17612 bp, 19 predicted proteins | sample 7278171 | NCBI WGS metagenome assembly JAAUXT01 (sample SAMN14350112, study PRJNA611818) | marine sediment metagenome | isolation source: surface marine sediment (1.8m) | place: French Polynesia: Moorea | collected 2018-08
CCTTCGGTTTCCGCGACCATCAGGGTTCCCGCCTCGGAACTTCTTGTTCACCTTGGTCTGTGAGGACACAGCTGGCGTTGGCCCTGAACAACCTGTTAGCTCCTGAAGATATGCCCACCACAAATTTGGACACACACGCACACAAACTAATAGTTTGTGAGTAGGGGTCCAAATTGGTTGGAGTGCACTGTCAGGCAGAAAATGTGTGAATATAACCATCACCACAACCAACCAACCACGAAATGCGACCTACCCCACCCAACACCTGCCTGGACATGACAGGTCTGGTGGACAGCACACAAATTGTTTTGTTCCTCTGTGCATGAAGACGCATCCATCGTGCGAAACTGATTGATGTCACTTTCTTGGTTTTTTTAAAAAGAACAATAGAAGAAGTGAAAAAGAAGAAAAGCAAGAAAATAGCTATTTAAAATCAGACAAACGCTTTTTGGGAATTTCTATGGTAGCCCCATTTGATGGGTTTACCGGAAGTAGAATCTACTTCCTTGCGTAGAAATCTTGATGTTTACAGAGTTCAGACTCAGTTTTGACGTTTAGCAAATTACAGTGGCATCTAAATTCCCTCAAAAGTCTTCAACAGTATCTGTGGAGAATATTCTCCACTGACCTTGCCCTTTTTCTGGACGATTGAGATTCTGACTGCAGAACTTTTTGTTGTGTCGCGCAGTGATTTGTCAGGTGTCAGCTGGTGGCTCTGAGAAGAGAGAATCGTGAAAAGTTTTCAACTTTTTCTCATCATTTGACACCAATTTGGGATTGACCATCTTTTCAAGTATGTTGCATGACGTTAGTAGCTTCTTTATATCGGACACATCTGGTTGTTGCACAGACAGAAAAGCGGTTTTTGGACCATTGAATTGAAGGGTTGCGTCAGGTTTGGTCCGCCATTTTTTCGGCTGCCAGGTTTTTGTGACTTCACAAATATTTTGTGCAACAAGGTGAAAACTTCCAAACCAAACTTGTCTGCCGCGTCGAAGCACATGTGAAGAAGTGTCTTCCGTGGGAAACTGGAAAGTGTATTTCGTATGGGAACAGACTGGGAGCAGTTTCCCGACGTGCTCGACAGGTGCTGGTTTCAGCTGGTCAGCTGATCGAACTGTTCGATTGATTTCCATTCATTTCTGTCGGGTCTGCCTGACAGCGGATCAAACTCGCCCGCATTGGTCCGACAAACGGGTTTCAAACAAAATAGATCTACGAGGCTCCCTCATTTAATTGTTGGAATTATCATGTGCAGCGCTCACCGCGATCGGCTATCAATTGCTGTTTGTGATCGACACTGACTACAGAAAACTGCACATGCTAATTCCAACAATTTAATGAGGGAGCCTCGTACGTGACTCAAAACCATCGTCGAGGTCGTTTGTTGCAGTTTTGGCCCCGAAAATGTTCCAATCTGTCGGGGAAATCTTGCAACCAAGTCGAAATCTGTCAGTCCATCAGGAAGTTTGGTCACACACACACAAGCTCTTGTTCGCGCAGAAGCCACACTCAAAACCTCTGTGTCGATCGTGAGGGGTTCGTGGGTCTCGTTCCAAGTTCTGGAAACAATTTGGCTGAAGTTCAGTCGGTCTTCAACTGTCATTTGCAGGCTATTGGATCGGTGCGCCTTCCGCCACTGGCATGAGCCAGATCTCGGGGAAGATTTCCTATGGCCGACCAAGCTAGACACCAGCCCGGGGGGTCGACAGCACAACACATCGCCACTGAGCAGCAGCATCCGGCCAGACGAAGCAGCAGCAGCAACAACCACCACCGGGGCGGCCACCAATCCGTGTCAGCAACAGCACCAGTTTCTACGAATCACAGCGTCAGGTGCGGAGCCTCTCTGGTCAGACTGACCGAAAGCGGACCACCTCCAAAAGCTGTGCAACTGAAAAAAAAAAACAACCCCAACTGCTTTGCATTCCGAGAGGTTTCTTGATGACTGAAGTGAAAGAGAGATACAAATTGGTTGGCATGTGCAGAGCTGACAACTGTCGATGTGAGAGTTGTGGCGAAATGTTGTCAGTCTCCACGTTCAGCTGGGAAGTCACTTTGCCGGTCTGATATTGTCTGGAATCAACCACTCGTGTCTGTTGCCCAACACACTGAACGTACTTGTTGCAGGGGAAAGTCTGGTGCACTAGCGCCGAGCGAGGACACGTCCCCGGCGATAGGGAGAGAGTGTGCAGCGGCAGAATACAGCGGTCACGAACCACTATCTCCCAAACATAGCAAGAGCGCTAGTAAAAGGTACGAGTCGCGAACACATTTTTTGTTATCGTCAGGGACAGCACAGTCTCGGAGGAAGCAAAATTTTCGGGGAGGGAGGGAGGGATATTATACGAAGCCGCTATCTTGTGTCACGGTGCAGGAGCAAAAGAAGTAGGTATATTCACACACAAACACACACACACACACACACACACACAAATTGAACTTTCATTGGAACACAAAGAGGCACTTTGGAATGAAACTGCTTTGAATCGACCGAAGTGCAATATCAACGGTGGAGCAAAGTTCATTTGGCGATGCAAAATGCAGAAGTCTCTGTTCGTCTGTACAGGCGCAAGAGTAGTCCGCGCGAGAGCGTCGAGTCTTCGCAGCCGATTCCTGCGAGAATCACCCGACGCAGCAGCAGCGCACAGTCGACGACAGACAGCAAGGTACGTGTGACACGCAGACGTGTACGCTTGGGCAGAGACGTTTGCAACCGCTCCCGTCGACAGAGCAATGATGTTATCTTCTCGACGCTGTGTGGAAACCACTTTCGACTGACGTGGCGCGGAGAGTAAATCTCACTTGGAATGAAACAAAGGCAGACTCAGGATGAGTTTGACTCGGATATGACACCGGCTAACACGGGCACCTGATGTGAAAGACACGACACACACATGCAACACCCGGAGTCTGTATCGTCCTGCGTCTCACTGCAACCCCGCCTCTCCAACCCTGATCTGGTGACTGTCTTACCCTTGTGTCTGTCAGCTTTTTCTAGCTTTTGTTGAGAAATGGAGGGGGGGGGGAGTCACCGTGCGAAAAAACGGTGTTGCGTGTGTGTGCTGCATGGTGTGTACGATTGCTTCACGCAGGGTGGGTGTTTTACCCTGAGTGAATCTCTTGCTCAGCTTACAAGAGTCTGGCTGGAGCGGATGTTCAAAGCTGACGCTTTGTTTGAAAAAAAAGGCTTTCTCATTTGTATGAAGGAAATTTCTGTTGCGTGAACTTACACATTGGTCTGATTTGCAGGAACCGACGAAACCCGTGCAGCGGGAGGTTCCATTGATCCAGCCAGCGCAACCAAGCAGGAAACACAGACTCAGCGCTTCAGGTGCTCCAACATTGCTGAATTCAAACAGTTTTACCAAATCCGCTGCCCGGCGTATAACCTTGGGCTCTGCACTCGGTATGGCGGTGTTCGGTTTTTGTGCGTGTTCCGGGCCAACACCAGGAGCGGGGGTATTGGCCCAACTTTTACAAGTGCCCAAAAGTTGTTCTTGGTGGTTGTTGGTTGATTTTGAAAGTTGGTCAAATATCCTGTGAAGTTTGGGCCAACCGGGGGGGGGGCGGTATTAGCACAAACTTTGATCATAGTCTGGTGATTGAGAAAGTTTGGTCAACAAGGGGTATTTATTTATCTGAGGTGTTCATAATTTGTTATTTGTCATCATCTGTTGATGTTGTTTGGCCGTATCTTGACTTGCAAGTGTCGAGGGGCATGTTCGATCAAAAGCTCTGAAGAACACCAAAATATGCCGTTGCTGTCGAAGCAAGGAACCATGACGAAAGCACGATCTGATCACTGCCCAAGTGTTTTCAGTCGACAATCTTGTCAAAATTTGAGACAATGCTTTCTGTTTGCAGGGGCGGAGGAATTTCCTGCCGGAGTTTCCAATCGGAAGCGGAAGTGTTCCTGGGCGTCGGGAAGTAGTTCTGACTCTGTTGACGGTCAAGGTCACCAAGTCAAGGCCACAACAGCTGCGGCGAGGCAAGACCAGCCTTTGTCGCCCACCTCTGCAGAAGTACGTATCTTCATACCCCGAGCCACATGGCGGTCGGGGAACGTCTGTCCGCCATTCTGGACAAGACGTCCGGGTCACGTGGGGTTTGGGGTGTGGTGGCTGATTGTCAAAATTTGCACCACCCCACCCGAACATTTTGGTGCTCCAACAAATTCACTTGAACATCGACTCCAAAAGTATCATGGGGGCCTTTCCGCTCTCTGACCAAAAGAAAAACCGTGAAACGTTGAAATTGAGTTTGGCAACATGTTCCGTTGCGTAACGGGCATCGTGATGAACTGCGTCACACTCCAGTGAGTGAACTAACGGTCGATGTTCCCTCGATCTTGTATCGACTGTTCAGTCAAATGTTCAGAGAAGCACTCCCGTTTCAGGAGCAGTCTCGGCATCGTGCCTCGACTGGTTCAACGCGGAAGCGTCGCAGTTGGGAGTTGCCGCGGCCACCGCGCACTGGCATTGCTCTCGCGCTCAGGTTTGCTCGGACTCCTCACTTCAGCGGCTTTACACTGCTGTTCCGTACTTTTCTGAGCAGCAAGACTGCATGCGCAATTTGAAATCTCTCTCTCCCTCTTGTTTCTGAGACAATACCCCTCCCCCAAGATTGCTTCTGTTCCCTCTTCATGTGTTGACGGGTGGCTCTGGCTCGAGACCTCGCGGCCCATGAGCCGCTTTCCCATCTCGGAGATCGTGAACGTGCACACTGGTACTCGGAATTCCACGCGTCATTCTGGGATGGGTGCATGACATTGTGTAAAAAAAAAAACACCGACTCTGGTTTCGAGAGAAGTGTGTGTTCAGACACACGGCCAGCAGTGTCTGGCAGATCGTCTTTTTGGTGATGTTGACTCAAGTACATGTACTCGTGCCTGAAATTTGTTTTCATTTTAGGTCAAACCCGGACGCAGAGCTTGTACCAGGACTGCCTTATTACGCGTCGTCTTGGTCGCCTCGCAAGTCTTCGTCGCCATCAAAAACTGTCTCAAGGAGACGTACTTACAGCAACCACTTGCCTAGCCACAGGAATTTCACCAGCAACAACAACAGTGACAAAAGGCCCAGTGGAAAATTTACTCGAGGGAAACTAGGAGGTTTGCGCAGTCAGTCCACGAGTGCCCTGCACAGCACTTCGAGTTCTGACTCTTTGGACACAGCGGACACATCAGATCATCCCTCCGGTAGCAAACGATCAAGGGTGGCCAGCAGTGGCAGCAGCAGCGGAGGAAAGACGAAAGGAAGCAAGTCAGCCCCAAGTGTCGTTGCTGGGGTAACCGAGCGAACCGGGGAAGCCGGTGTTGTGGATACAAACAGCGCGAGTGGTTCCAGTTCTTCCGTAACTGGGAAACCTCCCCCCGCCAGGAAAACGGAATCTAGCAAGGTTCGCAAGAGAGTGCGTTCGTGAGTTTGTCCATTGTGGAATTTGTTTGTGTGCGTGTGTTTGCAGCTGCTTTTTCACTGCAGGCACAAGCCAAATCGTCCTCCTCCAAAAGTGGTGGGAAGGACGGTACAAAGCCCAAAAGCAGCAAGGAGTCTTCTCAGTCGAGAGGAAGCAGTTCGTCGCGTAAGGACGGGGAATCGTCCCAGTCCAAAAGCAGCAGCAGCAACTCGAAGAGTCGGAAACACAGCAACAAAACCACGGGCTCCTGCGCCAGCACCAGGTAACTGAACGATCTTGGGCTGGAGACGTTCCGCCCGTCCTGCCAAGAAAGTGACTTCAGCTCGCAAATGGTGAGCAACAAAATTCGAAACGCTGTTGTTGGTGTCGGGTGCCGAACATGCGCGTGCACAATCATGTTGGCTTCTGCTTGAAACGTGAGCTGAAACAGGTTTTGTTTGAAATGTTGACTGAGTTGTTCGCCGGTTTGTAGGAGTGGTCGAGCGTCGGCCGGAGGGAAGCAGGGTCGCGCATCGTGGGGCTTCAGCTCGGGACCCCCGTCATTAGTAGGTCAGTGTCGGCCTGTCCTGTGACTTCAGAAGGCCATGTGAAGCAATGGGTGCCAGCTCGCGACTCGAAATTTTAAGATTGAGCTTACTGACGTGAATTTGCAACCCAAATTGTCCCCATATTCAACCTGCAATTGATCGACAACATTCTGGTCGTAGTTTGTGTGTTTGTCTGAAAACCTTGATGCTTTGGTGAGTGTCTGTCTCGCAGTCCACAGTTGGTGAAGAACTTGTCGCTTTCTTTGTTGACGCGCATTGTCGCTCTGCAGGTGGCAGCACAACATCGTTCAGCGGAGCGGGACCAACGACGAGTGCGTTCGACATGTCTGGGCAGGACTCGTCAGAGAACAGCTCGACTGTGAGCCGACCGGGCACGTCCGCCGAAGACGCGCCCGGCGCACAGTCGCTCGGAGCCACGGCGTCCGCGTCAGGTTCGTGCAACACGATCGATCGTAGTCGCCGGCCCACGTCCATTGCTGACCATGTGTGTGCGTTGCGATTGTTGATTTCCTCTGCGGCTGGAGAAAGGATCGTCTGATGGTCGTTGGAGCTGTCATTTCCGTTGTTGTAGCGTCCAGTCTGGCGGGACCATCGAGTCTTGCTGCAACTGGAGAGAGCGAGAACGAGGAGAGTGACATGGGGCGGCTGCAAGGTACTAGTAAAGTGACTTGCAACAGGGCGCGGAGGTGGTCGGGGAGGGAGCTGGGGGCTGCCTTTTTGGTGATCGAGTCTGACAAAGTGTAGCAAAACTGTCAGTTGACAGTTGGGGTTTCCGTTGTCAGATTGGCCGAAATCCGAGGCGCGAATGACGTCAGTTCCAGGTGTACACGGTTGTTTGTTTGAGACGCGACTTGATAGGTATGTTTTGTCAAAATTTCAGCCCTGCTTGAGGCCCGAGGTTTGCCGTCACACCTGTTTGGAGCCCTGGGTCCACGTATGCACCAGCTGCTGCACAGATCTATGGGAACAGGCACGAGTAAGTACTTGAGAACTCACTCTCTACGCTTCGTTACAAATTTTGCTGCAGTCTGCTCAAGCTACCTGCACGTGTGCACAAGTTTCAAAGGGGTTGAGGGGGCGGGGCTGGAGTTCCACCCTGAACGACCATTTCAGCTTTAGTCAATTGCCCCCACTTGAAAATTTTGTGGCAGTGAGAGAATGAAGAAGTAAACCTACCGTCTCGCCCCTTTGGTGGACATTTTGGGGGTGGTGTGAAATTCAAGTCTCTGTTCCCCTACCCCCGATACATATCGCTTCGCAGTGTGACAGGTCCTGGTCACTGTCATTTTGAACTGTCAAATATCACAAAACAGTCGCATGGAACGCGGGTCATCACTGCTGTCGCTTTTGCTCGGTAAATTTCTCCCATGCCAGACGACGACGTCAATGGAGACTTCAAGCACGAGTGACTTTTCAGTCCAGAGCCTGTCGTGCTTCGTAACTTGCTGGTTGCTAATAACGTTCTTGTGTGTTTGGGCAGAAAAAAGCAAGATTGTCTCCTTGTGTGGATAAATTGCGTGCTCCCGATAATCGGGCGTTCTGACATGGTGTCGATAGGGCTCAAAAATAGCCCCAAAGGGCCTCGCAGGGATTTCACCGTCTTTTTTCATCTTGCACAACGTTTGTCACCAACAAAATATTCTGAATTGGTCAAAAAGGTTGCTGAAAACAAACGATTTATAATTTTACCCAATCTCAATAGATTTAGTCCCTTGATGAAAAACACCGTCTCAATACATCAAAGGTGCACTTTGAAGGGCGTGGAAAGATGTGTTCAGTCGTGTAGTTTGTTGGCCAGTCAAAAAGAGACCTGTCTGCTTGCTTTTGCCTGGTGGTCTGTGCAAACACGCAAACTTGTCACACAAAGGCGGACGAGTCGAACCTGATGAGTCCACTTGGTGCGCGGGGAAACTTTCTGTTTCTGGGCTGGCAGAATTTTTGTCGGTTGTTTGCTGGGATCTCGAGTGTCCATTGTTGGAGAACATGTTTGAATCTTCGGGTTTCATTCACGTCTTTTTCTCCATCTGTCTATTTCAGTCACCTTTGCGTTGTGGTGTAACGATACCTTTTGTGGTTGATTCTTGTTCACGGTGGAACATTGCCAAAGTGCGCAACGAGCTCACAGTCAGCTGCCACTTGGATACACGATTTAGGACGCCAACTGGGTCAAGAACGGGTCAATTCGGGTCACCGCGGATGTAGTTCCATGCGGCTGACAATAACACCATGTAAACAGAGTGCCACGTCACGACTTTTTGTGTATTGAGGGACACAATGGGAGAGACCTTGAAGTCCCTTTAAAGTGTGGATAGGCAGCTTCCAGGAACAAAGCACTGCGAAGCTGGCTCTTTCCCTGTGTGAATGATGTTCGCTCTTTCCGAGGGACCGATTTCAGGCCTCCAAATGTGTGAATTTCCTCATCTGGGGAAACAACCCAATTTTCTGCTTGATAACTCTGACAGTCCCCATCCCTGGTGAAAAATTTCCCAACAGTATTTCACGTCCAAATGGTGTTTTTTCAGCCGGCATGGCTGTTTTTGGTTTGCCCCTGCGTTCAAAACTCCGGATTCCCCCCCCCCCCTTGGGTGCAAAAAATCTGGACATCAGTAAATCAACAAATTAACAGTTTTTTTAGATTTGGATATCCAGAAAGTTGGAATTTCTGGATTTCCAACTTTCTGGGTTACCAACAGGTCCCCCCCCCCCCCCAGGTGCAAAAAATGCAATGGCTGGAAGCTGATGTGTCACTCAAAAACTTTCACTCTGAATGATGGTGCCAGGCGATCAAGCTGCCGAGCGGTCCCTTTGTGGTTGAAACCAAAAAACGTTTCGTGTGTGTGTAGCACAAGATATCCCGTATCCTGCCACGCCCCCTCCCAGTGTAAGGGATTGGGATGAATGCAAAATCACTTTGATCGCCTTGTTCTTCTCCCAAACATATCAGCACACATGTTCCGTCCCATCCCATCCCGAGACGCCCAATCTCACATTCCAGCCGTACAAAGTTTTTTGGATATCAGGCCAGATATGTGACCCGTCCTTTCACACCCAATCTTATATATTCCAGCCAGGCAAAGTATTTGGGATCTCAGCCTTGATGTCCCTCTGCTGTCCCTTTCCTTCCCATTTGTGCGTCCCAGCAAAGCAAAGTACATGGGATCTCGGCTCAGATGTCCCGTCTCATCACACCCTGTGTCATACATGTCCAGCCGTGCTTGGTATTTGGGATGTCGGTCTTTGTCCTGTGTCCCATCCCATCACAACCGATTTCACTTTCTCACTTTCTGTCAGCTCAGATGTCGCCTGTCACATCGCACCCGGTCTCTGGACTGGAAACCCGGGGGGGGGGGCGGCGGGAAGGTCAGGGGGGGGGGTAACCTGGAAGCCTGTAAAGTCAGAAGGTCCACCAAAACTGACAAAGTCCAAAGTGACAAAGTTGCGAGTCGTGAGGGATGGGAAGGGGGGGGGGTACCGTAATCCTGTCCAGCCCAAGGACAGATTCCTTGGTCAAAACAATATCGCCGCGCGCAGCTGATAAACCAGGTGATTGAATGCCAAATACCCCTGGGACATCGCACCCACCGTTGTCGCACGCACTGCTTCTTGATCAGAACATTCTCCAGTGAGATGATCCCATGACCACCATTCCCCGCGTAGTCCAGAGACCGGGTGCGTTCTGACAGGTGACATCTGAGCTGACAGAAAGTAAGAAAGTAGAATTGGATGGATCCTCGTTTTTGTCAGCAGGTTGCGAGAAAACTTCGCGCCAAGTTCAGCAGCTCGTGAAACGATTTGGAGAACCTTGCAGCAAGTTAGCACCCTGGCAGGGTTGTTCGGCACAACACGTGTGTTTGAACTCACCCAGTCCCTCTCCCCTCTCCCCACAAATGTTTGGATATCCGGTAAAACCCCAGAGACATTTCTGCTCCTCCTTCCTCGGTCACTTTGGCGCCTCGCCTGTGCAAGGGTCGGAATCCTTTGGGCGTTGGATTTCACCATTTGTTGCAACGGAAACCGGGTTGTGGGCTTGGATGAAGAGTGCATGGCATTTCCTGGGTGATGTCAAGCTGCAACATCCTGCTCGTGCCACAGCAGTGCAAGTCCCTTCAGTGCCCCTTCTCACATTTCGCTCTGTGTTTTGTTTGGAGCCGATCTCCAGACGATAGACGATAACACCCAACACAGGCACGGCTCAGCGCTCACAGCTGACACGATTCTCACAAAGGAACGACGTTTGTGCGAGATTCAGGACTCCAGTGAAACTATCCAAATGTGCTCGTGTTCTGAACAAGATGGGATGAAAACTGGTAGAAACGGATGTTGTGGATAACTACTGCGTCTTTGGATTTTCGGTCGTGTTCTTTTTGTGACTGACGGACCTGGCTGTGAAGTTGTGCTTTCACGTCGAGAGGATTCCCTTGAGTTTCGGAGATGACAACACAGAAGTTTGTGATCTGGTGACTGTGAAATATCGTCGCTTGTGACATTGTGTTTTTTCATGACAAGGCCGGCTGGGATTTTCTTGATGCACCTCTGGGTGCACCCATGTGGAGTTTTCCGAGGCCTATTGTGTGATTGTGTTTGAAAGGTCGTGTTACGTCAGCTCAAACATCGTTTTTCTTCTCCCGTGTGGCTCAAACATCTGAAAGCCGTTCACACAGCCCGTGATTCAGATAATCGAGTGATCATCTGCATACGCAGCTTTTGCCTCAATGTCATGTCTCGCAGCTGTTTCACTTTTGTCAGTCTGTGTTTCACGGAGTTTGAAAGCACCCAGACGTTGCAGGTGAAATTTGTTTGGCCCGTTTGTTGGAAAATTCTTTTGGTTAGACGAGCATTGTTGTGACCCAAATTGAAGCAAAAAGTACTTCTTTGTCTCGAGGTCAATTGAAATGGAGGCTGTATGCTTTGCAAACACAGATCGGAAGTTCACTTGTCGTTGGAAGTCCCCAGTACGTGCTAACAGAAGAGACTGAGGCCAAACAGCACAAGCGGCTGTTGCAATTTGACACACAGGAAAGAGAACAAAAAAAAAAAACTTTTTTGCTTGCAGTGGATAGCGCTGTTAGAATGTAATTTGGTAATAGACAAAAAGGAAGATGTTTCGTCTTCACCCCACCCGCTTCAGTCCGCCCCTTGTTACTTCTCAGCGGCCCTTCGGTCAAAGTTTTGGTCTCCCAGAGTTTTCAGTTTGGTTCGGAAAAGAGTTGATGACAACGACATAAGGCGTTTAGATTCGACACTGGAACAAATTGTTCCGCCAAATCTTCATTTCAAGTGAAGAAAATACCCTTTTGAAGCTCAAACAAACGGAAAACGGATGGGGAGGGTGAGGGAACGGACAGAAAATACGATTTGTGTCAATGTGGAAGAGTCGGTTCATTTTGGTGATATCACGAGCCGCTTGTGTTGCGCATTCACGCAAAGGATCCGGTGAATGAATGCCTCTGACGAAGTTGGCTCCCAATTGACATTCTTTATTGCGTCTGATTGTCACACGCAGGCCGAAGAATGTTCGAAAATTGACCTGAATTAAAGCCTCCCGCGTTTCACACTGAATGCTTTGTTTTCACAATTTGCGAGCAACTAGACACGAAGTGACATTCTGGGCCGTGCAAGTCTCTGGTCAGTTCAAGCCAAGGGAGAAGGAACACGTGCTCGAAAAGGGAAATTCATTGCGATGGCAGATTCGTTCTCAGACGTCTTTGGAGCACAGGAATTTCTTCTGGAGGAGATGAGGGGCATTTTTATGCAGTCTCCGGATCTAGCCAGTTTGTGTTTTCCTCTCAATTCACTTGCACTTTTGGTGGAGTGAGGCACTTTTGTGGTGAAATTGGTGATCAGGTGAATCCGATGGTTTGAATCTTCTTTGGGAAAAAAGCGATTATTGCTGAACTTTTTGGCATTCCTTTCCCTTCATGGAGAACCTTTTTCCCCAAGTTCACAAATCGCTTTTTTCTCAGGACGTAGAATACCAAAGCTTTTCGCGAGAACCTCCTTGGCCACCCGGGGAGGCTGAGGTGGATCTCCGATTGAGCTTCTCAATGTTTCAAAGATTTCTGATGGTGGAACGCAGCTAAAATATCAGGAGAGGTGACACACAGTTGCAGTACACACGGCGAATCTTTCCTGAACTCTCACACAGAAGACAAGGATGCTAACCTACAACTGGTGGCAACAGGAGGACATGCTGGGTGTTAGACTGCTGTAGCAACTTAGTTACGTCGGCCGACCGTACACAAACTGACTGTGTTCTGGAGAAAGAAGCGAAGATGAGCCTGTCGACGGGTCCGACGAGCGGCGGCGTTGGTGGGATGCTGGGCGGACTCGGCGGGTGCGCGGGCGGAATGTTTCACCGCATGTGCTCTACTGTGCTTGCAGTGAACAAGGCGCAACAACTACTGCAAGGGCTGCAAGCAACAGGAGACGAGGGCCAGCAGCTCACCGCCTGTATCGAGATGTGCCAGGTAAGGCGCTTTACTTTTGTCCCAAATCGAACTGTTGGATTGAGTACGGGAGCGTGGGATCACACTGTTCCGTTTGTGAAGAAAAATTCTGACGAAAGCAAAACCGGTCGTGCCTCTGCACGAGTTCGTGGAGAAAAAGTCTACCTGCCTGCGGACTTGTACTTCACTTGATCTTTTGTGTTTGCGGTTGAAAACTGGACAAACGGCAAGGTGGTGTTGCGCAACAGTGAAAGTTCGTCACTGCCAAATATGGTCGGTGATGCGTGGCGTGAAATGCTGTATTCGACGGTGATATTCCAAGGATGGTTCCATGGAATGGGAAGGATGGTCGTGAAAGAGTGAGAGTGTTCGTCAGCCACCTGTCGTACTTGACAAGAACCTTGGCTTTTCTGGTCAAGGCACACAGGGGCACAAATTTGTGTGTGTGTGTGTGTGTGTGTGTGTGTGTGTGTGTGTGTGTGTGTGTGTGTGTGTGTGTGTGTTTAAACAACAGGCCAGAATCTCTGACCCCAGCGATATGTTTGTGCTCGTATGGTCACGCGAAATCTGGGTGCGTGGTTGATGGCCAAGCGTTTACGTTTCCAAACTTCGATCTCCACAACGACGGCATTTCGTACACGTGTCTGATGAACGCGCGGCCCCCGTGGCAGCAGAGCGCGTTATCTAATCGCTACCGGCGGGGGCGAGAGGTGAAGGCGCGTAGAAAGCGTGCAGATGAGTGACGGCGAAATTCTTGTCAATGTACACGTGTGCACGCGTGTTTCTTGGGATTTCCACGTCTTTTTGACTGGCAGCAGACTGTTCTCACTGAGAGTGAAACGCAACAATGGGGCTCTTATCTGTCGCATTGGCTGTGTTCATTGTTCACAAATTAGGTCGGCCATGCTTCACCTCGCAGCACCTCTCTGAAGAGACAAAGTGACTGCCAATGGATCCGTCGTTCGTTTTGTTTTGGTGTTGCCACCTTGGTTGCGTTCTCACTGCGCATGTGTTCGCTTGCCAAATTTGTGTGGACCTGTTTGTCAGTGGGAGCTTGTGAACACTTGGGGTGGGGGACGCAAATTTCGCGTTAAAAGTTGGCACCTTGTCAATTTATGTTCCTTTGCGGTGGATTGAGCCTTGGTTCCACGCTTGGTTTGCGTTCACACTGCTCGTGGTGTGTGTTCTTTTTGTGCGATCACCTGTCGGGAGCAAGAACACTGTGTGTGTGTGTGTGTGTGTGTGTGTGTGTGTGTGTGTGTGTTACCTGGTCTTCATTGCCACACTGGGACAACAGGCCCCAGCAGACGCGATTGTTCGACCACACCTGAACATGTTCAGCTGTACTTCCCTCAGGCGCAAATACATGTACTGTTGGAACTGACACCTCGTCACGTATTGATCGTACAGACACGAGAAGCCTGTTCGACTCACAGCAGCTCGATAGATTAGCTTTTCTCGTGATGGCGCAATGCCGTACAGGTAGCGTGGTGCTCAGCTGTTGTCGTCTGGCGAAAATTTGTGTCTCTTCAAATTCAAAGATGTCGAGCAGCACTGGTACACGGGTTTTGTTGTGGTCCCTGTTCTATTCTGGAAGTTTGTTGTGATCCTGTTCTGCGAGCTTCCCGCAGCTTCAGGTGAACGTCGACTGAGTCCGAATGACGCGAGTGTCGTGCCTTTTCCCCGTGTTTCGCGGACCCTCGTCTCTTGTTGGTCAAGTCTGGGCTCAATTTGTCGCGAACCTGACCAGCTGCAGTGTGCTATTCTGCTCAGAACACCACTCACGAACAACAGTGTTTCGCCTGAATTGTGGAGAAGTTATTTAATCTTTGAACAAAGAACAATTTTCTCCACAGATCAACGTTGCCCACAGTGATCAGCTGCTTAGTCGTCGACGCAGTCCTGTTGTTCGTAACGGGGGATTGCCGCCTGTCGGTCGTCTTGGGCGGCTCTGATGATGAATTACCGCCCGGCGGCGGTGCGTGGGGCCTCAATCTGGCGCGGGCGGAAATAAGGCCCAATTTGGGGCCTCGGTCGCTTCTCATCAACGCCTACGCCCCAGTTAGCTGCGACAGAATTCGCACGTTGAACTCAAACGAACATTTTGGGTGTTGAGCGCTCAAAGAAAAGAACCGCATGAGAGATCTGGGTGACAGGTTTTGGTAACTTCCTTGATCAGATGTCAGGCTGGTGCCTGGGAAAAATGCCGACGCAAGAGGACGATAGAATAGCGAGGTCGAAAGGCACGAGCACTATGTTCTCACAGGGTCAGGTTGGTCTGGAGTGGAACAAAGGCTTTTTCTTCGAGCAAATGGAACGGAACACGAAAGGCGTTTTACCGTGCCAGCGCGAACAGCACGTTCCCGTGGGTTTTGTTCATTGAGAAACTCAAGAGCAACGAACGTGATTGTGTGCTGCCGCAGAAAGGACGTTTTATTGCATCAGAAAACGCAGTCTTCTGGGTGGTGGTGAGGGTCAACGAAAGTTTTCTTTTCGTGGCGAAACATGCAACAAGCTATGTGGTGCTTGGGCAAACACACACGGCTGCACGGTTCAGTTGTTTGACAACCTTGTGCAGACGCAACAAATTTTGTGGTGCATTAAATGTCGCAGAGACAGTATTCGCACCATCAGTTATCGCGGTTAGGGTGTAGGTAATCGACAGGCGACTGGAGATCAATGAGTCCGAGGCGCAGCCGAGGATTTAATAATCTCCTGTTGTCTTTCGATTACCTGTTGTAAGACACAAGTCAGGGCAACCAAAAGTGCACAAGTGTTTGTCGAAAGTGTAGATTACTTGTGTTGAATCTCCGGTTGAGAACAAAGGTTGCCCCTGACGACGTGCCTTACTCGTTCAGCCCGTCGGCCTGGCCTCGAACACGGAAATCGCACAGAACACGTGTCAGTTCCCGGTCTCAACTGGATTTCGTACAGTTGCGGAGTGGACCTATCACCTGGGCCGCGGGGCAATTCACATTTCTTGAAATTATGTCAGAACAGAACAGATTGTTTCAATGCACAAAAATATTTTCAAAAGTTGTTTTGGAGAATAGAAAAAACATCAGAGCAAGGAAATCGAGCAATACGGGATCGATTGACCAAAACTTATGGATTTGCACCGAGCGACCAACACACGGGGTCGGATTGCGTGAGACACGTGCGCTGGAACACGTGGATCAGGTGACATCCCGTGTTGTGTGCCAGACAACAGGTCCGCTGGTTTCGGGATGATCCACACCTGACCCTGTTTTGATCATCGTGATCAACCATGTGTCAGCTGTTTGTTCCACTTGCAAAATTGTGTCTCAGCTCGCCTCCAACCAGGGAAATTGTGGTAGAAATGTCCAAAGTGAGAGACTTCACCTGAATGTGCATCTTGCTGCCGATGAAGTGCGTCGTTCTTTCCCTGGTTGGAGGCGAGCTGAGACCAAACATCCTCATGCTGCCCGGACATGTTGAGGGGGGGGGGCACAAGAACATTTCATGAATGTTGCCTGCGCCTTTGAGACCAGGTGTTTTCGGACTTGTCTTGCGAGAACACACGGTTGCAAGGGTGGTCCTTTTTGTGCTCGCGGCGCCTGAGGAAGAGCTGCTGTTCAATGCTTTGTGATCTCTATTCTTCTCCGCAAATGGCAACGCATCAGCCATGTCGCACCAGCAAAACATGTGGTGTGAGTGCTGAAAATTTTATCATCAGAATTGGCTGCAGTGCCGCAGGAAGGCGTGGCTGTTGTACGAAGTGAGCTGTGCTTGTGCTTGTGCCAATGTGATCAAACTAGACTTGTGACGTTCGCAGACAGATCCACCGACATGTCAAATTCAAATACAGATGGGCCCCCACCCACAAAACTTGAAAAGGAGAAAAACGTCCAGCGACTTCATTTCTGCCCTGAACGTCGATTTTTTGCCCCAAACGTGTTTGTGTCATTGCAAGCACAGAAACTTCAGGCAGGAAGTGACACACTTGAACCAAATAGCACAGAGCTGCAGTGTACATGCAGTCAGTTCTGTTTTAATTGAGGCTTTGCTTCATGCTTCTTTGTGCAACGGATCGAAAAGACAAAGGGAATTCCTGCAAGTGAGGTAGTGATCGCAATACTGCTGCTTCCCTGAAAGACTGGACGAAGTGTTGCAATCCAGGGTCTCAAGCGCGTGCGGACCCATCCAGGCACCTCTGGTGTGCACGCGCCAGTTCTGTGTGCGCAGCGATTCAGAGTTGTCATTGACTGCGCAGAGATGCGTGGAGGAGGCATCGGTAACAAAGGAAGGCTGAAGCTGCTCAGCTGCTTCGGCTCCGCAGTCGGCGATTGCAACATTGTAAACAATGATCAGCTGATTCATTGTCTGTCCAACGCTGCTGTTGTTTTCGTCTTCGAAAAAGATTGACAAGGAAGTCTCCAAAAAGAGGGGGGGGCGGGTCTGTTTTCCTTCTGCTCGAGGGTCGACAAGAACCACAGTTCCACCTCCTTTCATGGACAAGAACACAGTCGCGAAGCAGTGACCAGGATCTGTTGACAGCTTGCTGAAGGTCAACCAACTGTTGTGGGCTGAGCGTTGTTTGGCAAACGCAGAAAAGCTGGACAAGGCGAGGCGAGGGGGCCACTCCTGCGGTGACAAAAAATACCTCCATGGAGGTCGCCGTGATTTGAACTACTTGCACTGACCGCCCGACCGCCCGATCGCCGACATGGCCGACCAACCAACAAATCACAAAAAAATTCATATCTCCAAAACTACTGGACCAATTTACTTCATCTTTTAATATGATGTGGCCCAATATGTCCCCCCAGCTTGTGTAAAAATTTGGTTGAGATTGGCCAAGTAGTTTTGGAGATATGAAGCTTTTTGTACCCGAAGCGGTGTCGGCGCAAACAAATATGGCGCCCGATTTGTTTACTGATGATGTCAGAGGCCAAGTGCCCGGATGTTCCAAAGCAGATGACTGATAATTTCTCAAAAATGAAGTGTTTCAATTGTAACAGAATCAAACAAAACTACCACCAATAAAACAAGCATAAAATTCCCTGCATTTTGGTATATAAATCGCCTTGATACGTGCTCTGAGAGCTGCGATTCAGACGGATTTAGGTTAGCTCTTAGAGAGAGCTACCTTGCCATTCAATGGGAACAAACTGATCATGTGACAAACATGACCAACGTGAAAAAAATCATCTCAGATAGTCTCCAACCCATATCACAA
>JAAUXT010103117.1_pt1 | contig 17607 bp, 20 predicted proteins | sample 7278171 | NCBI WGS metagenome assembly JAAUXT01 (sample SAMN14350112, study PRJNA611818) | marine sediment metagenome | isolation source: surface marine sediment (1.8m) | place: French Polynesia: Moorea | collected 2018-08
AACCACCTCGGTACAGGTGGCAGCACTGTTCATTCAATAAACACGGAGATTCGCGCCACCGTGGCCAGTCTCACCTGAGATACCCAACTGATCGTTTGTGATATCACTACACTCATCCCGTCCCGTACGAAGTAGACGTGTTGTCCAGAATCCTGGACTGGATATCCCGCGCGCCATGTCCTGTCCCTTTGTGTCAGCCAAGAAAAAGGAATGTGTGGCTGTTGGCAAAATTCTTGAACATCTCATGCAGCTGCTGTGAAGCCAAGACTATGTGTTGGAAGGAGATCACAAAATCTCTTGCATTGAGCCTGCTGCTGAGGAAGGTTGCTGCTGTTGTGCAACAACCTCAGGTTCAGACTGAGAAAAGTTAACCTCTGAATTTTTGCCGCGAAGGCTGACAATGGCTTACCCTTGTGCTCGTATCTAGCTGGATGAACTGGCACTTCCGAGTTTTCCGAAAAAAAATGGGGATCTCCGGGTTTGCTCAGTTTTTCCGACTTGCCTGATCAGAGAATCTCATTCCTTTCATTTTCAGCCGGTTGAACTCCTTTACAAACCCTTGAGTGAATTTGACGATGACTTGGGACCTCGAGGCATCCCTCTTTCCACTGTGTATCAGATTTATGAAGAACACGAGCGAGAGAGACAAAGTAAGTACCCGGTATTGTAATGCTCAGTCCCAGTTCTGTGTCCCCTTTGCGTTTCAGAAACTTTTCCAATTTTGGTTTATATTTTTTGAGAGCGAAACAAGACACACACAACTGATTTCAGTCTTGTTGGAAGAACCGAACAAGAAGTTCTCACGAACCTGGTGGTCACTTTGCACTTCTATGTGTGTGGTCTGTTATGGTGGCCTTTATTTGTTTGGGTGGCGGAGAATGATCTTGACGACACAAGATAAAAAGCTTCCAGGGCGCAACTGCAGCATAACATCACGAAGTCCAAGCGGATGGTAAGTACAGCAGTGGACTGTTCTTTCTGCAGACAAACTGGAGCTGTGCAAGGAAGAAAGAAAGCGAGTCTTTGCGGAAGAAACGCATAAGCAAGTTCTGCTCGATTCACTTTTGCATCGACCTGTTGAGAGAGATCTCCGCATCGAAGACTTGGAAGGTAAATCATTGGCCATTGACCTGTTCTGTGTTCGTTTTGATTCCATACCACGTTTTTTGAAGATTTTGTGGCGATTGTTGACAATGCATTTCAACCTTCATTCTAAATGTTCAAACGCGGCTTGTCACTGATTTTCAGCAAGATGATTCCAAGTTTCAGATTGGCAAAGAAAGCGCAACATTCTGTATCCTTCACGCAGCTCCCACAACACTGGTTTGAATGTTGCAGATGTCAGAGCGAAAGATGAAGGTTCGTTGCAGCGAGACAGAACCGCGTGGACAACAGGTGTCGGACACGAGAGAATAACGACAACGGATCTGCAGATAAGGTTGGGAGCAAAGCCTCCGCCGAGTCCCATAAACACATCTTCAAAGTTGAAGAAATTTACCCGTGGTTTCGTTCCACCCAAGTGTTTGTTGTGCCTTACCTTTGGCTTGATCTTCTGGTGTCACGCTGTGAATACAGCACAGCTTCTTGGAAACTCGCAATGCACACTTTGTCTCGTATTCGTTACAGGGCAGACGCTTTGTTCGAAGAGGGGAGGAAACTGCGGGACCAAATCGTGAAAGGAAAATCGTCAAAAGCGAAGCGCAGGAAGAAGCCGCTCGGCGTCGGCCCGGCCCCAGCGCGGCGGAGCACCGCAGCACGAGGCATTGTGCTCACGGGCGCACCTGCAAAACGGTGAGTGCTTACAGTCACGTTGAGTGCAAGGAGCATGCAGTGCATGTTGTTGTCCACGTTTCGTCTGCTTGCCCTTGGTTTCAAAGTTTCTCAGGTGACGTGCGCTGTTGCACGTGCAAGGTGGCTTGTTGTACTCAGGTGTTCTTGACGATTGTGATGAGCTCTGTGAATGAAAGTGTTTGCTGTGTTGACTGAAAAAGAAAATCTGACACAGCTCGAGGCATGATGTGGGCGAGGGGGCGGGGGTTTGTAGCTGCTGGTGATATCCCAGGTCGGGAGGGGGTGGGAACAATTGATGTCCAACCCGCCCCCTCCAGGACATCATGCCTGTTGAGGCAGGTCCGATCCAAGTACCACAAAAGTGTGGGTAGGTTCTGCCCCAGGTAGATTCTACCCCGTTCTGCAGCAGATAGAATTGTGAGGCCAGTCCAAACCTTGCACCGCCTCAAAAATGTGGGCAGGTCCTCCCCGGACATCACGCCTCACGACGCACCTGTGTTCCTCGCTTTGGTCTCTTGGTCAGATGTGTGCACCCACGCTCGCATGTTGAACATGCTCACTCTGGACGTGGACACCAGACACACAACAGGTCCCCTTCATTCGCCCTACGAGACGTATTTGCAGGCATCCAATGTCTTCTTGTCCACTTCTGGTTTGCTGCATCTGTTGGATTTCTTGGAACTTATTTTCAGTGCATCTGAGATGGTGTCGTTTTGCCTGTGTGTAAGTGTGTGGGCCATTGGTGTTCCGGGGTGGGGGTGGGGGTGGGGGGCAAAGTAACTTATGATCAACGGAACTATTCACCAAACCAATGGTAAGTTACTTTGCCTCACAACACACATTCCAGCCAACAGGCCACAGCTGCTCGCCTGCTAGGAAATACATTGTTGTTTCACCTCACCAACTTTTCGTCAGGGGTAAAGAAACCAATTGTCGCTTCCAACCACAAGGTGAAGTTACCAATGGTTGGTTTGGGCAAAGCAACATTGTCTGGCAGGCAGCAATGACCTGTTTGCTGGAAAAATGCATGTTATGTGCACAATGGCTGCTATACGATACCGCGGGCTCGTTGATCTTTGATCTCTTGTTTGTTTTTTAAGCGTGTGGTCCCGAAGGGTGTAACCACACGCTTAGTGTAATCACCATCAGTCTGTATGTGCATGTCTGTATGTAGACATGTTGCGTTCGGGGGGGGGGTAACTCAACATGGTGCAAATCAACCCAGGTCCTTTTTAGGCCATTTTAAGAAAAAGAAATTTTTTGGTGATGTTGAGTTTGGATATTAAGTTCAGGGTGGGGAGGGGGAACTCAACATACCAAAAAAATAAAAAATACTTAAAACGGCCTAAAAATGACCCTGGTTGATTTTCACCATGTTGAGTTGCCCCCCCCCCAAGGACAAAATTCCAAAGACAACATCAGTAAAAAAGTTTTTTTTCTTAAAATGGGTTGAAAATGATTCTGGCAAAATTTCACCATGTTGAGTTAGACTATGGACCACACGCTTTATAGGCGCAGCCTTCTTGTTTCGATGTTTTGAAAATTCAATGAATTGCTGAAAAATCAAGATTGCAAAGACAATCGTGCAAACAAGTGATTTCTTTGGCGTGCACTATCTACTGTGTGCACTGAAACAGAGTGATGACTTTTGTGCTTTTGGAGCTTCTCCCATTTGGTTGACAAGACCGTCCTGGACTGACATGGAGCGGAGGTGACACATTCCAGAGGGAAAAAACAGACCTGTGTGCAGCGTGCCTGGAGTGGACATCCCTCAAAAACTCTTGCGCACATGTGCATGTTGCGGGGCCAGTGCTGTAAGAAAAATAGAGGGAGTCGTTTGATGGAAGACGCCACTTTTTTTCTGCACGTTCATTATTCTGCCATTTTCAATGAATTTGTCACACTCTGTGACAGAATTCTGTCAAACAAGCGAATCGTAAGAGCAATCCAACATCGAGAGTTTTGATGCACTTGTTGCTGCTGTTGGAAACTATTTTGTTTATTTTCTTAGATCATTCAGAACTTCAAATTTCAAAATGTAATTTACGCATACATGTGGTTTCTCTTTGCAAAGTGCTGAGTCTTTCTTGCCAAAAAAGAGTGGGTGGATGTGAAGAGAATTAATAGGCTAAGTGTGCCCTGGAGATCTGAAAACCTTTCAAGAAGTTTGCAACCTCGGCCCGTGCGTATGGTCCTCACAACAAAAGGCCCTTTGTGCCGCATAAACTTCCCAAGATTTCCTGTTGTATTCACCTTGAAAGGTGGTTTTACAACGGTCAAGTGCAGATTGTAAATCCAGAGGGAAGACGCAAATGGAAAATGGCAGTTATGACCATTGGAGTTCACATATGCTTGGAAGGTTTGCCAGTCACAGCCAGCAAAGGTCGTGAAGCATGGCAGCAGGGCTGACAAGTCGTTTGATGGAAGGTGTCACAGAGGTGTTCCGCCATCTGTGACTGTGTTGGTTTCACGAAGCGAGTCACGCATCCAAATGATCCTCAAACTCAGCAATGTCTTCCCCATTAGATTTTGTGGCCGATGAATTTGTTGGTGTGTTTGACCTGTTGTAACCTGTTGCAAGTTGTCGTTCAAGTATGTGTGGTTCTGAGGCGCGCCTTGCACAAGAACACTCTGCCAGATCTCGCTTTACCTTCCTCCAATTGTGAAAAAAAACAACACTGTCCACTCATGCTCCCAGAATCAGCGATTGTTTTGGATGGGGATTGTTTTGGGGTGGGCTGACCTTGTGGCGAGGGCTTTTGGCTGGGCAGAAGGGGTGAGAGGGTGACGTACCATGTGGGCTTGACAAAAATGTGGGGAGATTGGCGAATTAGAAGGGGGGAGGGAGCCTGCGAACCGTTTGGTTGAGGGAATATTTGGCGGTGTCCAAAAATCTGAGAATATAGCAGCGGAGGATTCCACACAAAGCACACTGTTGTGAATTCTCGCACTGGTCTGGGTGAAAATAGGCCCATGTCTTTGTGGAGACTCTCGTCTTGACTTCTGTTCAACATTCTTTCGTGCATATGAGCGCTTTATGGCAGTGTTTTGCAGCGAACCTCACGAAGTGAAAGAAATTAATTGCAGACGTTTAATCTTCACCTGTTGAGAAGCGGCGAAAATGATTCACCGATGAAACGGTGCTTGTTTTGTCATTTTCTTGGTCGATTCCATTCTGCGTTGATTCTACGCCCAAACGAAGGTTGTTGTGTTCAGCTCAACTGTGGATGACAAAAGTGCCTGTTGTTCTGAAACCTGATGTGCCTTGTGATGGGCCTTTTGGCGTACGAAAAACAAAGTTGTCAAGCACACAGCGATGTCCTTTGGTCAGGTAGATCTGTTTGCGTTGAAAGTCGATCAGCTGCTCAAGTGAGGTGAGCTCTCGGTGCACGCGCGCACACGGCGGGTTCCCGAGCGCCCGAGGGACCGAACATAAAGCTTTGGACAAGGCGAGTGGGCAGAGCGTGAAACGCCAAGGTGCTGGCGAGTGTCCATCAGGGCGAGCCAACTGGGACCTCTCAGGTGTTTTCCGCGCGCATGGCCAGGATCCCGCGAACAGCAAAGAACGCGAAGTGGCAGCGCCGCGGGGGAGATGAGACGCACCGGACCCCGTCACCCGTGTTATGAATGTGTAATGAGATCCCTTTTGTGAACATTTCGTGGTCTGTAATGCAGTGTAATCAGTGTACTTAGAAAGAAAAATGACAGTTGGAGTGACCAGATCAGAGGACCGATATTGTACTCCGTGCGCGCCCAAGCCGAAGATTGATTACCCAATGAATGATTCTTCGCGAGAATGCACCCATTCGGCCAAGCGTTTCAAACGGTTTAGTCCGTACGAAGGGGACACAAAGAGGCAAGAGGAACTTTGCTACTGATTGAGTAAAAGTCAACAAGATTATTTAAGTTGATTAACCCAGTGCCTGAGTTTAAATTGAAATGATGCAGGTGCTCGGTGATTTGTATGAGCAGTAAGACATGCGGTCGTTTGTTCATGTCAGGTGGGATTATCTGAGCGCGCTTGATGCCTGAAAATATTCATTTGTACACGAGGAGACTTGACATTCCCTCTACGGAGCACGTAGGACCGAGAAGATCACCAAAGACTGGCATCAAGTGTTTCACCTTCAAACAGTGATCTCAGAAGGATATTTTGTCAGTTTTCGTTCTGTTGACAAAGAAGACCACGTTGACAATTGCCTTGTTGACTTATTGACTGCGTCCTGACAAGGGACAGAGTTAAGAAATGTGACTGTTTCCAATTTCAAACATCATCGTCGAGAAGCTTTCTGCATGCTTGAGTCTCTAAACGCTGACACTTGTCGGAGAATGGGATTTTCATTTCAGGCTAACACATAGTTGTCTCAAATTAAAGACCAGTGAAAGCGAATACGTTCATACAGTTGAGTTGTGGGAACTACTTTGACCTGTCATTTTCACGGATCGAAAGATAAATCCGGCAGAAGAAGCCATTTATTTTTATTGAACATCATACCTGAAGCAACACCCGAGTAGAAAACTACATAGGCTGTACCAATCTACTACGAGAGGGAATGTTGTGGTGTTTACATGTAGCGTTTTTGCCGCAGGAATCTCCTTGTGTACTCGTATGAAGGCTACCGCGGCGCTCTTTGTGACAATTTTGGTGACTTTGCACAAAACCTTCAGTTTTGTGATTTTCTTGGTGCAATGACAACGGCATTTGTGCGCACTTAGCCTCTCCGATGGTGTGTTAAATGGAGAAAAAGGGTGCAGTGCCCGTGTCAGAGGAAGGAACAATTATCTTCAGCACCACTGATTTACAACAGGATTGCCTCAAATGGATCCGAAGCATGTCGGCTAGAGTCTAACCACTCAGCTGCGAAGTCGTCTTGTTGAATGGTGTTCGCACTTGAAAAGAAGTTTTGAAGGTTTTGTGGAAGATAAACTGAAGGAAACCTTTGTGAGACAGCTGGATCAACAAGCAAGGAGAGTTCTAAGGAAAGTAAGACTGCCATTTGCTTTGAGCACAAGGAGTGACCAGTCAACGAGAGCTTGCAAACTTGCTGAAACCTCATCCTGGTGATGAAACTGCCTGGTGACATTCACTGTTGCGCTTTGCATTTGGAAAGTGCCGGGTGTTCGGCGGGATTATTTGGAATTCGCGTGAGTCAATATTGTGCTTGCCTGTCAGTGAGTCGGTGAGTTGTGCTCGTGCTGTGCGCTTGCAAACTGGATGCCGTTGTTCGCGATAACCTTTGTGCTCTTTCGTGGACGTACGCGCGCTGGATCTGGACTCACTGAGGCGACACGACAAGTTTTGTACACTGCCAAAAGTGGCTGCAAAACTGAGCATTGAAGAACCACCTGTGCAGTTGTGAATTTCCAACACAACCTGTGAAGTTTTGGAAGGTGCACCTTCTGGTATTTACGACGAGTGTCACGTTGTGTGTTTCACGTTCGCTGATGGAATTCTTTTCATAGAATGGACCGTTGCGATGGATGCACGTGTGCGTGCTCATATGCTGCAGTGGATAATGTCACATTTTAATGTCTGTTGTCTGCACCGTTGAGCTACCGTTGTTGAGCAATTACAACCACACCATGGGTGATGACATTGATTGTTCAGGGACAGACTCATGTCCAGAAGGACTCGAAGACTTTCCACTGATTTTCCGAGGTGAGACCAGGCAAACTATGGTGCTGGAGAAGCAAGACAGTGGCATATCAGACAGTGGGATTTCTCTGTCTACGGATGGAGGCACGGACTCCAAGTCTCCGGACACGATGTCTCTCTCACCGGACAGCATTGACAGTTTCCTCGAGCCGGATCAAGACTACGACAACCTGCACTTCAGTCCCAACCACAAGGCAATCGAGTGCGCTCTCTGCAGGTACGAGTGTTTGCAAATATACACGTACAGACTTCACTTCCTTTGCGTGTTGTACCGTATCAGGCTGAGTTGCTCTGCTTTGAGATTCTGTGGCGTGAACCACGCGACTGAGAACACCCACCAAAATCCATGTGGGATTGTGGGAGAGTCTACAGTGCGTCTGGTTCAAAAGTGTGTGTGTTTGTGTGTGTGTGTGTGTGTGTGTGTGTGTGTGTGCGTGCGTGCGTGCGTGCGTGCGTGTTGATCTCGTGCTGACGATTGCATCCGCCCGTTTGCGAGAAAGACAACGGCTACTTCGTGTGTGTGTCATGAGTTTTGTGGAAACACAAGACACAAGACAGCGCGCAAAATTGCGTGCAGAACAAACAGTAATGCTTTGTGGCGCTATGCCAGAGTCATCTGTGACATCACCACTCGCCCGAAGTCAAGAGTCAGAGAGTCGGATGATACTGTTCAGTCAGTTGATCCAGTTTGCCAGGACACTGGTTTTGCTGTCCCCAGCCTCTGGTGGAGGTGGGTGGGAGCGCGACTGCTTTTGAAAATGCCCGCTAGTGCTGCTTGGATAACTCTGTTAAACGTCAGCGTGGTAGTCCACTCTACTCTGAGATGTAAAGTTCTGAGGGAAGCTTTCGTTCGGAGAAATGGACTCTTCCTGCCACAATTCTTTCCGCCTGGATGACTTGCGCGGATTTCAGTGTGATGGAAAAGAGAGGCGGTGGAATATACTCTTTGAACAAGGAAAAGAATTGTCATGTGCATGCTGTTACGTGGTTGCTGAAAATTTTTTGGGATTTATGTGGCGCCACATGGCCTTTCCAATATGTATCGCGAACTTCAGTTGGCAACTCAAAAGGTGGTGTGAAACAGAAGAAATATGTCGCTTTGCATGGAGAGCAAAGCGAACCCTCGGCATAAATAACGTCTGGCCGGGTGGGTGTCCCTGGGATGACAAAAGATGCAAGTGCTGGTGTCTTCCAGAGATTTTGTGCACGCGGTATGCGACGTAGAATTCTGCATTTCTTCTGCGGCAATTCACTGTTTCTGCACTGGCCTGCCATATTGTAGACAATCACTTGTCGTGGTGTGTACCCAACTTTCTCTTGGTGTTTAAAGAAGGATTAAGCTGGCAAAGCCTGGGTAAAGAGAAGACCTTTCCTCTCTTAATCCCAATCTCGAGTCTCTGCCCTGTGTCTTGGTCAGGATGTCGGACTTACCAGTGAATTTAAAAGAGCATTACGAAAATTTGGGGAACGTAATTCCTGGTGCATGTACTCTGGGTATTGCAAGAGATTCTATGTCTGGTACAACAAGCCTGTGGTGTTCGCAAACCCCAAGATCACAATGTCAAGTTTGGCCTTTTGGGGATCTTACTGTTTCAGTTGCTTTTTTGTTTGCTTTACCTGGCGGACTGAAATTGGGAATGGAAGGTACTCGTAGCAACACCAAAGGACATGTGGGGACGTGTTCTAGGAAATGAGCTAACTCCAGGCAGTATTGTTTTCGGTTTTGTTTCCTGACAACACAGGCCAATGGTTTCGACTTCTGAAAAAAAGACAACTTATACTCTGCATTCGCGCTCCGAGAATTTTTCTTGCTTTCTTGTCTTTTGTTCAATGTCCACCAAAAATCGTGGGCTTCCTGAAAACAGATGTTGTCCGGCCAGCCAAGAATCCAGTTGGAATGTGGAAATGTTTTCAAGTGTCACCAAGTTGGCTGAGGTTCAGACTCGCCTGTTGAACTTTCAGATCTCACAAGTGAGGTCAGGGAAAGCAAAAAAGAACTCACAAAGTCCCAAATCGTTTCTGGTCAGCAGCAACATCGGATTCATCGTCGGCGTTATCAAGCACTGAACAGAGATGAATATTGTTCTTTTGCCGTGTTTGTAGAAGAAGAAGCGCAAATGACCAGGCTTACTTGTTGTTCAGTCTTGCATTGTTTTGAGCTCAGGGATCCAAAAGAGAAGCAATTGTTGCCAACTCTGCGCTTCCTCACACACCAGTCACTTGCTCATATTTGATGTGTATTTGATTTCACATGTGGCCTGTTAAAGCCCATCTTTGTGCATATTTCTGCCTGCATAAACATTATTATTTTGTTGACATGAAATGAATGAAGTCTTCACTTTTTCAGCATCATCGTTGCTTCGCCTCTTTAGATCAAGAGAACACAACATGGCAAGAGTAATTTGCATGACTTCGGAAAGGTCACTTGTGGAACTTGTGGCGCTGTGTGTGTCGATTTGCAGACTCTCTGCGAGTATGATACATTTGCGGCAGTGAATTATTTGCAAACTTCTTGGCTCCCTTCCCTGTACAGGAGCTTGCAAGACAGGAGTGTATTCATCGCTCATGCACAACCACGAAGAATAGAGTTGGTGTGTTTGGAGAATCTCAGTTTCTTGACTCACTGGTCTCTCAGGGGGGAGTCCCTTGAATGCTGTGTTTCATTAAACTTGCTCACAAAACGATACCTCTCTGAAAGCAAGACTGCACAAAAACGTTGGCTTACCAAATGGAGATATTGCTGTTTAGGGAGTGATTACCCGCTCAGGTGTCATCATTGTTCGTGCTGAATTCTAGACGTAAATGAAAACTGTGGTTTGGATATTTTTGTGGAACAAGAGAGAGTTGTTTGTACTCATATGCAGGTTTGTTAGTTGCTCTGAAAAGGGTTCATTTCATTCTTCACCGCTTTTTCGGAGGAAGTAACAGAAGATCAGCAAGAAACTTTCCAATTCGATCGTGGGACAAAATCGCAAGAGTTCGAGCGTGACAACTCGCACGAACCAAATATCATCATTAGCTGCATTTGGTGTTTATGGGAGCATTTTTCCTGAAGATATTTACATTACAGTCGGAGCATCTCTTGTACCGTATTAAATGTTGCTTTGTGGTGGCTCATGGCGATTCGCCATGTCGGAGGTCCAGCGCACCAGTTCAAATCCCTTGTTCGTGCCTTTGAATCCATGGATCCAACCACCAAGTGTCTGAAAGGCAGTTCGCACATTGAAAATGGGTGTTGGTACCAATTACTGGTGACATCATAGAAGTCAGCAGTACGTTTGAAATTCATTGTGATCTGCTATTTAGGCCAAAGCTCCACATGTTGAAACAGTTTTCAGGAAGGAAAGATAGATGTGCTTTGAAAAGTTAATGTGTATCACAACCCACTGATCACCTATCCTGGTGTGGCTGTCTCCATGGACTAGATTCTCAGCCGAAACAGATGAGTTACCAAGAATTACTTTGGCTGATCTGTTTGTGCGCCTTTAACACAGTCTTGAAAAGGCATGACAATAGTTTAAGCAAAAGTACAGAAGCCAAGCCTGTAAACAGAAATCTATCGGCTTTTCACAAGGATCGTGTGGAAGGACAAGAAGACTGGTTCACCTTGGCTGTGTTTCATGTTTATTTGTGAGGGTATGTGAAGAGCATACACTGAAACTTGTGACTTGAATGGCTTGGAGCAGAAGAGACTTTGTGTGACTTCATACAATCCAATTACGAGTCAATTACAAGCGATCCGTCAGTGTCTTATTAATCTTCCATTTCGTCACCTGAGCGCATTTGTCGAGCTGGTTCTGATGGAGACACGCAGCCTCTGCTTTTGACGGGAGTCTCAGCGGACAATGATTCGCCATTCTTGACTTGAAATGTCTGAAAGTTTAGCACACAGTTGAGTGATTTTGAGCACCAACGTGCGTGAATTTTTCACGAACCTTTGCTGACGAAGTGCACGGACACGACAAAGCGGCACAGCACGAACTTTCTGGCGCCAAGGAGACGTTGACCTGAAAATCCCGGTCTTTCGTCAAGTGCTCTGCGTCTTCGACTGAACGTTCATTCCCGAAGTTGACGCTTCTCAAAAAACAAAAATCTGTGTGATTGGAGAAGTTTGAACACCTTCGATGGGCAGCTTACAGCGGGGAATGAGCACGGACTCGGGGTTGGCGGACCTGTGTGGCAGCATGGAGTCGAGTGGAGCCCTCGGGGCCTGGGAGCCGGCCTGGGTCGCCGCCACCGCGACGTCGCTCACCAGCGGAGTCCCGAAGACGGCCATCAGACTCAGTGAACGCAGGTGAGTAATGCACATCGCCCTGCGGACCAGGCCCAGTGAACCTCTTGGACAACCGCCGCGTATCAGGGAGGAGATCACTTTCAGCCATCACTCATCTCAGATCATGCATCTGGCACTGCTTGACATTCCCAGAATGATGCAATACAAAATGTTTTGGTTGACTTGTTGGGTTTACCAGATGAGCCTGGTTGCGTTCTACATTTCTGGCGACAAGCTCTCGGAAATGGCAGTTTCAGCTTTGTAACTCTGTGCGCAAAGTCAGTCTGACAGAATTGAGCTTGAGGCCATTGTGGGCAAATCTCGTCAGGAAATTTGTCACAGAAAAAGAAAGGGACAAAAGTCAAACCTGGGCCAAAACTTCTGTGGTATTTTGCTGCTGCAATCCAAAAGGGTGTTGTTTTTTTTTGCGAAATTGTGGCTTGTCATGCCAACGGAAGTCAATGGAAATTGCGTGATGTGTCAAGACAACGGGACCTCGAGTCCAATCGTTTTGTTGCTGTGGACTTTTGTGAGCAAGAAAGGTTGTTTTCTCTGAATCATGTGAATATCGCTCCAGTTCACGAGATTGCTGTCAATTCGTGTTCAAATCCAGACGACGACGTTCAATTCTGCAAGTCGATATCAGCAACTCGTCTCAATTTAGAAATTTCGTCAGCAGCTCAAGACAAGTGACTGAACTGCGACCATTGATTTTGTGTGATGTCCCTTTTGGGCAAGAACAACATCACCACAGCTGGGCGGAAAGAATGAAGCTGACTCGGTTGATGCATGAGTGTGGTACCACAGGGCTTGGTCACCTGAGCAGGATCCAATGCAGTTTAGAGAGTCTGCACGGCAGCTTTGGAAGCAAGCAGATTCTTCGGCGTGGTCGTTGGCTTCTGGTTGCGCAATTCGCTCATCTGAATCGTGAGACAAAGACAAGCAGACACTTCGCCTCTTCACACATTTTTTCGCTCCCTTTTCTGTTGCCGCTTCGGGTTTCCTCCATGTCCCCTTGTTTCTGTTCTGTTCTTTCTTGTAACTCGAAGATGGCATTTTACGAGTGTGCTGTCAAGGGCCTGTGTGCACCGCCAGGTGTTTTGGTTGGATGTTGCACTCGAATGTCGTTCACAATTGTGTCCTTCGGTCTTCGAATATTCTTTGCCCGACGTAAGTGGCACGTCTTTTTACAAGCTGAATTGTCGTAGTTCAAATAATTCGCTGAAGCACGAATGGAACCACGAGTTGTATGTCCTGATCCGGCTTGCTGCTGTCAAGGCTGTGCAATCGGACCACAAGAGAGTTTCAGCAAGATAAAACGTAGGCGTAACACGTACACGTACACGTAGACAAAAATGGGAATTTTTGTCTACGTGTACGTGTACGTGAGCATGACAAAAAGTGTTTCAGCAGGATGGTATGCAGGACGTAGGCGTAGCACATTTCACATCTCAACCCGATACAGATTCGATGGCTGAATCTATTTTGCCTCCATTTTCTTTGAGCGGAAGTGAAGCTGTGCGAAAAGGCACTAAAGGTAAATGTCTTTGTTTTTTCAGTCGGGGTCCCTGCCCCTGGGGAATTTCACTCCAAATATTGTATGAATTATGTTTATGAATGGGTAGAGCACATGCAGGCCAATTTTGGTGAGAATTTGCCATGAGAATTTCAAGTTTCGAACAGTTGAAGCGGGCGGTGGGCAAAACTCAAGTTTTCAAACATGGCACCTGTGACCATCCTGGTTCTATTTGTGGTGAGAAAATGCCAATTTGTGCTTTTCTTGTGCGATGTGATGATCACTGGTGATGCCTAACTGTGAGTGGACATGAAAGGTTTTTTCGTTGGTGGGCAGAATGCAAATGGCTGGTTTCCAAATTGAGTGAAAAGTTTCGACAAATTGTGTGAGATGGTGCAGACACACCAGTTTTTGTCCCAAGACGCTGCAAGTGGTTCAATCAACTTAGATCTAGTGTACAGATGGAAGCCAACGTGAGTTTGTGACAAAGGAAATTTATGTTGTCCTGGATGTGTACTCCAGTGTGTTTGTGGGTGGAACAAAGTTTCAAAATTTGGTGAATCCTACCAGGTTTGCAATGATGACTTTTTTGTGATGTTGCAAGCATTGTTCGAATTTAGCGAGCCATGTTTGCTTTTGTGAGAGACACCAGAAATGTCGGTGCAGCAACATCGGCAGAATTTAAGCACACCAGCATCTATTGCAAGTGCCACAGGACAGTGGTGTATGTTGTGCTCAAACGCATTTGATGTTTGTTTGCAACGTGCACTGGTCCGTGGCACCCCAAAAAAGCAGAAGCGTGGAGGAGGTGTGCTTTGTTCTCCTTGATCCCACAGTCAGGCTGGCTGACATTCGTAGTGGGCTGTGATTCCACAGTCAGTTTAGCTGACATTCGTAGTGGGCAAGGAGTTTGTTTTTGTTTTTGTTTTGCCTCCAAAATTTACTGGATGCAAATCAGAAGCATCAGTTCTTGCAACACAGCATTCCATGTTGAACTCAAGTTGTGCAGGCGTGTGACCCTGGCAGGGGAGTTTTGTTTTTGCGCTTAATGCAATCATTTTTTGTGCAGGTTTGGTTCGAGTAGCTTCTGCTCCAGTGTTCAAAGCAATGCAGCGCATCCCGTAAGTACACAGTGGGCACAATGCGTATTGTGGGCAGAACGCTTTGCGCAATCAACTTTTGAAGCAGGGTTGTGCGTCTCACGGCAGTGAAGCACATGTTCCAATAGTCAATATTATACGCAAAACTCATCATTTTCTTTACTGAATTGAAACATTGCTGTTCAAATGTGGACAGACAATCACAAAGGGAACAAGTGCGAATGAGAATTTTCTTGTATTTCAACTGGCCTCATTTGTTGACAGTGCATCAGCAGCATGACACGATACGAAGTTTCAACCGTGCACAGAAGATGTGTGCTGCCTTAGTTGTCATTGTCATTGACGCCAAGAAGAAGGTACATATCTCGTGTTGAATGTGGATGTGAGTGAGCATATGAATGGAAATTTGCGATCATGTGGGCATAGCATAGCATACAATAAACCTTGTTTGGTGCAATGGTTTCATCTTTGGTGCAGGCAATTATGTTTTGTTTTTTGTTACAGTTATGTTTCCGTTCCGGGCAATGCAGAAATTCCCTGCAGACCAAGACATCATCCACGAATGGGACGTCATGGCACATGGTGTTTGCGTTGCCGGCAACTGCTGCAAAGAACCGGTCGAAGACGTTGCACTGCATGCCGCAGCGCATGTGATGAGTACACGGGAGAAGCCAGTGACTGAGAAAGATGTTTGCAAGCAAATGTTTCTCTTCTTGTCTGACAACTGTGAGCGCAGTGTAAGTTTTGCTCAATGATGCAAAGGATTCCTCAAAGAATGCGGGTTCAGGTCAATGTCCGTGTACAAGGAGCGTTTGGCATCCGATCTGCCCATCAGAGATGAGCTGAGTTTGCACTTGCTTGCATCGACAACGTGTATGCATATCAGTGTGTTTTTCCATTTCTCAGTGTGGTCCACGCGTGCTTTTGATGGCACTCGAGGTTGTGTCTTGAAGTTTGCCATCATGCCCAATGACCGTTGGGTCGTTTGCGACGAACTGACTGAACCAGTTTTCGACAAAGCGTTGCTGCTTGATGACAAGAGTGATTCAGGTGATGAAGTGGCTGGAGATGCCTACAACAAAGTGGTGGAAGAAGCGGTTGCTGTTGCGTGTGAGCGTGGCACTGTGTCTTGTGCTGACAAGAACGAAAATGCTGAAGGTGCAGGTGATGTTCAGTCATGCATTGATGACAATTCTGCAAGTGTTGACGATGACAATGAGTCATATGACGACAGTGGTTATGCCTACTATGATGGTCAAGATGACAGTGTGTCACACATCTCTGATGACAATGTAGGTGACGCCTACGAAGACATCCAAGACGAGGGTGGTTCTTCTTCCACTGATGTACATGATGCTCTGGATGAGGAAAGTGTGTGTGTAGCTGACGATGGAAGCGATGTCGATGTCAGTGACAGTGATTATGTTGAACTTGATGGTATGCTGCGACGTGAGAGCACTGACATTTCTGACAGTGAATCTGTTGCAACGTCTACATCAACTTTGAGTTTCTTCTCACCTGTTTCAAGTGTGTTCAATGTGGGGGATGCCACACCCAACGACTGGGATAATGATCCAACAATGTCGGAAAGCAGTGCCAGTCCTGATGGAAGTGATGTTGAAGGTCCGGTAGCAAGTCTATCTGGTGTTATGACTGATTTGCTTGCGGTTGTGCAAAGTTTGGAGCAAGCCATGCCACCTGTGTCCGAGAGTGCTTCACCTGAAACATCTGTCGTAAGCAACTCCGTAGATGTGAGTAAATGTGCTATGCCTGCAACAGTTGATGACCATTGTACCCCACATCCACAACGTGCATGTGTGACGAAGAGGAACAAGGCATGCGATATGCCCACAAAGTCTTCTCATGTGAAGCAGAAACGATGTGGTTGAAATCGCAAAAGGCCAACCTTTCTTACATGTACGTACTGTTCTTTTACCTCGAGTGTCGTGGACAATGTGTGGGCACACAAAGTTGCGGAGCATCAACTGTTTGTGTGTCGCTTTGGTTCCTGTCTGTCCAACTGGACTGTGAAAACAGCATGCAACATTCACGAACAAGTGCATCAGACGTCCAAGTTTGTATGTGATACCTGTGAAGCCCAGTTTGACTGTCACAGTGTGTACAAATGACATCTTGTGAAGCATGCCGAAACGCAAGAATTCATTTGTTCAGTCCAATCATGCCAGTGAAAATTCAAAAGGAAAGGTGATTTGGTTGCGCACAACAAAGTGCACAAACGGTGTACTATCTTGACCTGTGACGACTGTGGGTACACTTGCAAACAACGGCGTTATCTCACTTATCATCGACGACGTCACGAACCCCCCCACATTCATTGCAACGGTTGTTCTTGTCTCTTTCGGTACCACGAAGATGTGAAACGCCATCGGGCAAAAGGAGAGTGTGTGTGATGTTGTGCCCACTGATTGTTGTGCCGACTGGTTGTTCTGCGCACTGATTGTTCTGCCCACTGATTGTTCGGCCCACTTGTTGTTCTGCCCACTGGTTGTTCTGCCCACTGGCTGTTATGCCCACAGACAGATTTTTTGACTTGTTGTATGTTCTATTAATGTTGAAACAGTACAGATTTTATGGAACATTCCTTGTACTGCTGTGCTATGCCCACATGTCTTTGTTTTTTTTGCATGCTTCTTTACAATTGTTACTGTTATGTGCATGCAGATGCCGGTCGTCGCACCAAGGGGGCGTCTTCTGCCGCCCCCTCCATCTTCACCTCCTGTTCTGAGGATTGATGTGGTCCTTCCATATTTGAGAGAGTTTACACATTGCTGGCCTTATAGTGTTCAAGTCTTCTATGATGCATGTTTGGAACGCAAGATTCTTGTGGCCAACAGATGTTTGAAGAATGCAGAGCGAGCTATGCGACTTGTACGTCTTGAAAGAAGAAAATTGAAACGCTACAGAGATTTTTCTGTTTGGGTCAAACGCAAGAACCGTTTGTGTCATCTTGTCAAACTGCACAAAGCTGTGCGCGCAGCTCTTGGTGCTCATATGTACGATGCGCCGGGTACAACAAATGGAAACTTGTAAATTTCCATTGTGTGCAATAAAAAAGCAACAAGTTACAATTCTGAAAACATGTGTTTTTGTCTCATCAGCCATGGCAACTGCTGCTACGCCCGCTGACCCAATTTCTCCGGAAGAGTATGCGTTTCTGCAACTGTCAGGCCTCTTCAGCGATGACGAGCTTCAGGCCATGATGTTGGCAGAAGCTGTGGACATGCAAGAAGCCATCCCATACCACAAGAGG
>JAAUXT010063457.1_pt1 | contig 17606 bp, 20 predicted proteins | sample 7278171 | NCBI WGS metagenome assembly JAAUXT01 (sample SAMN14350112, study PRJNA611818) | marine sediment metagenome | isolation source: surface marine sediment (1.8m) | place: French Polynesia: Moorea | collected 2018-08
AAAAAGAGTTCCTCAACGACCAAATTTTTGCCTCTGTTTCAGGTGTGTAAAAAGAAGATTCTTTTCACGCACAGCCACGGAAACTTCATTCACGCTCGCATGCATTTTCTGAAGAGCCATTAGGTTTCATCGATCAAACGATACTTTTCAGTTTCTTTTTTGGCATGTTCTGTGTACACAGTTTTAATCTGTGTGTCGTGAGTGACAGAAAGCTTGCCCCCAACAGCACACAAGCTGTCATGACACTGTTCAAGTTCAAATACAAGGATTCTATTGAAAAATCATAGAGAAAGCTTATTTACATATCACCTGCATGCTGTAGCTAGGATAACCCTTCGCTGTAAATACTCGTCGTTGCTACCCAACAAAGCCAACCTGTTTAGACCCAAAATAAACCTTGTTTGCCGTCCATGACATAACGCGTGCTTGCCAACAGCCCACTCCCGTAATAAGCACACTCACGGTGACAAAAGTGGTCCGCATCTCATTCAGAGAGCTGTTATTAAACCGCGATGCACACTCAATTCGACGCGATAAGGCATACGCACCGATAACACATGTTTCATGTGGGTCCTCAGATCAGCGAGATCGTCCACCAGGTCCCCCGCCTGCTGCACCGTGCTCAGGTGGTTCACGTCTCCGACTCTGCAAACAACGCACAAACGCGAGGCGATTAGGACAACTCGCCGTGCAGGCCTCCTCGTCGCCATGGACAAGGACGCCATCACGCTATGGAAATGAGACAAGTGGTTGCCCAGGTGGTTGATTGAACTTGACTTTCTGAAACAAGTGAGAGACGTCCACAAAGTGTTCCGTTTTCAGCCAAACAATTTGTCTCTCTTTGTAGCGCTTGGGTGCCAAACAACAAAAACCTTGTTGGATGGTGCCATAATTTCTACTTCGAAATTTGCTCTGAAATGGTTATCTTTCTGTGTCCTGCAAGCTTCATCACTGACTCAAGGAAAACACAGGTGGACAAACAAACCAAGTGCTTTTTTCACTGCAAGGGCAACAGAACAAAAGCATCAAAGACCTGGACAAAATGTTTTGTCTCCTTTCGGATAACTTGCGTGAAACAAGATCGTGACACGAACATTCTGATCATCGGCAAAAATCATCTCGTACCATTGGATGTCCCTTCCCCAAATCAGCAATGCAAACGTCTCCGCTCGGACGAAGAAAACTTCATAACATTTTGGAACAGCGCAAAATGCGACCAACAACCGCGGTCTAAATTCAAGCGTTGGCAATCCATCGTCAGTTGCAAACAAGGATATTCCAAAAGCAGCTCTTTGCCCATCGCCAGAGGGAACAATACATCATCACTTCTATTTACTGCAGTGACATTTCACAAGTAAAATGGGTCTCATTTGAAAGCCAAGTCAACTTATTATTCATGTCTAATGTGCAGGATCACAGAAACAATTTCAATGTTCAAATGGAAGACTGCAACACAAATCTATGAACAAAGTTTACCCTGATTCATCAGTTCACAATGTAAAATTCATGCAAACCAATCAAACAAGTGGAATAATTTATGGCGCTTTCTCGGCGATGCTTTGCTTGCGTGCAGAAGGTCTCGATGGCAAGGACACGGCTTTCCACAGTCTTTGTCATGCATGATCACCCATAACTTTGCGGAAAAGTGAATTATAACCCCTCGCGATTGGGTTGCAGCTTGATGTCATTCGTTACGTTCCTGAGATGAGACAAAGACCATTTAATTGAAAAGCGATCCACGGTAGACCCAACAGCAGTCTTGTGCCTTGGATGGAATGAAGTTGGAGACGGAGGTGAAGTCACGAGTCTCTCAGTTGGTACTTGACAGAACTTGGACCCTGGATCGGTCAAGGAGTTGGGTCGAAAAACTGGCACCTTGTGAATGATCCTGCGTTTGTTCTAACGCAAGCACAAACTGATTTTTGAAACCCTTTCCTGATCGATCTGTCAAGGAATCCATTTGCACAATGGGTTCTGACAAGTTTCCCTGCAACCCTGACAGATTCTTCCTCAAAATCACACATTGGATGAATACGTATCAAGTATCTGAGAACAAGGTTGTGTTGTATTACCCGAGGATCACGAAACCCAGAACGAGAATTGTATCCATCACTTTGAAATTGGTGCAACCAATACGAGGACATCTGCATGGTTTTGGAATGGAAGATGAAGAACAACTGGCCGCTGTGGACGACACGCAGTGTGATATCAGTGCAAGCCAAATGAAAGAACTTTGCCAAAGGGAAGTCGAGGTGAAATTGCACCGAGACTCACTCAAGCTGAGTCTCCATGACTGCAGGTCGGCACACACAAAAGTGATCTAGTCTGCCTGCAAGTCGAACTTTCCGTAATTTCTCACGCAAATCGCTCATTGTGGGAGTAAAGACAACTTTTCTTGGCACGAGGCAAAGGCTGTCGTTCGTATCCAGTGGACACTTTGGCCAGATTCCTGGCAATTCATTCTTACGACTGCATGACACGACATGTAGCGAACAGGAGAAATGAAAATTGCCCGGTTCTGTGCGAAGTCCAAATGCACTGAGCACTCGAATTCGGCTGCGCAATACTGTGTACACGGAAGGGGTTAAGCTGGGGGCGCGAGGCCCGGGCGTTGTGAGACGAGACGTGACGGCGCACCAGGCCCGCCACACGGCAAGCCGGGTGCCTCTCGGGCCGCGAGCACCGCCAGATCGAATCTCCACTCAGCAAAGACAATCTCCGGCTCAGACAAACAATACTGATGTTTCAGTTCGCAGAGGAGACAAACACAGTCGAACAGACGACGGAATTGTTCGTCAGCGCGACGAGTGTCAGGTTACGCTGCGTCGCAGTGAGCTCGTCCACTCGATGAGCAGTCACGCCCGGCCCCGTGTGTGCGCGACGGCTTAAAGTGCGCAACGACAGCGCGCATCGGGGACATGTATCCCCAGACGAAAGCCAACACGGAGAGGAAAAGTTCGCTGTGGGTGTTTACCCAGATTTGGTGACATTTGATGAATGAAGAAGTGAATCAGCAACATTGCACGAAAAGAACATTCAGGGAAAGGAACCAACTGTGCTGGTACCGTGTTTCTTCAGCACTCGTACTTTTCGACTTCGGGGCGCGAGCATGTCTTTCTCAACACAAGAAGTTAGATCTATGGATTGAACAGGCATGCGTCTCCAAATGCGCATGTCCCTATGGATGATGACCGTCCAGAATTTTGGGATGTCCATCACACTGATGATCATCCGTGGTGACCGTCACCCCTGGACATTGCCTGAGCTGTTGCCAGTGCACAACACAGGCCAGATTGTTGTGCGATGCGCTTGTGTACAAAAGCGAACGAAGGCGATAAAAGACCGAACCAAACACCTCCCCACCTGATGCATCGACATTTTTGTCGGGTGACCCAAACCTGCAATGTCAACTCCACCTCAATGCATTCTGGATCGCAAACTCTTTACAACACTAAGACAACTTCACGGGTTGGGTCTCCCTGTACAACTTCCTGTGTTTTGGGACTGGCACCTTCAAAGGCTTTCTCAGTCTTGTGAAGCAAACGCGCAGCCAGTCTGTGAGTTGGCCAAAGAATCTTGCAGCACGATAGATGCACACGCACGCAGGGTCAGGTGGTTTCGCAGATATGGATTCAGGTGGAGTGCACACATACTCAAAGACGAGATGTTGTTGGAAACACTAACTCGGTTGCGTGACAAGGAAACGTTGATAACTTTTATGTTCTGCCTCTACAGAATTAGTGCTCCTCGGATGAAGCGGCAAGCGCGTTTCGCGGTGACATTAAGTCCAGAAGAATAAATGATGATGGAGGAGAACAATGTTCTTCCGCACGAAACTCGAATTTAAGACGCGTAGAAGCAGAGCCCAATTGTTGCCCGAGCTCTCTGAGCTTCCTGCGAGTTTTGAATGTGGACCCACGCTGGTTTGAAAGAAGAAAACTGTCACCATCGTTGGTGCGGAACCAAGAAACTTTGTGGGCGAACGTGTGACGCAAAACAGAACGTCCAAACGACCCAGAATGCCCAAAGAGGGCTTCGTGGAGTCTCGCACACTGGTCTCTTCAGCACGGCGCAGTGTTCAGCTGTTCCGCGCAAAGCAACCGGCATCGAGCCACGTCACGCCACGAACATGTCGCTCGCGTGAACAGTCTGCAAAAGCCCGCTTCCACTTTCACAGCGAAATCCCAGTACTCGGGGCCCCGGGCTCTGTAAGGACTGTCTCTCTGTCTTTAGTCACGTATCTTTTGATGGAACATGTCTGTTGTATTATTCCCTGAAACATTACTTACTTTTGTCCGGACTCACGTACCAGTTGGGTGTTCATGCGACTGCTATTGAATCATGGATGTCGGAACGTGACGTTTCCATCTGTTGGCAAGTCTCAAGAGGAAGAAAAAGTTTCCCCGGCAATGGAAAGAAAGTCACAAAGGCAAGTCGTCAAAGAAAGGGGCTAAGCTCCGAGATAAAGTGAACAAAGAATATTCACTGGGTGGTACTTTAACTAACCTTCGTGCAAGTTAATGTAATTTAGCCGCCAGATTTCCTGTCCTGTGCGTGACAAGCTTACATATGGATGCGGTGACCCCTGGTCACAATTCTAGAAGCGGGTCTTGAAATGAAGGAATTAACGTTGACCGACATCACATTTGAGCGTACAACTAAGTCGGATGTTCACAGAAGCGACAGCAGTACATGTATCATCACTTCGATTCAGTGCTTTTCATCCACCGCTGTTGTCTGGCATCGTATTTGCAGGTGATCACTGTTGGTCGGAACCGTCGTGTGCGTGTGTCTGCGTTTCAACTCTGCACCAAAACGTTGTTGGTACGTGACAGAAACTCATTATCTGTTCTTGTGATCACCTCGAGAGATATAATTTGGCACGAATACACACGTTCACATCTGCAAACGCAAACAAACCTACAACACTGGGCTCCACTGTACACAAACGTGAAGCGTGCAGGAACGCTTTTGCGCGGCTGTACGCATCGCTTTGAACTGTCGGGAGAGCCCAGTGGCACCAGGCACAACACACAGCTCACACCTCCAAACCATTCTCCTTCAAGGAACTCCAACAGAATCACAACCTTCAGGCTGAACTGAGTGACACATTCGACAGCTCACAAGAGCAACTGAGCACAACAGATCCTGCGCCTGCTGCCAAAATACATTGATCACTGGGGGGTTGGACGGTGAGATCTGCACGATATCCAATATCCAGGCGGCCAAGTTCCAGTACACATAAACACACGTAGGTAATTACTGAAACATATTATTTGTACGGATACATGTAATGACACGAACACTCCACCTCCCGCTTTTCGCCCATGCCTTTCTGGCGACAACCTGACGACCACAGCAGCCAAAACCCATCTCGTGTTGGACACATCCTTTCCACCATAAAATCTTTTCCTGCATGCAACGAAAACGTCAATACACGCGGCACTTGGGCCTTTGAAAGTTGTGTTGTTTCCTGCAAAGGAAATGTATCTCCACTGTGTGTGAAGCAGTACTGTGAATGCGCAAGGTGAAAAAGACTGGTCACTCACATCATTGACGTCAACAACCTGCGACTGCAATGCACAAACATGAAGACGCGATTTCCAAGACAGCCTGGCAAGCAGAGAGACAAAAAGTTTGTCGGTTGCGACGTGTTGCATACCACTGGAACAGATCTGGTGTCGATCAGGTGTTCACGGATTGAACACCTCCGGTACCCAACACCCACAAGATGATCGCATCCGCAATGGCTGCAATGGACGAGCGGACAACGGAACCACGTTTCAAAATACATGTAAGAATCAAGCGACAAAATCAGAACAGGACCACGATTTCTTCCCAACACAAACTGTCGGACGAAAAGTCTTGGGTCAAAACCTCACTCGAAACAGCACCAACCACTGTGTGAAGAGTGCACGTTCGTCTGACCAACTCTTGCGCACGTCTTTTCCCAGCGTGATTTTTTTCACCAGAATTTCCACTGAATTTCCACCATTTAGCAAAAACTAAAATACTTGTGTGTGGACTGAAGCCAGGGCATTGCGAAGCTAATGGAGCCATGAAGCTGGACCCGATGAAGCTGCTTTTGGCACGAATCGTGTGCCACACGCCATCCTTAAAACTTTCCGAAAGTTCTCTTGGACGAGAGATAGAGTGGCGCCAGTGGCCTTTATCTCCCTGCCAAACCCGTGCAGTGTAACCAGCACCAGTGTTCCAGCTGGAGCCAGTGACGTGTCACAGTCCCGTGAAAGTGTGCGACAACTGCGTAGCAGCTGCATGGGATACGGTCATTTGTTTATCAACACAATTATTTCCAATCATCAATTGAATGAAAACGTCACCTTGAACGCCAGAGACGACCCTCTTGCGTCGTTTTCCGACGCCTTGTTCCTTGTGTTCACATCTGAACGTGAGGATTTTTGAAACGCGTGATTTTGTAGCATTCACGGAAGAGAGAAGGGACGCAGTTTTCTCGGTGCGAGCCGAATGGTGTGTGGGCAGGTGCCAAGACGTGGCGAGCCGCTGGTGCCACGGAAGCGGAGACTCGGAGCTGGAGCGTGCTGCATGCAATCCCTCTCGGCCGAGCCGCTCAGGTGCCAACCCTCTCTGTGCAGAAGCTTATCAAGTCTTTTGTGAACGAGAAACTCACACAATCTGCTGTCCCAGGATTTCACAATGCTCTGCATTCACCAAAACTGCACGAGAGAACTAAACAAAAGACAAACAAGAATGCTACGCATAAAAAGCGTGTGGTCTTACGCCATTCACGCGAAAGATTTTTTGGCCATTTCAGAAAATTTTGAAAATTTTCATATTAAGTCAGCTAGCCAGCCCATATTAAGTTACTAGGGGGGAGGGTAACTCAATATGGCTAAAAAAATAAAGAATGCTTAAAATAGCCTGAAAATGATCATGGCTAAATTTCACCATGTTGAGTTACCCCCCCCCCCCCACGAACGAAATGCACACACACAGATATCACACATACAGACTGATATTGATTACACCAAACGTGTGGAAACGATCCTTCGGGACCACACGCTTAAAATACATTCGCCTAGAATCCGTTCAAATCGAATTTCAGGAAAAGTGGATGTTTGAATTTCTGGCTGGATAAGTCAGACAGAAGTGACCAAACCAAGTCTGTGACATATCAGCCTTGGACTCACGCTGCCTTGCACTTGTACGACAACGCGACATGAACCCTTGGACCGTATCTCTTCATCAGGCCTTCTTTGGTGGATTCCCATCCTTTGAGCAAAGCAGAGGCGGACACGTTTGCTCACCACAAATTCTCTCATTGAAAGACACGAGACCTCAAACCCCCAACACACATGTTGAAACGCGAGCACCTGCGTGCAATCATACAGACGTTCCTCGCGAGAGAAGTGAAGAATTTGACCACGCACAAGTGCTGTGTCCTGCTCTGCTATCTTCTAATGATGTAATCTCCTCCGGGGCAGGAGACTCCAGAGAAAACCGTTGTGCCTGAAAGGTCTGTGTAATCGACTTGTTTTCTGTGCTCCGATTACCTTCATCGTCGCCCTTGTCTCCGGCAGCCTCCGCGACCCGGCCGCCTTTCACGGCCTAGTGTGAGAGGTGACATAAATACGTCCGCCAAGTGCAGGTTCGTTAGCAGGTGAGAACGTGAGGATGCAGTGCCTCGGGTCGTTTGGAGCGAAAACAACTGCTATGTGCACGAACTCGCTCGCCCCCCCCCACACCCAACCACTTCACCACGCAAAGTCTCTCAACACAACCATGGAGCTCTCCGAGTTTCGAGGCACACTCGCACAAGTTCTTCGGTGTGCTATATGACATCTTGCAGCATTGATTTTGACCGGCATTGGTATGCTGGACACAGTGACAATATATCATCGCCGTTTCAATCCGGTTTGACATTTCGCTCCTGCCACCCACCCAGAACATTATGCCACGCAGACCTGGCCTCTGATCTAACACCAATGTACCATTGACAACCTCTTCATCACTACATCTGACTAGAATAGCATTAGCTCGTTGGAATTCAGCAGATATCCGTCTGATTACCGCGTTCAAACTCGGGATTTGTACGAGGGACAGACGGTCGAGGGCCAATCTGCGCAGCGTACCCGTACTGTGTCAACAGAAGCTGCTTTTTGCTATTGAAGCAATTTTCAAAAACTCCAACTTGTTGATTTGGAATACATTTGGTCGTATTGACGTGGGTTATTGACATTGAACTGATTCCGAGCACGCATCGTGAATGAAATTATACGCCAGATAAGTCAAACGCATGATGCGGAATACAATTCTACACTTTTAATGAAGAAACGCAGTTGTATTCCAGTCATGACCTGCTACTTATGTACATATTAATGACAAGATCTTGTTTGCTGAGCTCAAAAACTTTGTTCAGTTGTACAACTGCGAGGAAAAAGCTCACATTTGCGTCACAGCCGCCAACGACGAGAATCTGAAAGCCAAATGATTTGTTCTCAAGAGAAAGGCACTGATGACGTTGTTCGAGTGTCCTACAGTCCTACAGTCTTGCCGATGCAGAATTAACCGCAGTAACAAAACAAGAGTTTCAGCAGACGTCGCCGGACCCACAGAACCCGGGTTACGGTGACGGTGCAGTGCATCACTTCTCGTTCCCGGGATTTTCTTCTGATACGCGCTGACACACAATCTATTAATCAGCCGCACCGCATTGAATCTGCTTCGGAACACTTTTCCACCGCGAGCTTCCCGCACCGCGACGGGTCCCAGTCGTCAAACGTCAAACGACTTTCCTTGCTTCGCCGAGACGTCACATGTGTACATGAGAGAATGTGTTCAAACAGAAGTATCGTCGTATGTAATTGTGTACATAATTTGGCTGATGTGCACTGTGACCTGTTACTCGATTGAACACTTGATTAGTATGCAGAAGCACTGCCTCACTGGTGATGGATGGCACTTTGGTCTCAGGCTGAGAACCGCTTTTTTGTTCTTTCAGCTCATTGCCTCTGGAGCCAAAGTTTTCTCATGCCAAGCTGGATACAGCCTCTGTGGTTTTCTGCTTGCTAGTGCTTGCTGTGTTGCCGTACGCACACGTACCTCTGCAAAACATTTTGCGAATACATATATTTTATCGCTGAAAACGCCGTCAAAGTTGTTCCTGTGCTTTTTGGACAATATGGAAAGTTTCGCAATCGTAGATGCTGCTACAGAAAGGCTGTCCGTCCATGACTGGAGCCAAAGTCAAACAGAAACGGCGCCAAAATGTTTGTCAATTGCAGTCACACCGACCACACAATCTTTCACAACACCAGAAGCTGCCGCGTCTGATGGCTTCTAAATTAATCTTATTCGCAACTTGAAATCAGGAATGGAGTTCTGTTAATAATAGCCAAAAGCTTCCGCAGCACTTTTCATCAATATTCATGGAAGTGGTCGAGGCCAAAGCGACAACAGCCGTTTTATGATGGATATGCATGCCTGGGAGAAATTAATCCAACAAATCTGTTTTCTGGTTCATGATGGGGTTAGCTGTACAACTTCCTTTGATGTCAAAATGTGCGTTTTGTAATCAATCATAACGAGGGCGCCGACTAGAATATGATCATGCAACCCTTGTCTTTGAGCTCGCAGCCTTTTGCGGCGGTGAGAAATTGGAAGCACAACCGAACACTTGTCCTGCCTGGAGATTCTGATTTCACCTCCTCCAGAGGCAAGTTCTACAAGGACCACGGTGTTGAAGTCAAACGCAAGTTTCCTCACGCACACAACAGCTTTGTTGCGCCAAAAAAAAAATTGACTTGATTTCCATGTTGTGGGTGCCCGTCATCAGTAAGGAAGCAGAGGTGTTGCTTCATTTCACCAATGTGTTTGTTTTCCGTCTGGGTCAACTGTTAACCCAAGCCGTCACCTTCTCCCTGCATACTAATTCACTGATTTCCGTTTCGCTTTCATCCAGATTCACTGCGGTGCATTTCAACTCGGAGAACGCGACACAAAACCAAAACACAATGCACGAGTACGTAGATCTATTCAGCGCTCATGATATCTCAAATAACGCACTTTTTCCGTCGTATCTTCTGCTGTTGTCAGACGATACAGCGGCCGTCATGCGAAGTCACGATCGCAGTCCTCGGCTGCCGCGGATAAAACTCCATCAGTTACTTGATACGCGCACCCTTTAGTTAAGCTTTAATTGTTCTACTGTGCCCAAGACATGACTGAAATCGATAATGACAGATCACACTGTCCGCAATGTATGCGACCTCACGACCAGGTGTGTAGTTAATGCTCGAGGTTGGGAAAGAACGTGATGCTTCTGCTTCGAAAGAAGGATGTTGTTTCGGCTCGAGAAGAGCTGCGCTGTGGACACAAACATTTCAATTGCGCACAAAGAACTTAACTGGGTGAGTTGTTGACACCTTTGACCAGGCTCGCAACATGGTGTGTCCTCAAGCAGAAATTCTTCAAGTTTGAATCTGTCGTGCCACTTGCACCTGTGAGACTCAAAAAAATTTCGAGCCTTCACGAACACGGGCACTGAAGACATCATCTCATGTAGTCCAAGCCAACTTTCGCGCATCACGCAAAAACTGACAAAGAGCTCCACAAATTATTCGCGTTGCTTGCATGATGAGAAAGCTGGCACGGCAGGGATCTATTGACAACAAAATCAGCTCAACATTATTTCACACAACTTGAAACATAATTAAAACACAAAGTCACGAAAATGACCTTCAAGATCTCAAGCTCGGTCACTCACGAAGACCATGAAAACGAAACCAAAAGTTTTGGAACAAGCCACCTGATAACTTCGTGCGTGCAGCGGACAAAACTATTTAAGAAACATTTTGACATCATCTGTTTCACAAACGTCAACATTTTAAACTGAGACCCTGTCGATTGCCTCCTTCATGTTAAACAAGTTTCTGAGCGGAAATGCACTTGCGTGCGTGTGTGCGTGCGTGCGTGTGTTAATGGCCGGCGCCAGAGCGCCAGTGTGGTCGCCCCTATAATTCCTGGCGCAGCTTGCACGGTAATTACACCGCCGGCGTGGTGTGACCCGACACACGAAACGCGCAGATGATGACGAGTTCAAACGCAGTGCGGACGAAAAAAGACTCCCCAATCAGACAGTTTCAGAAACAGCAGCGCTCTCGGCACGTACAGTGTCACACTCGGGGTCAAGAACACGCACACGGAAGGAAAGAAATCTTTCTTCGAGCAAGCAGATGGCGCGATTTCATCGCAGCAACTGTCGTAAAACCGTGGATGGAGTACTTTGCCCATTTGCAGTACAACGTGTGCAAACATTCGGGGTGAACGACCCCCATGTTGGTGACACCCTGACCAAATTCACGCGGCGCTCTGGAAGCAATCCCACAACGCCCCCCCCGCCCCCCAAAGAATAAAAAAGAGATCAAAAGTCACAACAGGCATCGCCGGACATTGGTCTCCGAAACCAAAGTTTCAAAAAACGGCTCAATTGACTTGGCATCCGGATCCCAGTCGAGACAGAACTTCCAAAGGACTGATGATCACCGATTTGTTGCCCACAAAGCAACCACAACCCAAATCCAGCCGAAATCACGCTTTCTGGAACACAAGATGCACCGACAATTTTGAAGCTGTCAAACTTTTCCACGAGTGCTTCTCGTATCTTCTGTTGGGAGCAGAAACAAAGGATTTCATTGCAACAAGATAGGTGTTTTGCATGGCAACAGACCATCAGCCGAAGCTTTTTTCACTGAGCCCAATTACCCATTTGCATGTGTTGCGCTAATTCAACTAATACACTGGATGTATGGAGTTTATATTGGCAAGTGTAAAACCAATTTTGCTTTCCATTCATGTTGGATTCAATTTGAAAATTCGTTGTCTCCGCCAAAAAGTTTGACAACGCCCAATGTGGAGCGACAAGAGGCAGTGTCTACGAGGAGAAACCAAAGTAACCAACCCACCTTGCGGCGTGGTACTGGCAGTCATGAATTAGGGAAGGTGGACAAACCAGGAAGGGAACGACCGAGTCAACGAGGGTTGGGTTTCCAGACTGCAGACAGTTATGCTCGACGAAAAGCTGGAGGCTAACAGCTCTTTGTCGTGATCAAAAGTGCTCAAAGTCTCAGGTGACCCAACACAGAGAAACTACGAACAAATGCTCCCACCAAACGTGACAAAGAATGGCGATTCTCTCTGTTTTGGTGCTCTGGCTAGACAATTTTCGCGTATTATTTTTCTTCACGTGCGCTGACACGCTGTGTTCCGCCCGTATTGCTCATCGGAAACAAGAAGGCCATTCTCCAAAAACGCGCGGGCCCGCAGTTCCACGACAACTTGGCCAACAGGAAACTTGCAGATTTTGGCCAAAGAATGAAATCAGGCGGGGGCGGGGAGTCTGGCAGCACCACAAGGCCAGGTCCTGGGTGGGACCTAACTGCATGCGAGGGTGGGGTCCAGCAATAACACCAGGTCAGGTCTCAGGTGGGACCTGACCTGCATATGGCGGGGATGGTCAAGCAGGACCACCAGGTCAAGTTCCAAGTGGGACCGAACCTACGTGCAGGGGAGTCTGGCAGTACCTCTGTGTCAGGTCCTGGGTGAAACCCAACCTACAGGGCGGGGGGTCTGGTAGCACCAGAAGGTGCCAGGGTGAGACCAACCCTGCGTTTCTACTGCCAGGCCTCCTGCCCCCACCCAATGCACAAACACGCAGACAGATAGTGATCAGTCTTCGCCTTTACACTGAAGCCCAAGAACCAATTCCCAGCTTCGGATGCAACACCAGGTATTTTTCAAGAATTCAATCCGGGAGATTCTGTTTTTGGCAAACATGTTTTCTTCCAGAAATAGCAACCCACCCCTAGGTTTCCATATTTTTGACATCCAAGAAATCGTTTTGGCTCGCCTTGTGGCCTTTCACAAAATGACTGAAGGCCTTCTCAAGTTGTGGGGATCATCCATTGCCGGGTGACTTCTAACAATGTGAGCTGGTGATCAGCACAACAGAGAGCAGAAGAACTGCCGCGCCATGTCCAATGGAAAAGGCAAAAACAACCTTTCTCTGCTTGGGCTATCAAATAATTCAGTTAATCCCGAATTTATATGCTGGCAGGTAAACGACACTCTCCACATAATAACACTCGAGCGAGATTAAAGAGGAACTCACCGCCTTTAAAATTTTTCTCTCAAAGGTCTCGTCCGCAGTACGTGACCCCGTGAATGCTGAATGGACTTATTTCTCGTTTTGCATCAATTTGATACCAACTTCCTTCCACAATTAGAACTACAAAACAAAACAAATACACCAGTGTCGTACCACCATTAGGTAGTCATAAATCCACAACAAAATATGAGAACGCATAACTTTGGCAAATTCTCGAGCAACACGAGCTCATTACGGAGTTTGGTCAGGTTCTCCAGCTGAAGGGAACAATAACAGCTTTGACTGCGATGTACATTTATCAAGCAATTGACATGAACCAGTCGATGGCAGGAATGGACTTTGCTCGTGATGATGCATATCCTAACCGAGTGCGCAAATGTATCTTGGTTCTTTATGCTGTTTGATCATCCATATGCATAGAACTGAGTTGTGTCGAAGGGCACTCGACGAACTCGTGAAAAGTTTTATTTTCCATTGGGGCGGGAAGGGTTTCTGGGGGCGCGCTGAACATGTGAAAAACAAAGGCAACGTGGCTTGAATCTGTCTGAACTGTGACAAAGCTGGCGCTCAACACCAGAGCACGGACAGTTGTTCCTCAAGCCCACCTTTTAAATGACAAAGAAGTTGTGGGGAGGCGGTGTCAAAACCTGTCGTGCAGAGAACTTTGGGTAGCTTTCGAATTTGAAAATCCAAGTTGCAGAACTGGCGCGCACAGAATGTTGCTTGACGGCAAACCGAGCTGAACAATCACGACAGCAATGATTTCGAGTGCCGCGCACGTACACGCACGCCGCACACGAACACACACACAAATACACACACGCACACACGCACACACACACTCATACGTACACGAGCAATCCGGTGTGTCAAAACAGAATCCATGGTCGTACGTTGCGTGTGCTCAGAAGGTGCAAAAGCACTGCCTCCTCGCTGAATGGGTTCCAATGGCAGCAACAACCATGCAAAGAATTTTGACAACTTGCACGACAGCTTTTGTTGAGATTCACGAGGCCTCGGGCAATGAGACTCCGCGTTTAACTCCCGCCTCTTGGGGACACCTTCGGCGGAGACAGCAGTGCAAAAGGCGAACCCGTACACTTCGGCTGTTCCTCCAATTACCCAACACGCAAGAGAACAAAGTTGAGTTCATTAGTCCTTTCTACCTGACACATGTCTTCTCGGATCCCCATGATTTATAACAAGGCCACACGCACCTTCGCATGTTCAGACGCGGTTTGGCCGAGTGGGGTTGATATGAAATCATGCAGTGTTCCATTCAGCTGTGGGCATGTGTTACACGATGCGTGTCTATTCACTTGTCCAACTCAAACACGAACTTGAGGAAGGTTTCCCATCTGCTGAATCATTTATCAGCCAGAAAATTGTGTTTTTGCGTGTGAAACGATACTTCTCTCTCTCTCTCTCTTTTCCAACGCGTTCGTCCGAATTCGAATGTTCCGCTTCTGTGTCCAAGGCTTCCCGACAGAACGCAACCTGTTCAACTGACGGACAAAAAGACGACCCACGCACAATATAACCGCGCGTCCCGTAGAAGACCTCACTCTTGATTGTCTCTTGTCTCACCGTACGACACGGCATTCCCCCAATCGCTGTCTTTCCCCAAAAAGATAAATTTCTTTTGTTTGAAAATGATAAGAACAGGAATTTCCTTCTGTGAATCATCAGCTTCCTCCAAATTATCGTTTGTGAAATCAAGCCAACTCAAGGCACAGGCAACCAACCACACGCCTCGGTTCCATCGTGCACAAACGAGTTCAACAGTCCCTGGAGTTCACCATCAAAATACCAAAATCAGCACTCGGATGAAAGACACCTGCCACTGCATGTCGCCCGAACCGTCAAGTTCAGAGGCAACGTAACCGACTAAGTGCAGGAAAAATGCGCAAAAACTTGTCTCCCACGTCGGGATCAGATGCTCAAACGGAAAATCTCAGATGCAGTGGTGTATCCCGCGGTCTGTTTGCTGGAAAAGCTGTCACGAAGATGAGAATAGCTTTGGGAAAAGAGCTCAAGTTTGCTCTGTGTCAGAAGGCACACAACAATGTCACTCTCAGCATGAAGAAGTGTCCTGTTTCAGGCGACTGAAACGTCAAAACTGACGACAGGCTGAAGGAATATCAATTTTCTGATCACGTCAAAGCAGGTTTACAAAGACGTGAGTCGAATGACGTCCTCACTTCTCCAGACATTTAAACAAAGTTTTAAAGCTTTGCAAACAAGAGCCCATCATTAGTATGTACATAAGTAACAGTTCATGACTAGAATACAACGGTACTTCTTCATTAAAACTGGGGATTTGTATTGCACTCCACATCTCCCACCTTATCTGTATTCCGAATTCATTCATGAGGTGTGCTCCGAATTGGTCTTTCAAACGCGACCTTAAAGACAAACAACGATAAATCTAGTTTGGCTGAACGAAAGGAATGAGTGTCGTTGTGGAAAAGCGCCCGTGGCGTGCTCGAGAACATGCTCCCAACAAAGGCACAAAATAAATTCTTGCCAACAAGACAATCAAGATGAAAAAAAAACTTGTTGAGAGGAAAGGTAGACTTTTGGCAGCACAAATTACACAGATGCACAGAAACACAAGATCTGCTGATCGTGACCAACCTCATCGGACTTCACGCAGTCGTTTCTGCTATTTCCGGATGCTCAAGTTAGCAAACCCGCACAACTTCACGGAAGTCATATCAGTAGCTCGTAGCAGTACTTTGAGACTCAAGTTATCAGCTCTTGAGAACAAGTGTGATTTGACGATTTCCCATCCAAGGAAAACATTTATTACACTTGATGTTTGGCTGCCACTTGAATACATCCTGTCACTAACAACAACAGATAAACGTGTGGCGAATGCCAAGACCTCTCCGAGCATTTCTGCAACGCGCCCCACACGATTCCGTCTTGCCGCTGCAAACGCTGTCGCTTCTTTGGTTTCATACAAAACGAGCTCAAGTCACTGGAATCAAATCATCAACTCACGATCAACTAAATTCTAACGGCATAAGAGAAACTTTGCAGCAAAAAGCTCCACAATACCCCTGTGTCTCACGTAAAGGAAATCACTGATCATTTTTCGCTGGTTCCTGCGGAAAACTCATGGACAATCTTTCTACCATGTCTCTGGCATTTGAAAAGAAATTCACGTCTATTTCTGTGACCAGCACAGTTTTACCGTGTTCTGACCGACATGCAATCAAACGTTCGAGCTGCCTTGAAAGGCCGACAGGCAGTACTGCTACATTTCCATTGATATTCAGCTGGATCTGCAAACAGTACGAAAGCATTCATTATCTGTAACACATGACATCATATTTTGACGTGTCTCGTGAAATGAATGCCGACGTAACATGCGAGTTCGCATGACATCCAGTCGGATTCGATGCAAAGTCCCGCGGAGCGGCTCGGCGCTGTAGGCAGCGACTTCACGAAGCGTGTCATTTCGCTTGCCATGCCCACATCGCAATTACGAAAAAAAAGTCCATATGCTGATTCCAGTAAAAGGGAAAATGAGTGAATACACGCGATTTTCTCATCGCCACGTTGCACACATCAAATATCATTCACACGGAAGCCGTGAAGCGTTTGTGCTGATGTCTAAAGTCACCTCCGAAATTTACACGGGTTTGAAGATTCCAAGCAAGCGAGATGACAGGAATTATTCAATTCAAGTCTACATTTTCTCAAGAAAAACTTCAGTCAAGCAGATTCCAACTCGGAACTCGGACACGGCCCTGAGGCCTAATTTGTTCACGCAAAGTTGACTCAGACAGCTGCGGCGTTTCCAATGTCGCTGTCACGAGAGAGCTCAAAGTGGCGCGAGGGCGCCGCGTTCGTGCGCTCAATCCAAGACGGCAAATATCAAATTCCATAGACAACCGAAATATGACGTGACCTATCACGACACGCTGTCCAACACTGACCAGAGTTCTGAACTCTCTTTGCGCCAACTGAAAACACTCAAACCAGGAGAAAGCAACACTTTCTTCAGTGTAGACTCGAGTTTCGGCGCACGCGACCATCAAACAACACAGGACGCCTCCCGCTCCCCACACCCCACAAAAATTAGAATGCCGAGTGGACAAGTTCAGGAACGTCATAACACACCAATGGTGCCTGGTGCTTTCATCATATCAACCTTGCTTCACAGTTTCTTGTCCGAAAAAAGACACCACACGTCCGTGACTGAAATAGACGCGCTGTCATGGTGACATCATGTCTTTAAAACAAGAAGTTCCGAGGCGGGAACCCTGATGGTTGCGGAAGCGGAAACTGTCCTTACTCTTCCCTGAGAAAGCCCACACTTCCTGTCTAGACACATTTCCTACTACCATTAAAGCACATGTTGAGTTGGTATGAATTTGAAGTGAATTTGAAGAAGAATCAAGGTGAGAACCAACAATCTAGACTATATGTATACAGTTGGTGTGGTGAATGC
>JAAUXT010025132.1_pt1 | contig 17599 bp, 24 predicted proteins | sample 7278171 | NCBI WGS metagenome assembly JAAUXT01 (sample SAMN14350112, study PRJNA611818) | marine sediment metagenome | isolation source: surface marine sediment (1.8m) | place: French Polynesia: Moorea | collected 2018-08
GATAGTGGCTCCATCTAGGGAATGATATGATTGGCTGTGGCTGTTGCTGTGGCTATGGAAGGCCATGGCAGTACTTAGGGGGTGGTCATGGTAAATATATATAACAATGGACACGTAAATATATCGTGTGACCCTTTTCTTCACTCCCTCCCCCCCGAGTAAGACCGTGTTAGACAGCAAAATTTCCACCCAGTGATGGGGACAACACAGTCAAAGCTCTCGCTCTTAAATTACAAAATTTCAAAGGGCGGACAACACAATGCTTCAGGTGCAAAAAGAAAAACCCCGCATGACAGAAAAATATATGCACCTACTCTTGCGCAATTGGCCAGTTTCTGCCATTTATACTCATGTGGATTTTCTTCAATGTTTCTTTGCTTTGGCCGATTTTCAGCTCAGAACTTGAACTGATTTTGTCAAGGGACTCCAATGCGCGAAACCACGAAAAACGTTGTGATAAACTTTGTGACTTCAGCAGACCAAATCTGCTTTTCTGTGTGTGCCATTTCATTTTCGTGTTGAGGAGAGTGTCTGGGGAAACTAGGACGAGGCATCGGTCTCATTGACTCCGTGGTATCCACAAAACACAACCCCAGACTGTTGGTCCCATGGGATCGGCCCGTTGGTTCCAGTTTGGACATAGACAGCATGATCACAAAGACCCAACTGTGAGTATTTGAGGGGGAATAATTTCAACCACAATGATGTCAGATGTACTCATGGAAACACCAAACGTGTGACCTCACCTATGATTCCGACGAAGAAGAAGAGCGGCGTTGTGACGTATCCGATGTAGTCGGTTCTCATCGTTGCTCGACCCACACCCTCCCGCACCGCGCCTTCCGTCCAGTTCATCCACAACTCAGTGCTGTTCTCGAGACTCAGCGTTGTGTCCATATCCAACTGATTTGTGTTTCCGTCGTTCTCTGAGCTGACGCTGACTTTCTTTTTTTGCTCGTTGTCTGTTGATGGGATGTTTTGTGTTTTGCGACACTTGAGCTTTGAGACAACGCGTGCAATCCTCAGAGGAAAATGTGTTCAACACCCAGCGCAGCTTCACTCGGGAGAAGAAAAATGCGCCGCGACACACAAAGGTTCCGTTTACCTGTACAGCACGCAAAATCTGTGTGTGGCGATCATCCAAGTACTCGTACGTAACTTTCTGGTGCGGAATGTCACGAATCAAACACTGTTTGATTGGATCATTGGGCCCAATTGAATTGGTTACGTCAACGACAATGACACAATCAATTTGTTCAGGGTTTTGGAGAAAGACAGTGACTCCCCCGGGGAAAACACGATTCAATCTCTTCATTGTGTCAAACAACAAGGGAAAAACATTCACCCAATGAACGCGTGGTTTTTCGGAGTGACATGCTTCTGTCTTGGAACTTTCTTCCCAGACGGACAGACAAATTGATCACGCAGCCACACAGCTGTTTTGCCCGAATGCAGGTGCGCAAACAGAAACTTTATTCCAATAAAACCCCGCTTTGTGTCAACAAAGTCTGGTGTTACGCACTCTCATAGAACACTCCTTTTGTGTGCTTTTCCGACGCCATGGCACAAAGAAGATGAACCATGAGTTCCCAAATGTGTTGTGCACACACTGAGACTTCAACAAAGGCGAGATCCCAGCTACACATTGCAAGTCTGTTGTCCCTCACTGGTTTCTTATCCATTTGATGCTGAACGTTCATGCAGATGTTCAAGTCCAAGCCAAAAGCATTTTCACCGTCAGAGCAAGAAATGATCCGACAAAACACACCCAACCAGAGAGTGAGTTCTTGTGCCCCTCAGAAGTCGTACCCCTGGTGCGGTTTTTCTTCAAAATTTCATCAGCAGTGAAGGCTGAAACCGAAGCAAAGAAGAACAGGTCAAGTTGAACAATGTCAGTCCACGGCGAAAAATAGCATGAAAACTTTACTGTCTGACGCACTCATGCGATACTCAGTGGCGTCGTCCGCGGTGAAGGCGTCGCTCTCTTTGCACGTCGTTTCCGATGAGTATTGCACCTCGTGCATGATGATGTGCAGTATCGTCTCCCCCTGCGACTCCGACACTTTGAACAACTGAGATGAAGAAAAAAGAACCAGTCACAATTGCAATTGCACTCATCCTTCTGGAGGACATGCTGAGACTGACGTGCGATTATCTCGTGATCTCAGTCAATGTCGAATGTATCCTGGATTTTAGAGGTTTTTGTCAAAGCAAAAACATCGCATTCTAAGGGTTTGCGGCAAGGCTGCAGCCCTGGGGGTATGTTCAGGAGATCGTCTCCTCCCCGCTTGATCAGTGTGTCACATGTGCACAATGAAATTCCTGCGGGGTGTGTGTGTGTGTGTGGAGGGGGAGGTGTTGGTCTGCCGCAGATCTCGCCCTGGATCTGACAAACATGGGTGCGACATCCCAGACAGTGTCGAAAAAGAGCGAGCACCAGTCATCTGTGGCTACTTTTCAAAGGACAGCAGACTGGGCTGCTCATATGGCACTGTGGAGGAGGTTACCGAAAGGAGGATCATGTCCCAAAGCTCACCATACACAGGTAGTCGTATTCTGCAGACGTGTTGTATCTGCGCACAAGGGAATAATTGTATCCGCCGCTACTTCCGTTGTTGTTTGCCACACAATCGACAATGACGGGAGAGGAGACTGAAAGAAAAGTCAAACGTTCACAATTTAGATACGTCGCACATGTGCAAAGGAGATGTCTCCTCCCAAGATGCGCTGAGAAAAGAGTCTGACGTTTCTTTTCGACACGACAAACCCCAGTTCAGAGAAAGACGAACGTCAGCCAGAACCTGTGGTGTTGACTGCGTCATTCGGCTGGACAGGATCAATTGTGCCTCGGTCTCCGTTGTCTGCACAGTAGGCCATGGTTCTCATTTGGAACCTGTTGGGATCTTCCACGGAACTGATGGTTTCGTAAAAGTGACACTTGGAACGGGACTCAACGCGACTTGCGGTCACGGCCTGCCAAAAGCCGCTCATTATTTCCGGGCAGCCACCAACTGGTGTCGTGTCTGACAATGGGAAAAGCAAAAAACCTCGGATGAATTAAAGATCAAGGACTTCGTGTTGACAAGAATTGAATTCAGGTGCGTCACGCGTAACCAGCAAATTCGAAGTGACAGGAACTGATCATAAGTGCTTCAGCAGATATAGAATTGGCAATTCAGAAGCCAATGTGACTCTTACCTTCCCTCATATACAAGGTGAACTCCCATGGTTCTACAGGTTTAACACAGATTTCGTGGTCCCGATAAATGCGGCTCTCCGTACCTAGTCTTTCATTGTTGGCTGCAAAATTTGTGCAAGCAAGATTTCACGCCAAAATCAAAAAGTGTTCATCTGTCGAAAACGGTCCGGAGAATGCTTTGGAGAGACAAGGGCTTCAGGATCCCCACTTTGTTGTTGTGAAAACGAGAAAGCGAGGAACTCACGGGTCCTTGGAACAACAAAGAGCATGTCAGATCCAATCTTGTGTACATGAAGACAAGTCATGAAGTAATGAATTCCGTGTTGTCCTCTGAAAAGGATACCATGTTGTTTTGAACCGAAAACATTTTTTTCCATTTCCAGCACACCTCCAAACAGGATTCATATATCTCAATGTGAAAAGAAGCCTTACTTGAGGGCCAGTCTGACGTCATCTCGACGAATGCATTGCCAGTCCGTATGCAGCATACGCCAAGATTGTGTTGTGACTTGCAATGGATGCCCCTTGACGTCTTTGTAATTGCCTTCCAACTGAGTGAAATTACAATGCTGCCCTGCATAAGAAACTCGTGTCTGAACTGCAGCGAAACAGAAACAAAATCTCTGATGAACCGTCCACATGCTAGTATTGTCACTGAAAGAGAAATGTGTTGTTCGTCCGATGAACCACAAAAACCCAAACCAAGTGTGTACAGAGCTGAAAAAAATTTCTGTGGTTGATTTGTTTTTTGCCAAACCCAACTTCCAAACGGTTCGCAAGACAATTTTTGGGCCGTCGTTGCAAGCGAACTGTCAATACAATAAATCTGCCGTTGTGTCACTGGCAGAGGAAACTTTTTCTATTTGCTTCAGGAACAAGAGATGACATACCCAGACAAACGCCAAACACAAAAGAGAAGACCGCGATTTGAACCGTCAGTAGCATAGTTGTCGTTGAAGGTGAAATCCAAAAGACGTTTGAGCCAGTTCACTGACCTGTGTCATGGTTCCTGTTTGGAAACGCAACACCAATTACCACTGACAGTCAGGTGTTCGGTGATCATACTGGTTCGTTTACGTAGACTTGCATGATATCACACAGAGTGGTGCAACTTGAGGACAGGATTCTTCCAATCAGAGTGATCTCTTTTTCTTCAAGCCCTCCCCCCCACTCCCCGTGAGAGAAAAACGCAGGCAACCCAATTGATGTGGAGAATATGTTCGCCCGTTGAAACAACCGAAGGGGAGTTGATCGCAGCACTAAACACTTTCAAGGTGAAACGAAAACAGAAAATTAATCTGCTCTGTCAACTGTTTATTGACATCCTGCATTGACTATCAACATTCTACATCGTGACACCCAGATCACAACTATAAGCTCAACTGTCAAAATACAATGACCGACAGTCGTACACCTGGTGTGGGCACCATTTGAAGCACAAAACAAGCCACTGGCCGAAGCACGTTTTTTCCGATCAAAAATATTTCAGACGATGACAACGTGCTGATCACCACACGAAAACAAAGTCTCGCAGTGTCACTGATCTACCCAGTCTTCTGTCATTGAATCTGTTCCCTCATCCCTCTTGACAAAAACATTCTGAAGAATACTGAAAAGCAACAAACGAGCGCGTCAGTACAGAGTCGCAGCTCTTGGATCCCATTTCACTTGTAGATAAATCTGATATCACAATCCCTCGGCCGCGCCGATACGTAGAGTTGATTGCTGCAAGGTACACCCGGCCAACTTCGAACATTTAACTGCGCAGATTCAAGAAAATTTCAACACCCAAACACGTGGATATTTGCCATTGCGTAGATTGGATTGACTCTTTGACTGTGTCAACTGAGAGAACGTTGCATGCAGTCACCAAAATAAAATGTACAGCCATTGAATCACGACCATATCACCGGTGTCGCCTGCAAGTTCGGTGTGTACGGGCCGACGTCGTATCTTGCGGCAATCAACTTCCTCCGAACCTTCATGTAGTTTCGAGTCCTTTTTCTGGTTTCACCTGTCCGATTTCGGAAATCCGGGGAAGTGAAAGCTGAAGAGGTTTTTGAACATGGAGGGGGTGGAGGAGGAGGGCGTCATCGATTCTGAGGGGGTGGCGCTGCGGGGAGATCGGCCCCGCGACCCCGGCAGAGACTCCGGCGGCGACTCCCAGTCCTGCTCGAATCGGCCCTTGTCATCTGCAACAAGAATTCAGAATCTGTAGCAGGAAAACTTGCAGTAGTTTCAAATTCTGGTGGACAGGAACGAGAACTAAGCCGCAAAATTGCTCACAATTTCACGGCCTGAACATGGAGTCCGACACAAATTGCCAAGAATTGGGTACTGTTCCATTGGGAAAATCTTGTGCATGGAGTGGCAGCCTTGCCTTCCTGCATGTTGTGGAACTGCTCCTTCTTCTCCTCATTGCCGGACGGCGTGCGGCGGATGATGACGGTGTGCGCCTGGTCCCCGATGCCGCGCGTCACCGTCTCCTCGGCGTTGCCGAAGCTGTCGTGGTAGGTGCGCCGCTCCTCCACCTTCTGTCGGGGTGCGCAAACAGACCGTGGTCAGACGATCCGAAAAATTAAGCCACTGTTAAAATCTTCGTAGGCGTATTAAAAACTTCAAATTTGTCAAAGCTACCAACGCGGACACCAAGAGCCAGGGAAGATAAAGTTTCTCCTTCACTTATGACCCTGCTATCCATTCGGTTTAAAGTGTGACGCGGTCAGGTGGATTGGTAAAGTTCGGGCGGTGGCTGTGGCAGTGAGTGAGTATTCGAACACCGCGTGCGCATTGTGAAGGATGTTCACAAGTTCTGACTCCCAGCGAACAACCGAAACTGATATGGTTGGGCTTGTGAACACAAAGTCTTGTTGACACATGAAACATCACAATCTGCAATGCCAAGCTGCCAAATTCCGTCAACATTCGCAAGATTTCGTGTGAAGGTTCTCCACAACGCCCAATTCAATTTCAGGAGTCAGAACTGACGAAATATCCCTTGTGTTTGCAATTGGCTTTGAATACATTTCGAACAAACAACCAAGGCCATGCCAGAAAGAAGTCTCATTCTCTTTCACTGTCTGAAGAGCAATCGCTTCACTCACCCCGTCGGCGCCCCTGAACGTGTAGACGGATACGCCGTGGTAGCCGGACATTTCTCCGCGCTGCTCCGGATCCAGAGGCTGCTCGTCCCGCTCTTGAGGCAGAAGCTCCTTCAGAAACCCGTCACCCAAACCTCGGTGAAACGAGACAGGAAGTTGACAAAATTCACACGCACAAAAACGGCTGTCCTGTTCACGAAGTGACAAACGTTCAAACTGCTCACCAGGTTCTATTTTCAGAGGTGGAGCCCCAGTCCAATCTCGCTTTGGCCAGGAGAATAAACGAGAAAACTGCAAAAGAAAGAACAAAGTCTGCAGAGCACAGTTGCATGCCTGCCAGCATTGTGAACCAAAAATCTCCCTTTTGCGCTGACTTCCTCAAGTACATTTGTAATTTATCACGTGAAACGAAAGTGATTGACACCAAGGTCATGTTTGAAGTCTTTCCTTGGAACAAATATTTTTGTCCGTGAAAACATTTTGCGAAATTTGACGGGCATGCACACTGCAGGGGTCCTGACCCAGTGCTGCACAATTCTGACACCTGCGATTGAGACGCGTCGGTCAAATGATCAATGCTGAATTTGACTGGGACCCGACTCGTTTCTTCCGGAAAGAAATCTTTGCAGTGCAGGTACAATGAGTGTTTGCCACACGTTTCACAAACTTTCAGGTCGATTTTATTTCAACACCGTTGGTGTGGCACTTGTTCTCAGACCTCACTCTACATTTCGGAGGGAAACTGCAGAAAGCAGAGATTCCGAAGTCTCGTGCAAAAACACTGCATGAGAATTTGTGAGAAACATTGCTTTGAAATGGTATTTCCTTCCAAGTGGAGTCTCGTGCCTCACTGGAAGTTTAGACGCGACCCACGCGGCACAAGGGAACACAATCAGCAAAACTTCACACTCTACCCAACGAGGTGGGACTATCAGTTGCAAAGTATCTTTCAGTTGTAAATTCCTAGGCTTCTTGCTTGCATCACTCGCTCGCAAACATGTCCAGCATGGGTTTTCGCGCAGTACGTAACTCAAATCGTCACTGACTGATCAAGAGTTACACCAACATAAGTTAAGAGATACAAGTTTTGCTGTTCGCCGGCCAAGGCAAAGCGATCACTTGGGCTTCAGATAATGAAGACAGAAAGGCAGCAGAAGCAAAGATTTCTGGCATACTTAAATCCAGATGGTTATGATCTGAAGGAACTTTTACGGCTGCGAGTTCCGTGACGTCGGCACTTGTCTGCAGATTTGCTGACGCCTCACAGAGATTCGGTCGCTCTCACCAATGGTCGCCCTGCAACACTCATCCAGGGCGTGTGGTCTTCCCGTTTACACTCGGATGTGGTCTGTTGGAACTCGAGCAAACAAATGCCGTGGACCTTGCTCAACGCAACCTCCACTGATTCAGCAACGAGGAATCGTGGTCACTTCCCGCGAGGCCGGTGCGGCCGCCGCGCCGAAGCTGCGCACAATCGCTCTGCATTCCTCGTCGGTAGCTCCATAGCTGCGAAGTGCGCTCACTCCCCAACTAATTTGTTGATCCTTTCACCCCAATGTTACAACTCACCTTTCAGGCAATGGCAACGCAGATCCGACCAATTACACTTTTGCATCCTGACACAAACTGTGAGCGTAAGTCAAGGAAATGTTGGTGAATCACCAAACGGGACGAGCTCGTTGCTGAAGACCTCGATCCCCAAGGAAAACGGGATTGTCTTTCACATGCTTTTCAACCCGAACAATCAACAAAAACAAGCTTGTGATTCCAAAAAGGACCAAGGTGACAGAAGCAAGAAAACAGTGCACTCGCAATTGGTTTACAAGTCGTGTTCTGACCAAAGCCGACTTTTGATCACACTACCCACGAACAATTGAAGTGAAAGACAATGAAGTTGGACAATGCAATTGCAGGTGAAAGCGGAGAGACCACCCTGGACGGGTTCATTGGGTTCATCCCAATGGCCCAGGTGCCTTTCACCAGCAGAATACGCCTTAGACCTGGGATGACACCTGAAATCCCGGTTTCATGAAGTCCCACTGTGCACCTGCTGAGCAGGGATTCATTCAATCCCAAGGTTTGCGTGAGCAGCCCCTTAAGACAAATGCCTGTGATCCAATTCACTCATCTTACTTGTTAGTGACTTTCGAAATATCTCAAATGACTCAAGAACGTGAGGGTCAGACAAAGCGTGAGAACGAACTGTAGGTGCAAGTGCATCCAGGGGAAGTTGTAGAACCTGAACAGCATTGAAGCGACGAAAAGCTGAGAAGTTTCAAACCAGCTGCGTTTCACCAAGTGCATCTTTCATCTCTTCCGCTACTTTTTCCACCCTTTACTGGGCGCATTCAGACTTTCAGTACCTTTTCAATCACACCTGGATTCCACTCTACTTCTTTCATGAATGCAGGAAACTCTCCTTCAAGACTGGTAAAATCTGGCAACTAGAGAAGCGAGATTCCACAATTACACGCGAGGTGAGCAGCCGAGGAACTGGCGCCAACACCCACGGCACAAGTGGAACCAATCCGTGGGGTTTTTTGCCTGCTTTCCACCCAATCGCAATTAGAAAAGCAGGAATTCGGTGTGACCTCCAAACTCACGGTGACCTTCATCACAATGAAAGATCAAGTGCGAGCTCCGACTCGTATGTAGTCCACAACACAAGTTCAGATTTCTGGTACCAGCTCTTGATTCTCAGCATTCTCCATCAAACGTTAGTCAAGAGAACTTGTTCTGATTATAAATTGAAGCCCGATTGGTACGCCAGTTCCCGTGACCAAATCAGGACAACCTGGGGAGAAAACGAAGAAGAGGACATTCACAGAGACGCTCAGATCGACTCTTCAGCTTTCAGCTCAATTTGCTTGACATGCCCCGTTGCCAGCATCCCAGAACGTCCAGAAGTACGAGCTCTTGGTAGTTGAACGCCAGAAGACTTTTCTCATTGAGTGAACACAACCAGCTTCCCACGTCCAGCATTCCTGTTCGACTTGAGGCATTCAAAACATTTCCAGGAGAGTACAACTTCAGTGCAAAGTTACAAATCTATGAAGCACAAATGGACGCCTTCAAGAACACCGGAAAGTGTAACGCACTCCCGAGTAATCAAACTCCCCACACAAAACCATCTGCAAGAATCTAGACACTGGCATTGGCAAGGATGATTCACACCAGCGGAATACCACCAGATTTGGACTGGTGTTGCTCAGTTTAGCACAAGCCATTCCAAAAATACTGGAATTTTAAAACTGAAACTTGAACTTTTGGTGTTGAACAAAAACGCTCGGAAACACACACACACACACACACACACACACACACACACACACACAAACACACACACACACACTTCGAACAGTTTTGACGGCAGGTCAGATATCTCCCATCTTCAGCCGAATTTTCGGTGAGCTTCCTTCGCTGAAAACGAGCAAGCTCCGAGCAACAGGGAAAAGAAAGCGCACGGGGTCAAAAATGAGCCGCACGCACTGTGCCAGGTGAGGGAACTGTGATCGGAGACGCCGCACGTGATTGTTCATCATTCCGCGCGATCTCATCACTGCATTCAAAATGTTCAGCAAAACGTTTTGTGCAGTTTGGACGCGTGACAAATACAGTGCCAAGTTCTACTTCGTGGCTTCTCAGAACGCGCGCAGGGCTTCATCCATGGGGGACATAAATCTGGTACAGCACGGCACACCCAGAGAGCACCGTGAACACAAAAGTCTCCACCACTTGTAGTCAGCCATGCTTCAGTTTCTGGATTGTTTTCCAAACTTTCTTGCCGGTGCGTTTCCCGACGATAGAACGAAGAGTCTGCATTGCAACAGGTTCACTTGGACCAAAAGCATCCAGGCTGTTTTCCGATCTTCGGTACAGCACCAGCGGAAGGCTTTGGCAAGCTGTATACGCAGGGCCAATCAGTGTTGCGAAGATGCTGAAAGGTTTCACTTCGCTTTCTTGGTCATCAGAATAGTTGCGAGATGAAGCAGTTCTGTTGGAAAAGCACAAGTTTGATTTCCGAGAGATCTGCGAAACTTTACCTTTCCCGTTGTCCGAGACACAACCCATTGCACGAAAACAAGATTCGATCAAATGTTTTCAATGTAACAAACACCTGGAGACTTCAAACTCTTTTTCGTTTCCTTGCAAGAACAAGATCACTTGCACAACAGATTTCATCGCACTCAAGGGAAGAAGAATGGGTATTTCTTCAGTTGGCCACTCGTCTAAACTGGGCTGAAGCAGAGCTTTGATCTCCCGCCAATAAATACATCACCATCTTTCAACAATACGTTACAAGCACAAAAGCACAATGGATCTGAGCTCTCAGCAGAAGCAATAACTTTCAACGCACAAATCTTTCGCTAACTCGCCATTTGTATAAATTTATCCAAGCCCAGTACAATATTTCTCCAGCTTTTTTTCTCTGTTTACTATACCCCAATCCTCACATTGCCAATGCTGCTTTGTGCCTCGTATCAATAAAGATAACAAGAAAACAGCGCAAAGATATCTCTCGCGAGGTCAATGCCGACTCTGACTGACACAATCTTTTTCATGTCCTCCTTAATTGGACCTTGGGAGAGTAGGGCCGTTGATTGACCAAGACAGCGTGTTCCGTCACGTGTCCCTGGACCAAACCACCGGAGGTTCGGGTTTCGGTGAACCCGACAGATTCTCAAGATTCCCGTCAGCCGACTCTGATAACGCCTGCAAGAATCGCTGACGAACGGTGATGGCCACGAGCAGAGCACCACAAATTTATTCGCACAAATCACCAAACGAAAAGGACCAAAAGGAACCACCGAACCAGAGGAACACCTGGGAACACTTTTCGAAGTCCGGTGTGGACCGTTTTCTTGAAAACTCGAAGTCATACGCCGTCATCGCGCGTGAAGTAGCAGTTTGATCTACGATCACGTCAAGTCTTGCGGCGCGAATGTTACACGTCAGTTCGAACTCTACGTGCACGAGAAACTCACCTTGTCGATATCGCTTCATCACCCGCTGACATACATGTGTTTACTCACTTCGAACCACACAGGTCAATCTGCACACCAAGACTCATTCAGCTGCAATCATCGTTCAGTCCACATCACAGATCCACACGACACACCGGAGAATCTGTATCACATACCCAAGACGAAGAAGGTTTGTTGTCTTCGGATTGTTCAGCGTCACTGGGCGAATCCGGGAGAGTTGTGGGAGTTTGGTGTTGGGGTGGAAGGATCAGCACTGGTGCATCCGGTCGCTGCAGCTGTTGTTGGGGTTGGATGCTGCTTGAGCTGCTGTGTGAATCGGGCTCCTTCAGCATGGAATCCCTGAGCGATCCAGGTGAGGAGGGTGGAGGCTGGATCGCCGGAACAGCTGCAAACAGAAAACAACCCCATGTGCGCAAAGTCGCTTGCACTGCACATTTTGCTTCTGGAAACTGCAACCACATTGGTCCTGGTTCGGTGGCGCCTGACGTTCTCTGTTGATCAACCATGTGTTGAGGGATCTATGTAAAACCACGTCTTTGCAGCAGCACTTCTTTGGTCGACATTTGGACAAATTGGACAACCACACATTGGAGACTTATCAAAGATGCCCGTGACAACTTTATCGGAAACTTTGCACAAAATATTGTGGCAAAACAAGGGTTGTGAACTGCGGGTGGGTGGGTGGTGGCGGCAACCAGAGTGAAAAATAACACCACTGCACGGTTGGTTTGAGAACCAACCACTGGTTTTGTTGCCCGGAGTGTGTGTGTGCAAACCAACCGTCAGTTTTGTTGCCCAGGAACATGACTTTTGGTGGTGCCCTGATAATTTTTGTGCGCGATTTTCAAACGTGTTTGAAAATAGTACTTGCGCCCTCCCAAAATGAAGGGGGAGCGTCGTCCGAAAATTTAGATCACGCGCTCAAGGCACTTCAATACAACGAGGAGAAAACAATGACTTGGTGAAGAAAACCTTGGCAACATTGTTCGTACCACAGTCAGTGTGCAACAGTAGTGCAGTATCCAATCTAGAAAACAAATTAAGCAGGCGTCTTTTTACTGGCTTGATCTTCGGCCAAGCTGAAGTTCTTTGGCTTGCAAAACTATTTACACAAAAGCTTTTGTACTGATATGGATCTCAGTGGCAGCTCGAAAACCTGATAGAATTCTAGCAGTTTGGATGGTTCACCTTTGCTTGGTTTTTCGCCTAGCTATCTGTGGGGAGCCTCTGGATTGTTTAAGTCGACCTCCGACCTGCGCTTCTCAACTGTTGCGTCTACGCCCGGGGATTTGGTCCCAAGCCAAGGACACCGATGAGAGTGCGCTTGAGAGTACGCTAAATTTGGCCGAGTCTCCTGAAGTGGCCAGATCATCGATGAGATTAAGAAAGGGCAAACGACAATCCGCACCCGAGCAAAGATTTCTTCCCCAAATAATTTTTGAAAGAGGTCCTGCGCAATGGCCGACAGAAAAAAAGACAGGAACCACGAAGCTACCTGCGGACAAAAAGCCACTTCGCCGACAATTCTCCGCGATTTTAGATTTTCCGCAGTTTGGGATTGGGTCTGCATCCGTTGATTCGCGTGAAAAAAAAGGATCGCGCTCCCACCAAGAAACGCAGAACCTTCTCAGTGTTGTGTGTTCTCAATCAGCTTTCTGTGAATCCTCTTCAGAAAACATAAACAGAACAACAATCAACAGTCCTTGAACCAATTGTCAAGTAAACAAAGGCAACTCGTACACGGTTTCCTCATTCTGAACCCAGATCAAACCAACGAAACAGGTAGATCTCGCCTTTCGTCGGATTGCAGTGAAACCGGACCACAGCCAGTGCACTCCCCTGACGACGGTTCAGCAAACAAGTGTCACGGTGACAATCCAAGTCTCAGAAAGTGGACGCGTGTTGCACAACTCCAGAACGACGATGACCAGCCATTTTTTAAATTGGGATGACGATTCAAACATTTCTTTACTCTTACACAGGATGGAAACCACTCGTATTGGACACGTCAAAAATCAATTCCACAAGACACCAGTGGAAATCAGAAACAGAGCAACGCTCTTCACAATGGATCATCGTACCATTGGAACAGTTCACCATGTCATCCCAAACTCTTCAGCTGCACCAAGGAGGGGGGTCATCACACACACACACACACACACACACACACACACACACACACACACACACACACACACACACACTCCGATACTTGTTCAATGGAAAAGTCGCGCAACAGCACGAGCAGATAGTTGACCCCACCAATACGCATTGTCCCCCTGCCCAGGTCTGGGGCAGGAAGGCCCCACTTGCCAGTAGGTCCTTCCCTCAGACCTACCCTCATTGATGTAAGTTGCAAAGCGGCAGGTCCTACCCCCCCCCATCCCCGATCTACAATGTGCACATGTACATTACAAACACAGAAAAACAAGTGACCGCACGAATCGCGCTTGGCAGCCGAGGCGCCTCACGCGCTTTAATTTAACAAGAAGGCTACCGCCTGAACAGCGCGCTAAAAATGAGATTGCGTTCAAACTTACGATGTGAGAATCCTTCTGACCCGAAGTCTCTGAACATGTCTGTCATCAGTTGATCAAACTGTCTCATGACACCGAAGGGGTCCGTCGTCGAAAAGTCGAAGCCGCCCGGCCGCCGTCGTCCGTCTCCGCCGTCGTCGTCTCCACCATCACCACCTGGCGGCCACTGCCCTTCAGGGGTGAAGCCGAAGCGGAAGTTCGGTTCGCCATGACTCGGGAACGACCCGCTGAAGAAGAAGCCTTCTCCGTGGGGCGGTCGTTCCCCAAAGTGACGGTCATCTTCACCAGAATTTGGGGCTCCAGGATGCCTGAAAACATGGGCCGCAGTTGAGTCAAATCCAACGTAACCTCGAATGTGCCTCAGTTATGACAGCTAACAAGTGGAAAACTGGGCGGGGGGGGGGGGGGACGATGGCTACGACAGCTAAAACTGAAGACGGGGTGACAGTCACAATTTTGGGGGGAGGGGGTAATAAACTGTGAGTTTCGACAAAAACACGCCTCGGGTGTGTGTGCCGCCTTCACCCTGGCAGGACACTATTTAGATCTTGATCTACATGTCAGGTTCTCGCACCATTCGAACAGCTTCGAGAAGTTTCATCATGCAAGTTCACAGAACACATTGCAGTCTGCACTGTCCATTCAAAACAGATCTCGATCTTGATCTATGTGGATCTAATCTGCTCACATACCTCGGAAATTCTCTTGTGGGTGGAAATCCGAAGAATTTTCTGAATATTCTATCCATAACTGAACAAAACTCAAAAAGTCTCAAAAAGTCATCCGAACGAAGTTGTCTGCTCTTCTGACCTTCACCTTGCTTTTTGCCGGAAACCGGTTCTGATTTGTGTCTCTGGAGCTGCGCGCGCATCGCTCTGTTTACGTCTGCACGTGCGTGGTAAACCAGCTGTCATTCCCAGACGAGGCGCCCACTTCGAAGCAGCACTCCGCACAAATTGTCAGATTCCCCGCGAAGGAAGAAGAACTTTTGCGATGAGTCTGAGAGAAAAGGCAGAAACCATTCTTGGGAAAATAAAGAAGTATCAAGTGGACAGTGACGGGTGGAAACCAGCGAAAAATTCAGTGAGTAAAAAAAGTTTGCGCGGTTACCTCAGGCGTCAAGGAAACTCGAAAACTTGTCTGGTGTCAGATCCTTCGGCTGAGAGTGGAGAAATGGTGCTGACAATTCCTGACAGGATTTCTTCATTGGCGGATCTACGTTAGAGTCCACATTAATTCTGGATCTACGAAAGCAGCCTTGGTTTGAATCTTAATTATGTCTGAGATTAGATGCGTGGCGTCGACAGGGCGTCAAATCCTCAGAATTAAACTCTATGCCTGACTGGTGGTTTTGCATTTTGCATTTTTTTTCAGCAAAAGTTCTCACATTTATGCACAGGCATTTTGTTGTGTTTTTGAACAGGTGTTTCTGTGAAATATTGAGAAGTATGGGGCTCTGGAAGTGGAATGAATGGGTGTTGGCCTTTGTTGGAAACAGTTTAAATGTAGAGTATAGATCTGTTGGTGTAACTCCATCGCGAGGAGCAACTTTATCACGGGGAACAGTGTGTTTCGCAGGACTTTGTGGTGTTGTATCGTGATCAGTACAAGGGATCGATGTCCATGTCAGTTCTGGCAAACTGAGTTGCACAAAGAGAAAGAGACAATAACTTGAGGCCCATGTTACGCAGACGTCTTTCTGACGCGCTGCCTGTGGATTTGTCAAAAACCAATCAAAGTAAGATACGAATGACAGACACAGCCAACTTGCAGTGAAGGCTGCGAAATCTGCAGGAAACAGCAATTGTCAATTGGTGAGTCATTTGGAGGCAGGTTGCTCACATTTCGTGGTCTCGTGTGAAGTCTGGTGACCAAACAAAATTGGTTGCTGAAACGTGTTTGTTGTGAAGCACAAAGAGGGCAATTCTGTCCGTTCAGACGAACAGACTCTGTTCACTGCACCCTCCAAAAAGAACCAACTCGCTCGGAACGATTCTTATTTGTCTCGAGTCAGGGCTTGGTATTTTGGTGTTCACCACATAAAAATCCAGATGCACAACATTACTCAGTCAGCAGTGCAGTCTGTTGTTATTTATTTGACAAACGACTGGCAATTACTGAATGAAGTGACCAATTGAAACTTTTTGCAGAAAAGATAAATAACAGCTTTTGGTCGCACAGATATCTTGTCAAAATGTACAATCATTTTGTCTGCACATAAAAAGCGTGCGTTCGAGTTCAGACATTTTTGCCCGAACTTGCGAAACGGACGTGTGTGTTCGAATTTCTTTTGACGTTCAAGTATCAGACGAAATCAGATCTGTACGTATGTACACGAGCGTAGGTGTTGGAACATTCATGTTTTCGTACATGTAGTTTGTCTGCTTCAAAAGAGGCTTGTTGCTGTTCCTCTGTCTTGTTATGCATGCAAGGCTCTCTGCATAATGATGGCCGCAGGGTCTTTGACAAAGTCCAAAACAAAGCGCCGGTTCCTCGAGGCCCAAATTCCGGCCTGAATGCTGGGAACTTGAAACATCAGATTGGAGTCGGTTGTTGACCTCTCCACCGACATGCTCTTTCGTTTTTCAATACATCGCTGTTCACCACAGAGCGTTCCGTAAAATCCTTCAAGCTTCGTGAGATTCACACAGGGCACTTTCCCCTGCTCTCTGGATGAACAATGCATGATCCTTGTTTTCTTCTGAAAGACGAGGCCACAGGAAGTGATGTTGCTCCTACATCATTGAGAGTTGAGATGTTTGCACTCAACCACGATAGAGAACCCTGCCTCCGCAGAGTCTAGATTATTTCCTGCCATTAGTCTGATAAGGCAATGACGCAAGGCTATCACAAGAATTTGTCGTGATAAGCCGACGCGAGTTTTTCCAGCACGTGTGGTTCTGCATCAATTTCCCTTGCGCGATTCATTGCGAGCCTCATGTCAACTTCGGAACCTGCGTGGCCTGCCTTGTCCGCACACCCGCATGACAATTGCGCGCCGCAAGAGAAAACCCATCTTGCCAGATGTACCATTTTGTGAAAACCAGAACTTTTGGGAAACATTTGACAATTTTAGATGCACGCTCCTGCATGCAGTTTTTATTGTGCGCGCACGCATCTCAGTACACACATGAAGGACCGATCCCAAAACATTCTCGTGTTTCTGTTCTTTTCAGAAAGAAGTCACTGTTTGGTCAAAGAGTTCTCCTGATTGGGATGGCATGCTGTAAGTACAGGTCTGAATTGTAACCTTTTCTGGAAACTCGTGCGCCATTGAGAATACATGTCAAATCAAGAACTCCTCTGCAGAAAGCGATGCTTTGCGGTTCCGCGCTGAAGCCAGTGTTCTGTTCTCCTTCCGTCAGCCTGGGTGGTTCCGATTGAACAGCAATTGATGAAAAAGAATGCAGGGGATGGGGCACCTTTCGAATACGTCTGGGCTTCGTGGCTTCAACGTGAAAAGAGCTTCTACCTCCAGCGTTCCCTGCAGTTGTGTTCGGCTCGAAGCAGAACGGTTTTCACTGCCTTGTGTGAACAAGTTTGCAGAACTTGTTCTGTGAGCTTAACTCTTTCCGCCCCAACCCGTAAGAAACCGTAAATGCAGGCTGGTACCAAGGCCGTAAGAAACCATAATCCTTGTTTACATCGTTAAGCAGGGCATGAGTGTCGTATCATAGCAACGGGTAATGTGCAAGTGCCCTGACCTGACCTTTCTGTCATGCCTGCATTCTTCTTGCCTCTGGTGTACTCTTACCATTTGTCTCTCACAAAATGTTA
>JAAUXT010081379.1_pt1 | contig 17599 bp, 14 predicted proteins | sample 7278171 | NCBI WGS metagenome assembly JAAUXT01 (sample SAMN14350112, study PRJNA611818) | marine sediment metagenome | isolation source: surface marine sediment (1.8m) | place: French Polynesia: Moorea | collected 2018-08
AGTGTGAGGGAGTTATCCAACATAGCTCACAGATGAGGGTCGCTACTTGCTCAGCACATGACCCAGATATTCAAAGTAATACACAATAGCGACCCTCATCTGTGAGCTATCATGTGACCTGTGGTGTCTTCGGTGTTGCCTTGTTTCGTTGGAGACTTGCCGCAAGAAAATAAGCTGAATGTCATTCGCTGCAGTTGAAGTGACCAGTCAAAAACTGAATTCTGAATGACTGCTGCACACTGCTTGGGTGGCAGGTTATTTTATTTTTCAAGTATCTTTTGTACATCTGTACACAAAACGTGCTAACTAAATGGTTCCAACTGTCACTACTGAATTTCCAACCAGTTCATCAAAATAACTGTCGCCATGTCTCGCGTCGCTCAATTCATCCCCCAAAGTCGCACTGCTCACTTCCAAGCCCGAAAACAAACTTTATGACCACGAAAATTGTCACAGGGAGCAGCGATGCAGGGCAGATCCAAATTAAATTTTACATGACAGAAATTCGCACGAAAATCACAGCAGCCATAACAATAATTGTCACACCTCACTGTCATACAAACCAACCCAGAGGTGAGCAAAGTCGCTTTTCCAGTGTGTCGCTAAAGTAAGTGGAGTCCACTGCACTTTTGGACACGAACAATGGATGGGATTTTTGTCAAGCGAATGAGCCAGTTGGAAAAATGCAACATTTGAGAATCAGTTTTCGTGCCAGTCAAAGCGTCCTGTCCGTCCGGTCAACAAATCTGGAAGTTTTCCCGCGAAGCATTCACCCATACCGTTTACGTGCACCAACGACGCTGTTTTTGAAAGCATCCGGTCGAAGATGAGACTGCGGTGTCAACCTCAAATTTGCTAATTTCCTTCAAAGCTGTTTGGGGAACATTTATCCGCTTGCCAACAAACAAAACGTCTTTCTCAAATTGCACGGTCACAACTTTTTTTCGGAAAAAAATTCTTCCTTTGTTATTGTGTAACTGCCCTTCAGTTGAAGTAAATTCGCCAAATTTTCGTTTCAGTTTGGCTGGTGATGCTTACTCCGAGCATAACCAAAAGGACGCCATCATTAGCGACACCAACTTGAAATTGTCTTGAAATTATTGCTGTTGCCGTCGTGAGTTCTGCCGGAGATTAGTTTTTGTTCACGAAATCTTCTCCTTTCTGAATGTTGGCTTTCAACTCTGGCAGGGCCTTCTTGATCAAGTTTGCTTCAAATTCAAGCAACTTGCCCAAACCAAGGTTCTTCTCGACTCCGTTTTTCTGAAACGACAAAAGGAACCAGGTGTGAAAAATTTGTTCACAGGTTCAAAGATGTTCAGAGACCAAAAGTGAACATCAAAACGGAAACCTTCAAATCAGACATGGCCTTGCAATACAGCATGACAACTTCAGAATCAGTGACGACATTAGCACTTGTAAAAACCGAAACTGCCATTTCATGCACTGACAACACGGGTATGGGGGACAATTGGCAAAACAAAAATCCTACACCTAAGTTGCACAGTTTTAAGTCAGCCAAGCCCCAAGCCCTTCCCATTGGTCACACGTCCAGTCTTCCTCCGGTTTTGTGAGAAAGCAGTTATTGTCTCAAAAGAAAAGAACTTCAGTGAAGATTAGTTTTGTCTGCATTATTTGACAGTATTCCGTTGCCAGTCTAGGTGCAATGACCCACATTACGTGTTCGTTTCCCTTGAAACAACACAATTTCGTGAGGACAGGACTTCAAACTGTGCACGCGACTTTTTAAGGCGAGGTATTTGGACATGTTATTGAAAAAAAGCCCAGAAAGTGAAACAAACAACTTCCTCGGGGACAGCATTTTTGTACCTTCACGATAAATTCAGTGTCAAACCCAAGAATTTTCTCAATTCCATTTTTCTGAAAATTATATTTGAACGACACATCTTAAGTATTGATTTGGAATGTTGAAAGGAATGTGTGAACAACGGATAAATGGCCAAAAACATGATTGATAAGTGCTCACAGAAATCTGAACAGATTCCGTTTCCTCCCAAGCGACTCAAGAACTTTTCAGAATTGAACTGTCGAACACTCACAGAGGGCGCATCTAATCTGCCTTTCGCGGCCTGATTATGACACCAGTAAATTTCAATGGTATTGTGATCAGGTCGCAAAAGGCAAAATTGGATTCCCCTGCATACGCAAGTCTCGTACGCGCGCAGTCATTGAAATGCGACAAGGCACACAGCGCGACGAACTCACCCCAAGTTTGACGGGCGTGGCGAAGTACTTGGACTCGGTCTCCTCCGACCTGACGTAGGCGCATTCAACGATGTCGTCTTCACCGGACATGGCATCGAGCAGCGAGGTGACGAACTTGACGCCCGCGTACGCCATCGACAGTGTCGCCGACCCCTGCAAACAACCCACAAAGTTGTTGTGACCTCAGTCGTGGTGAGGTGCGCCTGTGGCAGGAAACACAGAAACAGCGGGGAAGTCGCCATGATGTCACAACATTGGACATCTTCACGAAACCAAAGGAAAAGATATCAAAGATCAACGAGCCCGCGGCCACCCCAAACAGGCAGCGAAATTCGAAACGAAATGAAAAGTTAAGCCAACCTGGTATCAATCTGCAGACATACATGGGGTGACTTGCACTCAGAACCGCTGCCGCGGGCTTTATGAAAAAGGCCGTTGGAGGACAGTCATGTCATGCATACAGAATGCCTGTCCATCACAGATGAAATGGTCAAGCCTCTTCCTGAACGACACACATGGATGATATGCAAGTGACTAAAAGGCCGATTCAAGGCCTTTCAGCCTGCATGTTCGATGTCTGTGACAACAGAAAGGTTTGTTTCCACTTACAGCACCGGCCTTCGCCTTCACAACTTCGGTACCAGCATCCTGGATTCGTTCAGTCAGTTTGATCCTCTCATCCTGCAAGAACAATTCATTTGATTTTTACGCTTTTGAGCTTTTGATATTGGTATGTTTGATCCTCAAATTTGAGTAGATCATTAACGAAATGAGCTCACCTCAGGGAAGGACACGGGAGGGTTGCACTGTGACAGGAGAGGGATGATGGTGACGCCTGCGTGACCGCCAATAACTGGACACATCACCTGACTCACGTCGAAGTCCTTCAAGCACAAAAACACTAACACGGTGGAATGAAATGAAAGATGGGCAGTTCTCCCCAACCAGTTCTCACCATGAGAAACTTGCAGATTTTCCAACTGAAACTTGGCACTGAGATCAGGTCCCTTTCACTCAACATACCTTCTTCTCAGCAATGAATGTGTTCGCTCTGACCACATCCAGAGTGCTCACACCGAAAATTCTCTTCGGGTCGTACACGTTGTGCTTTTTAAACACTTCACTGGCAATGGGAACGGTGGAATTCACCTGAACAGAGAAAACATGACCATCACACAAGCAAAGCAACATGACAAATTCAGGAAGCTTGTGCGCGACTTGTTTGAATCAATCTACGAGTTCACACTTTCGTACCGGGTTGGAAATAATACAGATCATTGCTTTCGGGCAGTACTTGGCGCAGGCTTCTGACAAATCCCTGACGATGGAGGCATTCGTGTTGAAGAGATCATCGCGCGTCATTCCTGTAACAAGAACGCAAAGCGTTGAAGAGCCGCTCGGACTGCAAGAGCGCTGCAAGTGCAAACACTTGAGGGCACTTTTGTTCACCCAAGTCCAAGTCCAAGTCCAACTGTTGCCTTCCAGTCCTCTGGACCAAAGCAAGAGGGAACGGAGCAAACACAGACACTTCTCTACTTCGGGATAATTTGTGTTCCAGTGCCCCCACCCCCGCCCCGAGAGAACTGAACCCGCAGCCATGCCAAGAAAATTACAGGTTGTTTTGCATCAGGGAGGAATGGTTCGAAACGAAAACGACCAGTCATTTCATTTGTTCTTTCGCCAGTTCCCTTGTGCTGACAGATTTGTTCACCAGCTGAAAAGCAAAGGGAAAGCGGGCGTTCAGGAATCTATCAAACCTCTCGTCCACACAATCACGAAGTAACTTACCCGGTTTTCTGGGGACTCCAGCTGGGATGACGACAACTTCAGCACCGGCCAAACATTCCTCCAGCGCCTCCGGTCCTTCGTGACCTGTCACCTGCAAGTGAAGTCAAGGAACTTGCAGTCATCATCCGGGACAAATCCAAGAGGGTTCGGACCTGCTCAAAACACCTCGCGTCTCCCAAAGTTTGTATCACACAAGGAAAATTTAATTGCAATCCAGGGCAGAACCACCATGGTCCGTGTCACCTGCTCACGGATTCACCCAGACCTGGGATTGGAAGTGGCCGTTTCCTGCCCCCCCCCCCCACGACCGATCCAGAGGGGGAAGGCGCTACGTCGCCCCAAGACCCACATGAAAAAAATGTCTCCAGTTTGAAGTTGTTTGTTTTTTTTTTTGGGGGGGGGGCGTCAGTTTCACTTGGTTCACGTTAATTTGTCCTACGTTGGAATCTGCCCCTGGGACAAGCCCCTCCCTCATGATGCCAACCAAGCCATTGAACGTTCCTCTTCCTGTCTTCGCAAAAAAAGTACAAGAGCCCGGCGAGTAAACAGCAATTTATCAACACAGCTACTTACAAATAAATTACATGGTGGTCACAAATCGTGACAAGTGTGGGAAAAGTACCACAAAGTCAGGAGCAGGGCCAATCAATGAAACAATAAAAGCCAGACCTATCTGAACGTGGAGATTGTGCGTATGTTCACACGGATACGAGGATGATTTCATTGCAGGTGCTCTAGCAAAGCATGTTTCTCACTTTTGGAAATTAGAACGCCTCTTGTGCGCAAATTGGTCAATACGGACGAACATTCTGACATGCGCATAAAGCAGCGACAGCATTGAGATCCTCGTATTCCCGAAAACGATACGGAGGTCCGACACATGGTTTTTGGGGCTTTTTGGGAATTGTTCACATTGCGAACACATGCCATGTCATCTTCGAAATTGACTCCCACAAACACTTGTCAAAAGTTGTGTACAAAGGCAATCTCCCACTCAACAAACTCCGCCCCTGACCAAATCAATTCCCCCCTTCAATTTCCTGGATCCTCTGAGGAAAAGTTGATTCAGAGTTCATGTTGTCAGAGGACAGAGGCAGGTTGTTTTTTTTTCCTTCAAAATTTTAACTTTGGAGCCATTTCTAACAAAGAATGCTCGTGTCAACCATCGATCACGCACCCCCCGACTCCCTGCGTGTTGGGCGCGGACGTGGAGTGACGGGGCATTGAGTGACGATGGTAGGTCCCCATTCTGGTTGTGCGAGGATGCACAAGTATGAACAGAAAGCGCACTTTGCACGTTCACCGTTGAACCACAAAACACGGGTGATTGATTCAAAACCTGAGTAAGCAAAGACCATTCTTCCTGGACTAGCAAGAACATGCAGTCAAATTTGTACCATACATCCTCGTACAGTGCACAAACCTTGGCATGTGTAGAGATGTGGCTGATGTCGGCGGCAACGCCGTGCGTGTGCACGATGTCGTAGATGGCCAGGTGGCTGATGCGTGGGTCCATTTTGAGCAGCAGCGACATGGGCTGCCCGATGCCGCCGCTCGCCCCCATCACAGCCACTTTGGTGTTCTTCTGTAACAGCAAAATGCCAAGAGTCCTGGATACTGAAACCGTCCCGCAAGTTAATCGAGGCAGACATGTGCCAGTCAACAAGCGGCAACACTTTTCACCACAAAACACAAGAACTAAAGCCCTTCATCTCCTTGGCCACTGTGTGTCAGACGACCAATGTGCGTCAAGATCGCCGAGAGATCTGCAAAGCCTCGACCAGATGCACATCCAGATCTAGATCTACCTGGTTGGGATACCTGGAAAGGTCATGGGGTAAATTCCAGGTTGTGCAAACTGTTGAAGTGACAGCCATGGGTCCTTGAATCAGCATGAGCACGTTCAATTCTGAGATTTGGCTGTCGCTGATCAGGCAACCAAACGATGGCATTTGGATTGAACAATTGGAAAATTCACTTGTGACAAACACACGCACTGTTCGGCTTGAACTGATAGTCAAAACTCACACCTCTCACGTAGACAACCTGCTCCACTGTATGCTCAGTTCAACGTTACCTGTGGTGTCGTAGAAAAGTGCCGCAACAGCTGTACAGCCTTGGCAGTTCGCGGAGTTGCAAATCGGGAAAACATCGTGTCAATTGCTGAAAGCTTTCCTGTGCGAGCAACTTGCCGGTCCCAATGTCAAAATGAGTGCCTGGTTCCCTCAACTTCAACTCTGGTTTTTAAGAGGAGAATTTTTCAATTCATCTGAATTCTGATCTTTTAAAATCTAAAATACAGTACATAATTAATTGGTAATATTACTTGGAAACATGTAACAGCATTACGACAAGAGATTTACTGAAAGCAGGAACGCCAGTTTCGCCACAACAGGATGGGAGGACGCGAGCCAACATGGCTGATGCTTGAGTGGCGACATCTGCAACACCTGCTGAATGTAGTTCCGACTGGTATCCAGGGTCTTCGATTCCTGCATTAGCTCAAACAAAATTCCCACAAAGTGAGCCGTCGTTTTGTTATTTGTCCAGAGAGAAAGCGGATTATTGTTTGAAGGATGCAAGGTAAGAATTGTTGCTGCATGAAAGTTTTTTTATGGACTCTTTTTGAAGATCTTCTTGGTGTCTCGGATGAAAACATTATTTACGAAATCGGTTAGACGTTCGTTTGGGTAGACAGAAAACTTTGAAGTTGAAAAATGTTGGAAGTTTGATCTGCATGGTGAACGAGTGTACACGCCAAAATAATGGACGGCATGGAGCTAATAGAACCCATGAATCTGTACAACTTGTTGAATCAAGGCGCGAAGTATCCACGGCTGAGCGATCCAAACTACATCCTGCTGCTGGGCAAGTTGTAGACATCTAGATTCTAGTTTGTGCAGACGTTCAGACACCCACCCTTGCAGAAATCCTGCTGATCCAGATCTGCAAATCAGAAGCAAGTTTTTTTTCAGATTGCAGAGAAAAGGAGGACTACAACGAAAGCCACATCATAGTTTCGCGAAAAACTTCCCAGGCAGGTTGAACTCTTGGTCGTTGCCCAAAGATTCTTCGTTCTCTGGCGGATCCATGCCTGCCCCCTCCAAAGAATCAAAAGTCGATTTGCCTCCCCACTTTTTGCGCTGCAGTCCCCTCTACGGTCAGTCAGATACGAGTATGGGTACCCCCTCCCCAAGATCCGCTGGAGACAGACATTCCTGAGAATTTGGACTGGCAATGTGACAAGCAAGTCAAAGGTGTTCATTCCTTTTCTCTCAAAAATTTTGTTTTCTTGCTGTAGGATGAAGGTGGAAGGTTTCGGATTCCTTATGATGCAGAACTGGAGTGCAAACAGAATGTGGTGGTGATTGATGGGAACACGAGGGATCTTACGACAAATGGCAAGTTGTGGCATGATATCGATGGTTTCAAACATCAATGGAAAGTAGATTTTGTGTACAAGTATAAAACAGAGGATTGTTTCATTTTGAATCAGGCGCAGGTCCCGCTGTCCAATGTGCCAAGCAGCTGTGGGCGATGGGCAGTAGAAATCCAGTCCAGATCTTGAAAGGTACTGAAACGTAAATCCCATTCGTTTATGTGCGACTTTGGGTGACATTTTTGCACTTGTAACAAATTGTGATGTGGCACTTGAGGTTGTCGTTTTTGTATCCATACTTTTCGGAAGGATTCACACAGCACTGAACATTGTTTCAACTTCAGTGGTGTGGTTGTGTGTCACCCGAACAGTTTGTTTCGCCTTTCGAGGTCGTTTCAATTTCTTCACAGTAGCTCGTGTGAATTACATGTATTTCAGGTGGTTATGAGGAATTCTCTGCACTGTATCCATTTTTGAGGACACAAACAATTATTTACATGCCCAGGGTAATTTCAGTGGCTTTTTTATTTTCCACCCTCGCATCTTAGATTTCGCGTGTGCTCACTCACTCTTTAGTTTGTTTTTTTCCCCCACTATTGGCTATGGCATTGATTCATTGTTCAATCATTTGTCAAACAAGGACGAATAATTCTTTAGCCTGTGATTTGTTTCAGGAACTGGATGAGATAAAGACTTATCCAGTTGAAATTATTCCTGGCTGTTTGTTCTTGGGCAACTGGCATCAAGGATCCTCTCCGCAAGTGCGCAAAGATCTCAAACTGAAAGGATACATCAACTGTTGCGAACAGGAAAACGTCTTGTGAGCGGATTTGTAGGCCATATTTTGCTGTTGTGTGTCTGTGGGAAGTTTTTCTCTCCATGGTCGTTCAAGAGCAACTGTCCTTTCAGTGATGAGACAAACAGCTGTGACCTCCTGCACATTTCGCTGGAAGATTCCCTGGAATCAGATGTGTACTCTTATTTCCAAGTCGCGTGCAATTTCATAGGCAAGTGTTTCCATCGAAGAATAGCAATGAAAGTCGAAGCTGTGCCTCCGTCAGGAAATCCACAATGCAGACGGTAATTTTTTGCAGACTCTCACAACGACAAGCAAGCTGCTGTCCTGGTATTTTCTAAACTGGGGATCAGTCGCAGTGCAACAATTGTCATTGCGTATGCGATGCATCATTTGTGTTTGACTCTTCAGGTATGTCGACACATGTCACGCGTCACATTTTTCACTTTTTGTACGCGATTTGGTGGATGTTGCAAACCAGCTGCAGTGTTTTGGTGCGCGTTTTGATGCAACTGCGGAATACCTGTGCTGCCTTTGTGGTGGTCGCTCAGCATTTTCCTTTTGCAGGAAGCATATGAGCGCGTGAAAAGGTGCTGCTCCACGATTCGACCAAATCGAGCGTTTTTGGAGCAGCTGTCTCGGTGGGAGGAAAACACCACGGGAGAGAAGTCCACTGACACTAATGATCCCAATTTCTGAGATTTCAATCAGTTCCAGCTCGTGTGGTCGGTTGTTTTTGAACAAGGGTTGAAAGCGCTGTTTTCCTGGAACAAGAGATTGACGAGCTCTTGGCACCGTACACCAGCCAGCCATTGGGCTCGCAACACGCGTCAACAGGCAAACAGGCCAGTCTGCCTGCCAGGTAATATTGCCCAAACCAGTTCACTACTTTACCTGGGGTGAGGGGATTGTTTGGGTAAAGCAACATTTCCTAGCAGGCAGACTGGCTTGTTTGCTAGAACAATGCAATGGGGCAATGTAACACACACACACATACACACACATACCGTGATACAGAACAACACGATCGCGATTGTACAAATCCCGCGGCTCGGAATGGCGCAGGATCAAAAATTGTTCGAACCGCCGTGAACCAACCAACGCCCAGAAAGAAAGAGACTGGTCAGTTGCCGGCAGTATCTGAATCTCTCAAACCATGGAGATGTTGGTATTGCATGTGCAGACTTCTAAGCGGTCTTCCGTTGTGTTTCCAAAATCCAAGACATTGCGTTGCCTCTCGACTGTTCAATCGTTTCCGCGTTGTAATCATGATTGGAATGGGGCCAAATACAATTTTTAAAACATTTTTATTGGATTTCTGTCCAATATACAGTTACAAGTACACAATATCTTGCTCACCCATCGTGCGTGCTGAAGAGAAGTGAATTCCTTTTGTGATGCAGACTTTGCAAACGAAAAATTCTGACGCGCTGACACCGTGCGAAGGATAAAACTTTCCGCTTCAGTGTCTTTGAAACAGACCGAACCTCGAAGAAAGCCTCGGCTCTTTTAATCCGCGCACAACTTGCTAGTACAGAGAAAGAGGCTGATTTGTAAAACGGTAGACAAAAAAGAAAAAGAAAATACAAGTGACACATTGGCCATTGCTTCTGAGTTCACCAAAGCGCGGAACAGATTCGTACAAATTTTGTTGGCTGTTGACAAACATAATATCAACATTTGTACATGAAACACCACACAACACACGTTCTAAACCAAAAAGGCCAAGCACAGCTGTATTGCTCACATGAGAACAAGTTTCTCAATAGCGTCTGCATATTGCAAAAGAAACTGATGAAATGTCGCACCTCAAACTTTTGTCACTCGACCTTCAAACGAAGAGCTAAAAAAGGCAGCCACAATGTGGAGAGCACGACGTGTTCAAAAGGCGACTTTGTTGATTGCGCTTTCGACAGTCAGACTGCACCAAGTCGCACCACCCGGTGATATCCGCGTGCAGTCCGACCTCAGCACAGCAGGTTTCACATCCCAGATGGGGCAACCACTGCCGTTCAGTTTCTCGTATCAAAATATGGCCTCGCAGAGAACTGGCATTCCGAACGTTTACGTCACTAAACAGGAAGTACACCAATCCCACCTACAGTACTTTGTTCACACTAAAAAATACGATTTCATGATATGATGATCCTCTGTTGTGATAAATAGGCACGCTATGTACAGATGATTCGATGGTTAGAATGGAATGACCCCAAAATGGGAATGAACTTGTTACACGGTGATTGTGCGCTTCTGGTTTCACACGCTCGATGAAAACGTCAACATTATTTACATCACAAACACCTGAAAATGTACTTTTTGAACATCTTTCGTGCACAGTTCGCACAAATTGGATTCTTCATAAACTCATCCAGTTGCGTCTTCAGAACGCGTGCGTTTAGCGACATCCTTTTCAAACATTCTCACAACTTTGAAACATCAGCCACATGCGAAGCAAAGAAAAGTAGGGTCTCGAAACAACTGGTTGGCGAAACACAGAAACCCACGGTTTGTTATTTTCATCTTCCAAGTTTACCGAGAAAGTTCCGTACCTTGAGAAATCTAACTCTAATACATCGCGCACACAATTATCACAGTTTTAACTAAAATATGTCACTACTTCAAGTATCAAGCAACCATACTACAGTTGGTAAGGTGCATTTTGTACTATAGCAGTTGCTCCGATGCAGTGGTTGGATGTATGTTTCAATGACGATTGTTCTTTTTTCTTTTTTCATAATCCAGTACCACAAAACATTTCCGCATGAGGACAAAGCGTATCCGATTTTGTTGGAGGGGGGAGGGTTTCGCTGGGTGGAAGGTGGGGGACCAGGAGAACTTTTCATCGCAGTCTTCTTTGCACAAAGTTTGTTTGGTCAGACACAACCACACGCATTGTATGGTCGCGTACTGCTGGCATTTCGAGGCCTTGGCTGACAGCAGACGAAATGCGCGTCTCAATGGACCACACAAAAGATCACGAAACAAAGGAAACAGATAAGGTTCATTCAGTATCCGCTACGTCTTCCAAGGTGTGCACTGGACAACAGAATGCACGCAAGTTACTTTTTTGTGACTGGGTCAAAACTCTGGCCTGCCGTGAATGAAAACTTGACCATCTGGAGAGGTCTTCGCTTCAGATCCAAGTTTCAAGATGATCTCACAGCGAACACCTGGAAGTGATATTACTTCTGCATATTTTTCGTCTGTGAACCACATAAAAACCACGTCATCAGTTGTCATTGCCTTCACAGACAAACTGAAATGAACAATGGCACCGAAAACCTCTGTACACACGAAATGTGACGTTCTGATGTTGGACAGATGTTATCTGTCGTGGCCCCTTCTGTAGACATTCATGCAAGCATGCAGACAAAACACACGGCAGTTGGACGAAAAGAAACAGAACAGAACGGCATTTCATTAAAGTATGCAATAATTCATTTGGTATGGAATCACGTGGCTACATTGCATGCAATTGTCCAGTATGTACACCAGTCCGGAAATGTGTGACTTGTTTTTGGTCATAGTTTTGGTATCACTAGATCCGCTATTTCCGATGTCGACAGACTGAAAATTGTCTCCAGCTTCTGGAAAGAATGGTGTCCGCAGTATGCCTGTCAAACGTCCAACAAATTTGAAAAGAAAGCAAGCGTGCAGGGCCTGAACACTGAACGGTGTGCTGTTCTACGCGCGCTGATATGTATGTAAATACGTTTTAATTAACCCAGACGCTTTTCGATAGCCGTCTCTGTTCCAATCTCGAATTCATCTCGTAATGAACAGAGACAAAAAACGAAGCACAACGACAAAAGCAGGACATTGAGCATTAAACGTTTGTGTAAACAATGAAAAAAATGGGGGGAAAAAAACAAACAAACAAAAAAACTCGAACAAAGCTGCTGCACCAAACTTTGCCCGCCATAGCAAACAGTTGTACATTCTCAGACGTGCATAATGACTAGGGTACGATATGAGCGTGCTTCAGTTTTAGTTAAAGCCGTGGTGTATTTGGCTTTTCCACGCCTCAAGTGGTCAACGTTCTATTCTGCACTCAGCACACAGATCCTCATCTCAGAGCGTTAACAAGACACCAGTCAACTTTGAAGTGTGTGGAAAATATTGCTGACGTGTGACTTTTCCTTCTCTGAACATTCAAAGGAGTTCAATGTGCCGCAAAGAGCACGAAACAAGATAAGAGTTGTTCACCTCTTGCAGTGGCACAAAAATCCAAAAGCCAGTGATCAGTACAGGAGCAAGTTCAGACAAGTTCACCTGGGGTGGCCTGATGTAGACCTGGTCCAACGGCCATTCGCTCATGATGTGAGTGAACTGCGTCTGCTGCTGGCAACTGGCTGTTTTGAAATTGTCTCGTTGCTTCCCTGGTTACCAATTTCAGCTTCACAAATCCCTTTCACACCGTGTCACAAAATAAATTAAAGTTTTCCTACACTAAAATTAGCTAAGTCACAGAGATCAAGTTGTGTTCCTTTGGCCAATTCTGTGGTCGTCAACAAATAAACTACCTGGTGTAAACTAGATTGTTAGTCAGAAACACCGTGTACATGCTCTTGCTAAGCCCTGATGGAAGTCAGTTTCCCAACTTTTGGCTTTTGATAAATGAAAAAGCCTCCACAGTAAAAGATGGCCCCTGTCAGATGTTTTGACCTCATCATTGCAAGACTGAACATTTTAAGCAGCAACGTCCCAAATGACTTGAAGTGTTTAGCACAGTAGCATTCATTGAAATAAAAAATACTACACACACGTAATTCCACAGACACACAATATTTGTACAAACTCCAGTTACAAGGTACTCAAACACACATAAATTACGCGTCATTGGTCCTTGTCGACACAGCACAAAATATGTACAAAACTTTGATCCTCGTCAGTTCAAATAAGTATGTTGAGATGGGCACGTATCAGCCCAAGTCACTTCCGCGCGCACACGAACAAAAGGAGTACACGCAGTTCGCCTCACTCCCGACATACTCGCTCGCTTTGCACAGAAGCGTTGATACTTCCGTGAAAACCCATTTTGCACAAAGTCCACGTGTTCAGATTCTTTGAACTGTTATTTTATCACCACACACGAATCCAATTGCCACGCAACAGACAGCTTTTCCACACTTCCTTCCCTCGCTGACTCGCTCCCGAATGCTTGAGTGAATACCCTCCGAATCCACGGAAGGAAGGATTGAAGCACCAATGGAAAAAGTTTCTTCAGTGGTCACGACGAATCGTAGCCTTGCACTCCGTAAATTCAGTTATCATGGAATATAAATCGTGTCTTCACACAAGTTTTCCACACTGGCTTGATCATGGCAGTTGTGTTGTAACAATTCCACGTTGCTTTTGCTCTTGAACTGCAGACAAATCTGAACGAGATGTCGCACGTGTTTTCAGCTGCTACTTGTTCCAACATCTTACCCAAACAGGCTTGTTCTTGCAGAGAGCACCGTTTTCAGTTCCAAGCTTGGTAATGCACAAAGTACAATTCCTTTCAACTCTTGACACTTTTGGAGAACATTGCAGACTGGCCGTCATCTCTTCCTGGAAATGTGTATCCTCTGGTGCATGTCAGTTCAAGTGTCACTTGTTCATTCTTCAGTTTGCACACATGCACGAACAGTTCTCACCTCCACCAACACTTTCCGTGATATTTGGCTTTTGGCAGTTCTTGAGTTGTGTACTTTGGATGTTGCGATTGTAAAACGCACCTCAATCGTTAATGCTGATTTTGTGTGTACTTTGTGTCGAGCACTCTGGTTGGTCAGTTGCAGTAGAAGGATGATAAAATTTCCTAGAGATGATGATGATGATTGACTAAATTTACCCCTGCATCACTCCCATACGTGCGGCGATGGGGGCAATTCTGAAGGCTGAGCAACGGAAGAACTGCAACACAAAAAGAGAATGTCAACCAAACTGCCTCAGCAACAGAGCAACAGGCTGCACACTGAGTCCAAGTCATGGTAAATTTCCCACCCCAAGGGCAACAAAGCCACCAAAATTCTTAATTCATGAAGTTCAAAATTGCGGAAGCTACGTGAAGATTGGCAAAATGTCGTGAAGCTCGACAAAACGTGTGGTCATCCCCCAGTGCAAAATTACACCAATTTTTCTCGAACAAATTTCAACAAGGAAAATGTACAGGAGAACAAAGACACCACTAAAAGATCTACTGCTGTGGGCTATTCATAAATCTACTCCGCATGTGCCACAACTACGTGTCCCGCACACCAAGTCCTTTCAAAGTTTCAATGCACTTTGATGAGACTTCTTCTGTGTCTGTTTTCTGGATGGATGATTCCTGTCAATTGAACAACGAGTGAAAAAAAAGCCAAAAGCACCTGCCGCTTCTGCAGTTTTCTGCCACAAACAATTTCGAAACGAGTACTTGTTGGGTCTACCCAACGCATCGTTGTGTGTTGGAATCATCCATCCGCCACCGTCGTCCAGCTCTTGTTCGAGAAGAATCGTTGCACAAAATTGGTCAGTGCAAAAATTATTTCCTTTACCATGAGTTTTGCTCATTGTGCTTCACCATAGATCTACTATCCACCAAGTTCATCTCTAATTAATTTTATTGAAAGCACAAACGCACATTCTTACACAAAACCACTGTAGACCTACGTCGACTAGGAAGTTGTTTTACTTTGTGTGCAAACTTAAAACGGGGTCTCACGTTGCCCCAAGAACTATTCATGCACAGCAGTGGCAGATTATTCAAGCTGGGCATGTCGAAGTGGAGAAGGGCTGAAGCAACACGTTTTGCAATCATTTCCCGTGAATGCAAGCATTTTTGGGAAACTTTTTTATTTGACTGCTGAAAGGCAGAACCAAACAACGAATCAGACTTGAATAAACTTGGGGCCAAGAGGGGTGGATTCTCGATGTGTTAGCGGTGGGGGACAAGTGATCTGCCACTGCAAAGCACCGGACAGCGGTGAAAGAATAAAATAAGGTAGAAAGGCTGGGTTGAAACTTACGTATACTCCTACCTTGCAAATGACTTGAAGGCCGCAGAACTGGGATTGATGCAGAGCGGAATTCGATTCGAGTTCTGCTGCTCCATGATGAATTTGTACAGCTTGTCTGCAACAAACACGAAAAGCAAACTTATGGTCAGGTCTCTCAGGCAAACAAGCAAAGTGCCCCATCGCACTGTGTGAAGTGCGAACATTTTGCATACTGTGTTGTCTCCTGGTCTATTGCATCCAACCCGTCACACACCTTTGACTTTGGTGGTGGACGTGAGCTCATCTTCGAACGAATACGAAAACGGGTGGCTGGCGATGGGTTCGAAGTCTGATGTGTACTGGCGGCCGGCAGGCGTCGTGTGGCAGCATTTGCACATGCACGAGTGGTAGCGCAGTCGCCCCTCGTCCAGGTACGGATGTGAAAGTGCGTCCGCCGCCGAGATCCGCTTCTCCTGCAACAGCAAGCAGGAACTGCCACCACAAGGACGACACACATCGAGCGTTGCAACACGGCGATCTTCGGGACGCAACATCTGTCACTTGAACGTTCTGAACAATTTGGAAACACGCGACGGCGTGTTCGAAGACACGAACAGGGTGGAATTCGCTTTTCACGCGTCAGGTTCGACGTATCACCGAGGTCCGGGCACAAAGAAGCTGCAGATGCCTGGATTTCTGCAAGTCCAGGCAGTGCCGCCATCTTTCGTTGTGAGCCAACGACGCCCAAGCTTCTCTGCACTCTTTTGTCGTTCAATGGGTTTCTTTTGCTTGAAATATCTCACTGATAAATAAAACAGGATTCTGGCATTTGGTCACTAGAAACAACGAAGCGTCTACGCTGCACGGCGACAAATTTGTCAAAACTTGTGGAAAGACAAACACGAGTGCCTACGTGCACTCCCCCAGTCCTCCAATGACCTGAATCGATGAACGATTAACCCGGCTTGCAAACATCGAGGGCACCTCAGCATCCAACATTCTCTTTGTGCACAATCTGCCATGACAAAGGCGGACACGATGCCGGCTCAGCGAAGCCAAAATCTCACTGAACAAACGCACGCGCGCCACTCTTCGTCATGCGAACAAATGTTTGCGCAAGTCATCGATTCCACCAATTCAACCAAAGAACAAAATGCGCACTCACGAAGTTTTTGCCAGACAAAGCCAAAGAACAAGAGGTACAACAAGGAAGAAAGACTTCTCTGATATCATTCACAGGTTACAGTTGTTCGCTTGCGCCTCCCCCCGCCCTGTATTTTTCCTTCGGAGGTGGAATGGATCACGTGATTTCCATACGACTACAAGTTTGACAAACGGTAACTCGTGACGCTGGTCACGCGAAGCGGTCAGAATAGATCTTCTCACGGGGTTGAAGACGAGCATCCGACACAGCAGATGCACGGCTTCGTGTGTGGCTTGTTGGGAGAGGGTGTAGAGGGCGGCCATGGAGGGCGGCTTGTGGCCTTGCCGCAGAATGTGAGCCTTGGCGCCTTCGCACGCCGTCTTCATGTCCTCGAGACTCGGCGTGCCCAGGAGCTCCACGATCAGGTCCAACTGCAAACAACCACACCACCGAGTCACCAACTGCGCCACAAGTTCACCAACGTTTATGAAACAACAGAAACCTCGGAAGGTGTCCTTTTCACTTTGTCCAGAACACACTGGTTGGTTTCTTCAATGAAGTGTTTATTTTTTTGAAACCTGGAACCAAAACGCGACGCTGCAAACCGACGCAAGTCACAAGTGCCACTCTTCGCCGAAGTGACTTTCACGTTTCTCCACCAGCATCCAACACCACACACGCACACCTTCCATCCCCCTTCGACACACAATGCTGACCTGCTGGATCGGACTCTGCGCCTGGAACAGGATGCGCCGACTGAGCAGCTCGGCGAAGATGCAGCCGACAGACCAGATGTCGACGGCCGACGAGTAGTGCTTAGTGCCCATGAGGAGCTCGGGCGCCCGGTAGTATTGCGTCACCACCTCCTGCGTCAGGTTCCGGTGCTCGTCTGGCTCCTCAATCCGCGCCAGTCCGAAGTCACAGATCTGGAAAAAGTTCAACCAGTTAGTGAACCATTCGTCCCAGTCAATCAAGACAGTCTTCCAACACCCCAGCGCCACAAACGCAAGCTGCTATTTCCACACTCGGTACCACAATGTTGTGACGAATTGCCTCAATCGCGAAGGTATTGCCATCACCACTTGCCGGGTAGCAAAAACAGGATAATCCAAAAATTCCGCACATGAGTCAACATGACGGAAACCTGTCCAGGACACTTAATTTTATTCAGGACATCCCTCCACCTCTTTTCTTGGGTATTCCAGATAGTGGCCCCCCCCCCCCCCCAGATGAAGGAAAGTGGGTGATAGGTGTGTTTTAGTCCCCGAAAAAGATAGATCAACGAAGGCAGACAACAGTAAGCAAAA
>JAAUXT010069666.1_pt1 | contig 17593 bp, 20 predicted proteins | sample 7278171 | NCBI WGS metagenome assembly JAAUXT01 (sample SAMN14350112, study PRJNA611818) | marine sediment metagenome | isolation source: surface marine sediment (1.8m) | place: French Polynesia: Moorea | collected 2018-08
CTGTAGCAAGTGCGGTGTGAGTACTCAGGGCGCAGAGTGCGATCTCCTCTGGTGGACCCAACAGCACAGCACAAAAGTCTGCATTGGTTATCGGACTGCTACACCGTAACTCGGTTGACTGTCACATGAGTGTGACAGCCGGACGCTAGCTGATAAACTTAGACACACGCGAGGAAATACGCGAAGTTTGTAAGCGGTTTCACACTTATAGAGACTGAACAGTAGGTGCCAACAAAATAGTGGCAAGGAAAGTACATCTGTCCTGAATGACCCAATCTAGGGGTTTTATGTTCACAAAAAAGCAATACAAAGAGCCAGGGACCCCTGATTTCCTGCTGTCTTCACAACACATGGATTGACAGTTGTGTGTACTCATTACTTTTTGCAATGCGCTGTGTGTACAAGCAGGCCATTGTGTTTCCAACAAACAGCCACAGCTAGACTGGTAAATAAAGCAACAGAAAGTCTTTCTCAGGAAACTGGTGAAATCCCATTTTCTTGTCTGCTTGGTTTTCAGGTTTTCAGATCTTGTCTCCCAATGTGGCCCTGAATGGAACAGCAACTCAGATTTCTGATTTCAATGAAACTTACCACGGCCCAAACCCCGACTACGCCTCATATGCTGTAGATGGCATCTTTGGCACAGATATGTTCAATGGAGACAAATGTGCTCACACAAAATATGAGTGGGGAGCCTGGTGGCAGGTGGACCTTCATCTGTCCTATGAAATAGACAAAGTTGCCATCACAACCAGATTGCTCAATGGTGGGTCATTTTGTGTGGCAATTACAAAACTCAGCATTTCCTTGTCCTCTGTTTTGGCTGACTTTAGGGGACCATTCAGCCAAGAGATGCACTGGCTAGACCCCAAGATCTCAAGGACAGTACTGACCAGATTGACTGTTCATGGCCAGTTTGACTAGACAGGACCAGACAATGGAACATGACCAGATGGACTGGGCAGACCAGATGAACACCATGCAGTGTGACCAACCCCTTCACTGTAGAGAACAGGAAACAACTGGACAAAGCCAACAGAATCAGACAAAACAGACAACCACCCTAAATTTCCTGTGTGTACTCAGTAAATGAGTCTTAAAAGATAGCAAAGGGGCAATACACCTGCCGGAATGCATCAAGAAGGGAACAACCATTTTTGTGCAATACAAACAGTCAATCAACTGAACTTCAATTGCAAGATGTAATGCAACATGCAACAATGAATGTGAATTTTGAACATGACTTGCAAACTTTGGCCTGAATGTTCAACAGCACACATGTTTGTCTGAAATTTTACCAGAAAGACTCAAACTTTATATTTCAGCTGGCAGACTGCAGAATTTCTTCATTGTCATCAGTAACAATTCTGATGGAAGTGCTGAGCAGCAATGTGGCTTTGATGCAACTCCATTCCTGTCCTGTGAAACTAGAGTTTACTCATGCCCACCAGAAACAACAGGGAGATATGTAAGAATCAGATTTCCAATCACACATGTGGACTTTCTTCAGCTCTGTGAAGTGCAGGTTCAACCAAGAGGTAATCAAACCTCTCTTCAAAGCAATAGTTTTGGAGATTTCACTCATTCTAAATTTCTTTGCACATGAGAGCACTCACATCTGTATTTTTGTATGAGCAGCATATGTCAATCTATATGCAGGTGTGTATGATAAAAATTACCTTGTGACCAAATTTAAAATGAAACAAGATAAAAGTTTTGCTACTGCTGATGTGATCACAACCACAAAGGTCATCATCATACCACAGTGTGCCAGGTTATGTTTGGAGGAAGAGAAATGTGAAGCTTTCTCAGTGGATGATGACATGAACTGCATGCTTGGTTCACCCAGATGTGAAAACAATCTTGAAGGAGGGACAGGTCAGGTATTCATGTTTGAGCCATAATTGTGTTTCAAGACTCACAGATTCAAAAATAACCTGTGGAAGGAGGAAAGGAAGGAACAGGTACAAAAGAAGATGAAAAGAAATGACATTGCAAAAGACACAAACATTTTGGGAACCTCATGTCACATGAATAAAAGCAGAATCAATTAAAAACACCACATATTTCACCAGCAACACAACAGAGTCAAATGCAAGGGGAATGAAGATCAAACCTCACACAGAAAACCAAACATTTTACCAGCTCTACTACTGGTCAGAATGCAAGGGAAATTCAGATAACACAGAAAACTGAGCATTTTGCCAGTCAAGCTGAAGGTCCAAATGCAAGGGAAACTGAGATCAAACCCCACACAAAGAATCAAAGATTCAACCAGCAACACTGCAGATCAATAAGTGGGTCAGATTGAACTCAGAAATACTACTGGTCTGAATGCAAGGGAAATTCAGATCAACCCTGACACAAGAAACTCTGAACCAGCAACACAACAGGTCCAAGCAACTGTTTCCCTCTCAAAATATCAAGAAATAACTTGTAAGAATGCAGGAAAATGTTGCACACAATTAGGTTTGAATATCAGATTTCCAAAACGTTTTGATGTTTTCAAAACCATGTTTGGCCATGTGTGTCATGGGCAGGAAACACCTGTTGAAACACCAACCAAGACACCAAGAACAGCTAGCTACCTTTGATAGTTTCAGTTTGCTTGGGTGGCGAAAGAAATTTTGGAGGATTCAAGAAAACCAGACACAACACACAGTGTCAGGAAATTTTGGCCTTTTGGATGCAAGGGGAATTGTCACCACACCTCATCAAGAGAATCTAAACATTTGGCAGCATGACAAGATTATGATGTGCAAGGAGAGTCAACTACAAACTTCACACAGAAAGAATGCAGATCAAACAAGCCATGTCATATTCACATGTAAGGGCAATTTACATCAAGCCTCACAAGGACAAATGCAAGAGGAAAACAACACATTGACAAGTGTCAGCATGCAAACAGTTTGACACCAATGCTCTACAAAACAGAAAACACATTTCATTTGCAATGCTGCATGTCAGCAGGTCAAAGTTGTGCTGAACTTTCTTCAGAGTGGAAAGAACCAAACATTCAAGAAGACATGATGTCCTGGGAAAACAATGTGAACTACATTCAGACATTCAGACGTGCACAACCAGACCAAAACAAGCAACGAAAGTGGGAACTGAATAGGTCCAATGGGGGAAAACACAAAAATTATTTCAAACCAAAAACTTTATTTCAGAATACTAGATATTGGATTTCACAGAGATAACACTCAAAATCCAAACAAATTGTGGGAGAAATTTCCCAAAACTGTTCCCAAATTTTTCTGTGTCAGTGAAAATGCAGTAAAAACTTTGATCTTCCCACAAATTCAGGTTTCTCCCAGTATTGTCATTCCAGTCAGACACAACTCAGTCTGAACACAGTGAGCATTTTTCTACACACTCACAGCATTTGATGCACCTGAAACCACCTTGGAAATGTGTTGGATAGAAAACATCAGTCAGAATTCCTTTGCTTTGGATACAAGCAACAAGAGACTTGATTGATTTTTTTCTGCTGTCTGACAGAAACCCTCTTTTGACACATTTCATACCCAAACTTGTTGGGTGCACTGAAAAGAGACACAAAACATCATGTTGACAATTGAAGACAGACTGTTGTAGCTTTTGATCCAATGTTAACACCCAATCACACCTTGAGAACTCAAGAAAAAGCTTTGCACTGGTCCGCTCAAAATTGGAAATGAATACAACACCATGCTGCAGCTATGCCTGACACAAGGGGCACAAGATCTGATAGAAGGATGAAGAGATGCAGGAGAAACATACAGAACAGTTCACTTCACACATGTCATTTTCACCAAAACTCTTCTCTCATTTGAATCACACACATTAGACCAACAGGAGGAGACATAGAAGCACTTTTTGGACAAATGACAGAAATAGTATGGGGTTTGGATGCAACAGTGAAAATAGTTTACTTCTTTCTTGAAGCCCAAGAACACTGAAGTGGATTGGATTGGACATGAAGCACATTACACGTATTCTCGATTCTCATTTTGGAACCACATGTTACTTTCTCAACATTGTGAAAATTGTCTGCTTCTCAGACATTGTTTTTGTATCCACCATCAAAATTTGCAAGGGGAATAAACATCAAACCGCATTTTCCTGGCAAATCAACAGAGTGACAGACAGATATTTCCACAAGTGGCCTGGGCACAATAAATATTGGTTTGTTTGTTGATTGATTTGATGGTGTCTCAAGTGATTGACTCAATGCCCCAAAACTTTGTCACCTGGTTTGCACCTGTGAGTGGATAACATCTGAATGGTGGCTCCAGGAATTGACCAGAGGAACATGAATGAAGTTGCAACAGAAATCATGCGAGTGAAGTCATCTCTGAACACACAGCACATTAGTGTGTACGTGTGTGTATTCCATTGAATATGGCCACCTTGCAGCTGCTCAAGCATCCCAGATGTGTGTGTATGTTTTGTGTGTGTGAATGTGTATGTGTGTGATTGTGTGTACATATGTATGTGTGTGTCTGTGTGGTCAAATCACCTGCAGAACCTGATGAAGTAGCAGCCATTCAACAACAAAAGTTTGCTGCAGCTGAAATGGGCACAGTATGGTTACAGGCATAAAGGTTGTCCAGTTGGACAAGTGAGTTCAGGCTGTCTGAGTCGCAAAATGTTGCATCCACTTGGACACAGACACAGACACAGACACACACAATACACACACGCACACACACACACAACAGCCACAGATTCTCAGTTCAGGGTAACATTTGTGACATATTGGGATTTTTGATTTTGATTTGTTGACCAAGGTTATTCAGGGTACAGTTCCAACACCTGGTCCCTGCCCTTTTTGGGCCCATTCAAAACATTCATTGTTGTTTGTTTGACAACAAGGTTTGTTTCAGTGTCACAGGTGTTGGCATCGGCTGTGTGACCACAAGAAATGGTCACCCACATGAAATTGTTTGTGTCATTTGGAGTTCAGTGTATATTTGTCAGAGGAAAATGAAAACAATTATCACATGCAAAATTGTTGCCCCTTGTTGCTGTTGAAATTGTGATGTGACCCAAATTGCAACACAAGTGGATCCTGGAGGAATAAATCTAAAGTTTTGGTTGTTGTTGTTCTTGTTCTTTTTCTTTTGGTTTGTGGTGTCTGGAAAACAGAAGCTACAAAATTGTCCTGTGGACAGCCACACAGATGGTGTGTGGGCAATGGGAATTTGTTTGCGGCAGATGGCCTTGTCACTGCCAACACAACCATTCCTGCTGACATTCCTACCATCATCACAATTACCTTGGGATGAGCCAAATTACTGAACCAATTTTACCAGGAAATGAAGTTTTGGAACAGCACACAATCGTCAAAAATTGAGGTGCAGCAATAGGCTGACAACTGAGTATTGTGGCACGTTGGTGTCTTCTGACTGTTGGAAGAGGCTCATTTGCATCACCTGAGTATTTCCCCTCTGGTTGTAGCAGGAATTTCAACATGAGTCCTGGTACGTCGCCCCTTTCACCACTTGGAAGGGGAAAATGTGTGACTGAGAAAAAAAACAATTTTTGATTTTCTCATCCAAGTTTTCATGCAACAAATACAGAGGAAAGAAGGTTTTTTTCTGTTTGTTTTCAACAGCTCTGGCCATGTGGCTGACGAGCAGGGTAGTGGTGGTGGTGGTGGTGCTGGGCATCTCATTTGCTCAGCTTCCAGGAATGAATGAGAAGAAGGAACTGAGATGGAGTCGCCAAGGTGTGTTGTGGAGGTGTTCTTCCAGAAAATGCAGCCTCAAACTGCCTTAAGTAAAACATGTATTTGGTATATTTTGTGAAACAAATGTCAGAAAATACTGTCCCTGCTAAAGTAAGGTGATCATCACAAAATTTTCTGATTAAATACAGTTGAATTTCAATGTCAGTCAGTAACACCTGTGGAATATTTTTCTCTCAACAGATCTGACTGAGATTCCTACTGCTGAGATACCACTTGATGCGGTTTATATTTTTGTTGACAGGAACATGATCACAAGGATTGGACCAGGTGGGAATGAACCCCTTCAGTTGTTATATTTTCCCTTTTGTTGTTCCTCACATGATGCATTGAAGTCTTCAAAGCAACAATCTCCTGTTTCAGGTGATTTTCCTGCTCTTCCTACCTGCAGAGCACTTTTCCTGGACAAGAACCCTCTTCAAGCAATAGAACCAGGAACCTTTTTGACCCTGCCAAATTTGTTTGAATTGGACCTCACTGGCACTGAACTGGTGACCATTTCCGGTGACATGTGGTTGGGGCTGAACAACCTGCGTTTGCTCTGGTTGTTCAGTGCAGGTGTTGAAGTGCTGGAGCCTGGGGCCTTTGAATCTTTGAGAAGTCTGAAAGTCCTTCGCTTGAATGAGTGTCCTATTGGTTCCATTTCTGGTGATATGTGGAGTGGTTTGAATTCTCTGGAAATCTTGGGATTGGCCCATTGTGGCATCAGACAAATTCCTGACAATGTTTTCAGTCTTTTACACAAACTGAAGAGGTTGGACTTGCAAGACAACAATGTGACACAGATTACCCAAAGGACATTTTCTGGAGTCAGAGAGTTGGAAACATTAAAATTGGATCGTAATCAACTGAGTGTCATTGAGGAGGGAGCACTTTATGAAAATCAACATCTTAGCACTTTGGGGTTGAGTGAGAACAAGTTGACGTCTGCCAGTGATATTCCTTGGGCTGAGCTCCCTTTGCTGTCAAGTGTCTACTTGAGCAAAAATGAAATATCTTCCCTGAAACAGCTAGATCTGTTTCCATGTCCAAATTTGTATGACCTTTATTTGACAGGGAACCACATAGATTCAATTGAGTCTGGAACATTCAGCAGCTGCACTGAACTGTCCAGACTTGATCTGGAAGAAAACAAACTGACCACCATCAGTGAGTATGTGTTTGGTCCAGGCTATTTCAGAGACAGAGACAGGCTGGTGCTGTACCTTTCCAGAAATCCCTTGGTCTGTGACCCCAGCCTCTGTTGGTTGAAGAGGGCACAAAACAAGGGTTGGATTGATGATTCAACTTTCTTTGGAAGGTCCCCCTGTGTCAACTTTCCTGGTCAATTATGGGATGATATTGACTTGGGCTGTTAATATGTGCTAATATGACCATGAGCGGCTTGTAAATACGGTAATGAGACACCGCGCAAAAATAATGAAAACTGAAACATTGGCAAGTAGTGACAATAAAGTTGGCATCTGAAAATGATCATGTTGATATTATTATTGGATGAAGTGGTTTTGGTCGGGACGTTTCAGTACGTTGTTGGAGTGTCAGAAGTACCCGGTTGTCAAAAGTACCCACGGGCACATTCCACTCGACGATCGTCCGGGCCAGAATGCCCCGTGGGTACTTCTGACCCAATGTCAAAAGTACCCCGTTTGTGTCAAAATGCACCATGGGTAGTGTAAGGACATATGGCGGTGCTAAGTGATAAGTTGTAACCCCAGCCGTAAGTGTGGCCAAAAAAGGCAAATTATAATGCGTACCCAGAAGCCCACCAATGAATGAAGCTGACTTGGAACTAGTGCCTAGATGTAAGGAAGCTGCTGTGGGTCCGAATGAGTACTTATGGCACAGAGTATGATCTCTTCCGGTTGTGCTAAGAGCTTGGCACAAAAAGTCTCTTTGTTAAGGGTTGTCACACCCACAAACCACACTCATACTCATACATGCAATGTGACAGCCGGACTTGCCATAACCAGATCAGTGCGCTTAGTACAAGAGAACCTGTACTATAAACGGACCAGACTTCACGCATAAAGGGACAAATCAGTACTTTTCACACGGACGACCGTCGAGTGGAAAGTACACAGTTACGTTTTCAGACCGGGTACTTCTGACACTCCAACAACGTTCTACCCTTTAAAAGGGAGCCTTTCCCTCCCCAACTGGACTTTTCTGTTCTCAGCCTCAGTGAAAACAGACTTTATGGCAAAAGGATGTTGATGGGTTTTGGACCTGCAAGGTCCCTCAACCTTGTTTTAAACCCCATCACGCATGTTGAGGTAGGGACCCTGGACCCATTGTGCTCTCAGGGCCAATGGAGGGAATTAGCTCAAGCAAGCTTGGTTTGCACCATTGACATGGTTTTGGTTTGGTCACTATGGATACCAAGGGACTGGAGCAAACTGGAAAGGTTTGTTGGGGCATTTCAACACAAATTCTTTTTGCCTACTATCCTGCACCAAGAACAAATCTACAGACAACATATGTGTATAGAATAGAGCCTCATTTTTGTGGAAGAGGTGATGGTGACAGAATTTTCTCCAGATCTGACAGTGCTTTGTGCTAGACCTGTACCGAACCCAGCCAGTGTCACAGAGAAACAGGTAACATTGTATCTTCTGCTCACATGTTTCTCAATGGTTTCAGGGCTTCTCACACATTTCAGTGAGAAAGAAAAAGTTGTTGGGTTGCTAACTACCAGCATTTTGCATTGCATCACTTGGGAACACAGAGTTGACATCATTGGGGTTGGTCCAGTGTGGAACCAAAATGTATAAATTGGAGACCTGACAGGTCAGCTTGATGTAAATATGGGAAAAGAATCGTCTGTAATTATTATCTGGCTGGCTGTATTTTCCTCACTCCTGATTCTCTTTCTGTGTGCCAAAATTGTATTTCGTGCGAAGAAAGAGCACAAGATACTGGCATCTCACATGTATGCCACTGAGATCACATGGGCACCTTGTGCCAAATGTGATGGCTGCTTGCATTGTTTTTGCCATTTGTTGGTTGCTTGCCTCAGGGGTTTTGTTGCTGTGACAGAAATGGACAAATCTGACATAGGAAACAAATTGTTGTCATGGATTATTGCTCTTGTTCTGCCTGTTGAATTCATCCTGTATCCTGCTTTGTTGTCAGGTAAAAGGTTCCTCCACAAACTCTTCTTCAAACTGGAGAGTTTCTTTGACCCAAAAAGTAAAATAAACTCCAAAGGCACTAACTGAAGACACCAGCGCTTGAAATTCTTTTGATTCAAAAAGCCTATTTGGAATAGGCACCCCCATAAGTGCGTAAATTGTTACTAAGTTTCTGAAAATACAAGAATGTGATAGAGACAAGACAGAGACCAGGGGACAGGAAGCAGAAACAGACAAGGACAGAGAGACAGAGACAAAAAGACATAACTTCTGTTCCAGAGTTGATTGATCTGAATCCATTCAGTTCTTCAGAGTAAAACAGAGGTGGCACCATGGTACACCTCTGGTGTAAGGTGCAGTGGAGCTTGGTAGTACACACATGGAGTATGGTCCACTGGGGCACGCCAATGCACACCTGAGCAGGTCCTGTCAAATTACTGACATCTCTGTCACACTTGCACCCTGAGCCAAACTTTGCCAAGTAACACCTTGTTGAATATGCACCCTGTTTTGTTTGTCATTATGAACAGAAATCTTGAGTGGAAAAGCTTCTCAACTGTGACTTGATTTCACTTGTTGTTGAGTTTATCCATGAGGGCTTTTTGAAAAAAATGTGTTTTCCCATGAGGGACTTTGGTTCGAAATACTCATGCAGGTGACACCAGGCTGAGATGAAAAACCCATTTTGGGTGGTATAAAATACAAAATGTACAAAGACAAAATGATAAAGAGACACAACAGAAGGGGTGTTGGTGCATTTTGGCTTCACCACTGGCTGGTCTCTGGTATCAAACAATGCTGTCTTCAAAGCTGATCTATTTTGGCCTGAACAGACTTAAGTGGAAAAGAGAAGGTCATGGAAATAAATTTGAATGAAATAGTGAATTACAAAGAAGGGAGATACTTCAGATTGGGAAGGTAAATGAATAATTCATTTGGTTTGAAAAGAGAGAAAATTGGGGATGGAATATAAAAGGCAGGCTGAGAAATGCCAGTGACTTGGACACAGCAGAATTTTTTTTGAAGTGAAGTTGTGATCAAGTAAATATAAATGCCATTCAGTGCAGGGGACACAAATGTTGAGGAGAACATACCTTTCAAGTCACCATTGAGATATAGGTGCAAAAAATACAGATATTTTTTGGTTCTGGTTTCAAAGCTGTATGACCGTCAACATGGCTCCTACAAAGTGGTCAGATGATCTGAGATGCTTGACACTTGCATAAAGTGGTCCCTTCTGCGGAAACAAAAAATACAAATGTCCATTGCAGATATGACAGAATTTTTTTTTTATTCAAATCCCAGACTCCTTCACAGAGAAACAAATTTGCTTAATTTCTGATACCAAAGTCACAATCTTAATTCTTGGATGAAAACTTAATCTTCGAAATCCCCATCTGTCTCCTCCACAACAGCAGAGGTTTTGCAGGATAGGTTGTCAGTGGGCAGCATACTGGTGAAGTCCACCATGATTTGCTTTACCCTGAAATTTTTACCTGCTGGAACTGTGTATTTTCTCTCCTCAGTTACAGACCAATGCTCTTCAGACCCCCGACCCAAAGATGATGTTATTTCCGCTATTATCTCTGTGGTTACTGACAATGTGAATCCCCCAAATTGAGTTGCTGTTTCCAAGGCAACATTGATACCAGAGGTGGTTGAGACATGCGTACTCTCCCACAAGGTCAGACCCTGTGTGACTGTTACAATACAATCCACGGGGTTTGTACCATTCCTGAAATTAAATCATTGGGTTATGAAACTGGCATGAATGCCAACAAGAGTTTGCCACAGAACAAGACATATTTCTCACACCATTCCACCAAGATTATTTTACCTGTTGTCAATGGGGCAGGTGTAGTGATAAGCCTGATCTTCTGCCTCATACCTTGGCACAAGCCTCCACAGTTGGTCGTTACCTTCTGCCCCACCATAGGTTCCCCAGGCTCCATTGTCCTTGCCCCATTTGGCCATCTTGTGTGTGGGATAATCATGATTGTAGATTCTGTAATAGTCGTTGTCGAATTCTGGATTGTCTATGGACTTAGCAAAGCTCCAAAGTTGGTCATTCACATATTGGCCATCGTATGCACCCACATCACCATCAGCTACTCCCCATTTTGCAACTCTGCAAAAGACACTTTGAGTATTTGGTGGTTTACTTTGCTACACAATATTCAAAACTCTGGCCTCAAAATGTAACTCAAGAGTGCACTGAAGCAATGCACATTTGTGTACAGTACAGTGACCTGTATCCATCCCAATGCAGGTTTTTGAGAAAGTAAAAAAACCCTTCTTCAGAGACATGCTCTTCCAAAAACCAAAGTTGCTCAGAAGAGACACCCTCTTCAAAAGTCCCCATGTCTCTTGGGTTGGGTCCCCATTGAGCCAACTTGGCATAGGGGTAGACATAATTGTAGATGAAAAATGTGTTGCCATTCAGTGGAAACTCATCAGGGTCCTGCAAAATATAACTATGAAGATCAGTCCAGATAGGCACACACAAAGAGAGGGCCAAATAAAAAGATTAATTGATTTATTGTGTAGATTTGGTTGTTCAACCTGATCTTTGATCAACATTTCCATTTCCTGAAAAAAAAATAATGGGGATCTACTTCTCCCAAAAAAGAAAATGACTTTGTTGTACCATAGATGTCAGTTGCGTGCCACTGGCAGAACTGACAGAAGCAGCAGCAGAAGCGAAAAAGCAAATCAGCTTAAGAATCTGCATTTTGAGGCTTTTAACTTCAGGACACAAATGATGTCTTGCACTGCAGTCTGATTTGTGAGATACAAACATCTGTTGAATGTATGGGAAACTCAAGGTCTGTCGAAAATAACAACAAACTTGAGATTTGTAATTGATTTTATATCAATGCTACAGATGATACAATTCCCACAGAAACGTACCCCCATTTTTCAGAACATTTGTCCAGGGAGATCTATGTATCAAGCTTTTTTTTCTTTTCTCAGTCAATTAACATTTCGAAGCCACAGGATAAAAGGTATCCAAAAGACCTTGATTTGAAAACCAACACTGAGCAGCGCACACAACATTGATCAGGTGACCCCACTCAAAATCTCTTTGACCATATCTCAAAGACTGCATTTGTCATGCCCTCCAAGAATAGGAACCAAAGTTGAAATCAGTCAAGAAACAAAAGGTCAAAAATGCACGTTTTGCAATTCCAAAAAAATTAAACATGATCCATGCACAAATAAACACCACCAAGTTAGTCACAATGAATTTGCCTCATTATAACTGAAAGGATTTCACTCTGCATCAATACAAGTTTTTCACTTGTTTCACCCTGATCAATTCAACATGATCCATTTGTGAAACCTTTTGAACCATATTCAGTGGTCATCACTCACCTGATGGAATGTACTCAAGTAAAATGCACTCATCCATCCAACACCCCAACATGTACTGTTTGACTTTCATCCAACATAACCAAAGTAACACACCTATCATCATGTGCCCCAACAATGTTTACACCTCAAAATGATCCCATTTTTCATCTGACCATGCTATACATAAATACACTTTGTGTTGCTATGCCACATCAGAATTTCACAAACTTGGCAAAAAACTGGAGCAAATCACATCCTTCATCACAAATCATTCACAAACCAAACTAAAAATACATTTAAAGATTGATAATTTCCTAATACACAGACCTTGAGTCCTCATCAAGAAATTCCACATTTTTTGACTTTTTCATAATCAACCCCATGGTAGCTTGAGTTTAAATAGCCACAGCCTCATTCTATCAGGTGCACATTATCTACACCCAAGAACCTTCTGATATCTTCCTATGAAAAAATTGCAAATATTACTTTTCAACCACTTATGGCTGACAACATATTTCTTGGCTATGAGAGCCCAAATCCCAAAAATCATACTCAAACAGCCATGTCTCAACAATACACTGTCCAATCCAACAAACTAAACATCAAATTCTTCCTCTCAGCATGCTCTTTTCTCCACTAGACTCAAATAAGGCCCAAAGATCTTAAAAAAAAACATTCAAAAACAATTTAATTTTTTCACTTTTTTCAAACTTTCAACCTCAGACCCAGATGCTGCCCTACATCAGACAGGAACATTTTTTCCAATACCTCAGGCATTTTCAACCACCTTTCCTGTCCACCCTTACCATGCTAAGTACTTTGAATCAATGTACAACTTTGCTCTGAAGCGTGCAATGCTTTTTTAATCAAAAAAACAAAAAAAAAACATCATACATGTACTTTGACTTTTAACCAGCCTGTTATTTTCCTGTTCCCAAGAAAATGTTTTGCAACAGATGCTCCGGTCCTTCTTTGGTCATCAGCCAGGAAATCCTTCATCTTGTGAATGTTTTCTGGAGTCCTCACTGACTGGGACCTTCCAGTGTATTTGTTGTCGTTGGTGGAGGTGGTCAAATCCCGAACAGAAACCACTTGTGCCAATATCACAACTGTGTCTCACTCATTATTCTGTCACAGCACACAATGCAAAAATCTCAGAGGCATTGACATGGGTGTTTCTGCGAAAGGACAATGAATTTCAGAGCAGTATGCTGGCCTTCCTTCTCTTGCCTCTCAGCCAATCCCAGAGAAAGCAAGGATAAACACAGCAAAACACCCATTTGCTCTGAAGATTTGTCTACTCACAAGTGTGACATCACCTGCTCGCCATGTCTGTGACTGTATCCTGGTTTCTGTCACGGTTCACTGCAGAGAGACAAGTGCTGCCCTGATGATGGCTTGAATGAAAGAAACAAAACCCAATGCTTTAGTATGAAATTGTGTGTTTTACAGACTATTTGAGGAGTTGAATGTCTGCTGAATATTCTTCAGTCTGGGGTGTGGGTGTGGTTATTTCAGACAAAGCCACCCATCAACAATGAGGCTTTGCCCTGCAGGAAGAAACCTCAGGGCCTGAGGCCTTGTTGAACTGCTTACCAACAGACCTTCCTTCTGGGTGGGTGCTTTTCCTGTAGATTGCCACAAAAACCAACTCTGTCCTGAATTACAGTAGTTGAGAAGAAATCATTGTTATTCCGCGGTTTGTGGTGAACTATCATTGGGCAGATGCTACTCATATCGTCTATTTCGATCAGTTTTTGCCTGAATAGAAGCTTTCCAATATCACAGGAATTCAGATGAGAAATTCTGTTTGTGAGAGTTTTATTGACAAATAGAGTGATCTCATGAAGCAAAATGCATGACAATTGGATGTGCAAAACGTTGTCTTCACACCAGCTGGCAAGTTGCATTTGCAATCCATTTGATCCTTGGAGTTTCTTCAACTTGAAAATACCAACAGGCAAAAGCTTTTCCAACAACTTCTCAAAGAAAACAGGGAGGGTAAGAGAATCCAGCAAACCCAAGTAGTGTCACTCTCACTTTCCCTGGAGAGCATTGACTCACAAGCTTTTTTGGTTCTGTGCTGCTTATTTCGAGCACTTGAACTTCTTGCATTTTTGCACAAGCATTTTGATGCCTTTCACCAGCATCCATGAAAAGCACAGAAAAACAGGCAGATAGTTCAGCAGTGCACTCTCCAGCCAATTAAGAAATGACTCAAATTTCTCAACCTGTCCCAAAGTTCCATACCACAATATTGTGGCCTTCAAAATGTTGATGAAAGCTATGAAAATTGTCAAAACATCCAAGAACATGGATAGTTTGTTCAGCTGTTTGGTGTTGTATGGCTTCACAGCCATTTTCACCAGAGTTGACAGAAGCAGCAAGAACATCATTGTGAATGATCTCACAAGGCTGTCTGTGACATAAATTTTGACATAAACAAGTGAGAGTCTGTACAATTTGTAAAATCCTATCCACGACAGTGTGAGGCCACATATGCTGAGTTGCCTGTACTGTTTTATGAGACAACTCATGATAACCTCTTCACTTTCAGAATACTTGTCTGTCTCAGTATGTCCAGTATTGATGGTCACTGACTCAGGTGTTTCATGTCCCCTGCAACATTTGGAACATCTTTGGAGCTTTCTCACACAGTGGGTGAGACACTTTGTGAGAAGGAAGATCAAAGTGGGAAATCCCACCCAAAAAGCAACAAAACCCAGTGTGGTGAGGACCCAAAGTTTCAAAGGATACCCTTCAGGTTGTCCTTCCATAGAATCCTCATTTACTGTTGAGTCTTCCCTGAACACCAAAAGAAAGGAAAATGGGAGAACCAGAAAACCCAACACCAAGGAAACAAGTACAGTTCCACAGAGCCACAGAGTATGCTTCAGGGATTGTATAGCTTGGCACTTTGAGGCAGATTTTGCAATGTTCCACATGAAATACACCAATCCAGCAGGAAGAGGAAAGAAGCAAGATACAACAAAGAAGGAAACCGATATCTTCTTCTGTTTGATCAGGAAAGGCCCCCTTCCTAAAATATAGAAAAGGGGAATAACAGAGAAAAAGATCACCATGTTCACAAAAAAGACTGTGAATATACAAATGGGCCCCTGCTCTGGAGCACCATAGTAACCTACTTCTGACCAAACATGGCAATACTTGGTGGACAGGATCAGAAAGTTCTCCACAGTTTTTTGGAAAGATAACAAAAGTGTCACAATAAATGCCTCACACAGCTTTCCTTTCACAGTTTCCTTGGACTGAAAACTGATAAATGGGGACAACATTTTCAGCAGGAAATACACAAGAAAAAGCCCTGACATGACACAGAAACCAAACGAAATCTTGAAAATAATTTTCCAAAATGCTGCAAGAGTTGATGATGAAGCAGAAATGCAAATGTGCAAAGCATTTTCAAGAACCAGAAGAAGTTCAGGAGAAAAGCTGAGAATGTTCTGCAGCAAAGAAAAGTTTTGAGCAGATTTCTGTGGAAGTTGAATGTGAAATAGAGATGCATCCTGGTAAAAATAGAACAAGAGTTGCAGGAATACTGAGGTGTTGCTGGAGTTTTCCTGCGTTGATGCCAGTGAGATCTCTACCTTTTCCTTTACAGCCAAATCTAAGTGGTAGTTTTGAATCACTTTGGACTTTTCCTGGGACTGCCTGACTTTTTGATGTTGAGAGATTTTTGTTTCAACACTGCTCATAAGATTCAATGCATCAACCATTTCTACTTGAGCGAAATCATTCTCTGTGTCATGTTTGTTGCCCTTCAGTCCTGCCAGCAATGCCTTGGTCCTTTTGACAGCAGCAACAAATAATTCCTTGACAGTTTTGTGTAAAAGAAGAAATGACAGATAGAGTGCAACTGCCAGGAAATACACAAAGGAAAAACTAAAAGCACTGCAACTACCAGATCTTACACAATCTGCAGAAAATGCAACTTCTGTCTTGTTGGCTTCACATTGAAAACAAAACTTTCCTGTCCTGCCTTTGTTGCATGAGTTGTATGAATGACATGAACCACTGCCTGTACAGCAATATTCGAGAACTGGACATTTTGTCATCTTGATTTGCCCATTTTGAAGCTGTCCCCAGAAGCCTGGTAGAGCTACAACTGTGTTGTTTTCACAGAAAGCCCCATATGATATTCTTCCTCTGTGTTTATCACAAGAAAGCTTTACTCTGCTGGAGAAGTTGTCACCAGTATCAGGTGGATCCCATGGCTTGAGAACAGTCAAGTTGGGAGAAGCTGGTTCTTCCATTGTACTGTTGCCCATTTCGGCAGCAAAACAATGAAAGACACAGAACACAGCCAACACCAGTGACACAAATAGCCTCCTCATGGCTTTGGTCACAGTGACAACAGAACAAAATTCAGCCAAATTTTTGGCATTTTACCAGATACCACAAAAAAGCACTGACTGACAAAATGTTGAGACATTCTTAGTCTCTTTGGGCTGAAAGAATGAGAAATTGCCCCACGTTTATGGGGTTGAACGCATCATTTCTCTGTTTACTACCAGCATGTTGCTGTGTTGAGAGCTGTAGTAATTGTGAAGGCTCAAAGGACATGTGAAAACAAAAGAAGTACATCACAGGTTGACTATGCTCTGTTGTGGCTTTTGTTTTGTTGACAGTATTTGTCCTGTGATCTTCTCCTTTTGTGGCTGTCATTGGAGTTGTTTTTGAGGACTATCAGAAACGTATGTTTCGCCTTTAAATGATTGAATTTGTTTGAACAATGTTTCAATGTGTTCACTGTGAACCCAAACATGTCCGGGTTTGCTTTCAGAATGTATCCTGTGGGAGAGACCACAAGTTCTGTGGTTTTCTCTGGACCAGAGTCCAGGATCAGCAACCTTGCACCCTGCAAACTTGATGTTGTACTGTGTTTGGATGAGGCAGGTGACAAACATCTGGTTGTTCATGAGTTCAGCATTGCAGAGCACACAATTCCCAAAGCTTCACCATCTGGGGCGACATGACAATGCAGGAATCCCCTTGAGCATGCCACCTCTGCATGCCCTTCATGAACTCATCAGCATTTGAATTATGACAGAGGTTGTTTGTGTCATGGACACTCAAGCCTTGCACCAACCACAAGTGTACATGTAGCAAAATGAGTCTGCCAAAGTAGTCTTTGATGAACTGTTCAACCTGAAGGTGACACAGCCTGAATTTCAAGAAACTCAAAACTTTCCACTTGAAGACTCCTACAGATTGTGAGATTCCTGGATGCTGCTCAACACACTAACTGCGGAGGTGGCAAGGACATTGATGATCTCCTGAACATGACAAGGGAGGCTATTGTGAGGCATTCCCAGTTGCTGTGTGTTCCACTTTTGGTGTGTTTGAATGTGTTTAC
>JAAUXT010024513.1_pt1 | contig 17587 bp, 18 predicted proteins | sample 7278171 | NCBI WGS metagenome assembly JAAUXT01 (sample SAMN14350112, study PRJNA611818) | marine sediment metagenome | isolation source: surface marine sediment (1.8m) | place: French Polynesia: Moorea | collected 2018-08
CTTCTTATACAGAATGATGTGGCACAAGTTCAAGCATGTTTGTGAGTGAGAGTTCACAGAACGCTCCAATAAACATGTTTGTACGCGTGCCGCATCATGACCGTACGAGAATTGTTTTTCCGACCCCAAGGGTGGTGTATTTCCAAAACCCTCGCTCCTGAACAAAAGGCCACTTAAAACAAATTGACTGACTTCCTTCGGAATACGAGTACCACCAAAATTGTATCAAACTTTGCAATGTTTCTGCTCCATTGTGACACCAAATTAAACACAGTATTGAGAGCAGTCTGGTCAGGACAACCATGAAGTAGATCAAACCATTGCGTTTTGGGATTCAAACCGTGACAATACGAGTATAACAAGGTTCTACGTTTTTCGCAACACACATGAACGAGCCTACATCGTTGAGATCGAGTTTTTTGCCCTGCCATTTGTCCACTGACAACAGGTCCATTTGCAAACATCAGTGACATGAAGTCCTGTCAACGCTTCTTGATTCATGGGAGCGGGTACGAAAGGGGCAGACAAAGACGAAGTTGAGGAGGTCTCGACGGTCCTTGGAAAAAAATTACAGAAAATGAACATTGTGGAGATCTGCGGTGCTGGTTCCATTCAGATCTGGGGAAAAGTGACACCTCTGGTGCCCTATTCTCGTGTGTGTCTACGTGTGCACGTACCGGAGCTGAACGCCGTTGCATTCCCTTTCATGGTAGATCAGACCTTCATCAGGTCAACTGCAGGTAAAAGCTAATAACATCGCAATTTTGTCACAGAATACACTTTACTCACCTGCTCACAAATCCAGACATCACATCCAAGGAGCCCACCATGTTTCCGTAGCCAGTGAAGTAGTCTCTGTCCAACTCGAAAGAAGCGTTTTCTCTGATCCCGGGCAGTTTTGTGCTGGTCACATTTTCGTGGAGGCGCATTGTCAATCTGCCCTCGTTGCCAAAATTCAGCGTGAAAAGAAAAACAGACAGAGGCAAAAGGAATTCTTTGTGGCAAGACTTCATTGTGGTCGGAGACAGCTTCTTCTGCAAAATGACACCAACGAGCTTCGAACTTATGTATTTGGATAAAAAAAATATTGTCTGAATCGGAGCTTCGTCCCAACTGCAGTTCATAACTTATTCACCAGCCATGCACACCACGGCTGCTCGGGGGAAGATCCATTGGGGAGGAACCCTTGATAAATATTTTCACCAACATTTGCGCCGATTTGCGCCCACCGGTTTCAAGTTGGTTTTGTGCGCGGTATGCCACGAGCCTCGAACTGGAGATATGATCGTTCTGTGTTGTCTCGACACTGCTTTGTCTGGCTGCCACGCGACACCGGTGTTGGAGTGTGAATCATAGGCTTGTGATGCAGAGGGACAAGAGTCTAACGGCCCGGACCGGACCGGCCCGCCACATCCTCACTCACTTGACAATCCCCCAAAACACCAGATTCCTGCTGCAATCATCACAAATCTGACTGGCATCAAGTTTTCCAAATTCAATGTTCCGGTGAGTGGTTATCTTGAACCCACACAGACACTTTGCCGCAAAACTGCACGCATCTGCCAAACACAGAACCGTGGTTCTTTCGAGATATTTGTTGTCAAGACTGACCCGACATGCGGATCTTTCACAGTTCGAGAAAAAATCATGTTCCCTCAGAAAGAGAAGGCAAAATCATTTCAGAAAGGGGGATGCCCCCCTGAGGCCATGTGTGTCCTGCTTCCGGTTGGAGAAAGACTCATGCACCATGCAGTGGTGACGGCAATGAGGTGAACACAGCTGAGGGGTTGACAAAACAATCAAGAAGAGTCTGTTGTGTCTATTTAACCTATGCAAACTTGCTCACAGAAACTGGTGTGAACTCCATCTACGTTTTTTCTGGAGACCACAGCCTCCTACGTACTGTGAGAGACAAAGAGGTGCCCTGGGGGAGAATTTGGGTCTCGACACACGGAGACTCAAGATATGAGGGGCAAAGGAGCAGGGAAAGGAAGTCAGAGAGACCGGCTTCAACTTCAAAAGTTGAATGTCAAAAATTGAACATCAGAAAAGAGACAAAGGTCTGTGGTGCAAAAAACGTGCGGGAAAATTAATGTTGGTTGAGGAAGGGGTTCAGTCCTTTCGTGGCTCGGTTTCGGTTTGTCGTGTGGAATTCTCTCGCAAACCCATTATCAGACGAGAAATCTGAAACCAACGGACAGTTGACGACTGGTGAGAACCATGTATGGCAGGGGTATTGTAAACAGGTACTTCACACGTTCAAGTGATATTTTTGTTGTTCCAGTTTGCATTGAGCAAGAAGATCCAGAAAAAGCAACACTTTAAAACCCTTTCGGGCTTTACACCAAGAACCAAGGACTGATGGAAAGCACTTCTTGACTGGTTCGAGAGCAGCGTTGGTATTTTTACAAATCCATCAATTTCATGTCTGGTCACACGAAGGTTAGATGGCACATTGACGCAAGTATGTTTCACAAAACTTGTGCAAGACGCACGGAGAAGTGTTGAGTCATGCAGAGAAAATAATCTGCAATGGGTATGTACAGCATGGTTCATCTTTGCTCGTTTCACCGGGACAAAATGTGATAATGTGATTGTTGTGTTCCTATGTGACAATGTACGCTCGTACAGAGGCACAACAGACGAGAAACTTTCGTTTCGACTTTTCGTTGGCGAACCAACCAACGCTCAAACAACACGAACGAGTACACTGTGCTGATTTTGCGCACATTGAAATTCGCATGGATTTTCGTGCCGCTGTTCATGCTGAGTTGTGGGAGTGACAAAGACCCGCCTTCACACGGGTTCGAAAACACACAGTGCATGTTGTTCACGACATCAGTCTGAATTCGTGAGACTTTCTCCATTGGTGGCGCAGATGGCGGTTTGTTATCGGAACTTGATCATGTTCTCTTGGGAACTGATCATTCAGGTGTTACCGATGCAATGTGCGTGTATCAGATGACGCTCGACAGTAACACGCCATTTCCTTGTTTTTCGTTCACCCGACTGCAATATTTGCCTCTTCTGAAATCTGGTTTGCTTGTTGTTTTTTTCTTTTTTTGGTGCGATATTCCATTCTATTCAGTTAACAGCCAGTCCTGACTCTTGAGAACAATTCTCATGATGTATCAGAGGAAACTGAGGGGTCTGGTACTCGTGTGGACGCAAAACAAGGGTCTCTGGTGTTCCAAATCGAGATCTATACTCCTCGTGTTTCTTTTGGTACCCCTCACTCAGCCTCTCATGTGGCATTTCCAAGGGTCATCATTTGATCTGGCTTCTGATTTGTTCGCCACGGATGCACAGTTGCTGCTCTGCCCTGGCCAACGTCGACAAAAACTCGTACTGGAGGACGGATCAATCATGAGAACAAAGGAATCGGTCCTCTCAGCAAAAATTGTCACACGCGAGATCGAAGCGCATTGTCATCGCAGGAGACCTTCACTGAACATTCCAAACTTGTCCTTCCTCTCCGAATTTTCAACAGGCGTAAACGCATTTCCAGGGTCGTTCCTTCCGATCTCCATTTCCTGGAAAGTTTAATAATCTTCGGACACGTTTGTCCTCAAGATAAGACTGACGCCAAGTTCAAAATCGATATTCACAACATTGAGACACCGTCGATACTGTTAGGCTTCTGCGGGAACGTCAAGCTGCTGTCTCAACATCAAACACAAATGGATGCGAACGGCACACGTGATATGAAAGTATACTCGGCCGATCGATGCGCAGATTAAAAGTATCACCACAGTAACAAAACCAAACGCACCGCTTGCTGCGTTAACATTGTGCACGCGACAAGGGAGAAAAGCATTAGCGAGGTGAGATGCACAGAATCGGAGCGGAAGAAGAGCGGCACTGCGTGAACCGTTTCCTCCTTACGGAATCAATGCTTCTCACTTTATCTTGGGTTGACTCAGGTGACGCTTAGCTACAGCCAAAGTATTTACACCTGCAGACAGTATTAATGGGTTAATATCTGTCTGACGAACGAAGAAGAAGGTCACAGCTCCTCGTATTTTCAGTGTTTTCGCTGCAGCTTTGAACTGAAAAGTGTCAAGCGAGCTTCCACCACAGCTCATCTATATTTCTTCAAAATGGATGCGAACGACAAGTTTGAAGAATTCGCTGACTTTCAAGCTCTCACGAGTGCCTTGCGGTCTTTGGAGAGGACCATACAGCACCAAATCCACATTCAGACTCGACCCGTGCCGAGCGTCCAGCTCAAGAGGAAGGCGTCGTCCTTCACTGGGCTCGCCGAACAGGATCTCGCTGCGGTGCAGGAAAAGACGAAGACCAAAGGGCGTAGCAAGGTAGGTGAACTCACCGTTATCAATTTGTTTCCGTCGCTGGTTCAACACGCGGTATTTTGGTCTGTAAACAGTGGGAGGAGGTGTTCTGTCAAATGGCGCCACCAGTGCAAACAGCTAAACAAGCACATCACCACTGAAACAACACAAGTTTTGAATATATTTTATTCATGCTCGTTGAACTCACGGCACAATGTAGCTGACCAGAAAAAATCCCACAGTACAAATTCTCGTGCCCTCTTTGAGGTTGACGGCATGCTGTGCCCAAAGCCCGAGTGTCCAGACCCCTTGCATCGCAAAGTAAAATCGTAAATGACAACATTGTTCTCCGGGTGGTCACTTACGGGCTTTTCCTTTTTCGTTCCATTTTTGCACCGTCTTTGGCTCATGGACAGTTCCCTTCTCTATCCACACCCTGCGAAGGCTGCTTTGATTCTGACCGGAAAACTGCTAGCAGGGGTCTTGATTTTGTCAACTGGAACAATGTCAGCCTGTTCTTGATTTTTCCAGCACATTTCGCAGCCAACACAGACAGACACAAACTCTTTGGTGGATGATGTGCGCACAAACACACCACTTCGTTTGATTTGTTCATCGCATCTGATATTTCTAATTTCCTTGTTGATCTGCAGTGGCCTTATCTGCTTCCGCCTTGGTCAGGAACCATTTCCTTGCACACATAGCAGATGCCCATTGCTTGTATTTTCCTGTCTCTGTTCTTTGGAAAACACTGGAAGTTGATGTTTGCACCCGAATCGCAGGTTCTTTCCCTTGAATTCAGAAGGCATGGAACAGCAGTGAGGGAGCAGAGAGAAGCGGAAGCAGGTCCACGCAAATCCACAAAACAAGGACAATCTGCACCTGCCATTTCTGCGAGTGAGCCGTCAAACCGGCAAGCTTGATGTGATTGTGCTGTGGGACACCATTTACTACGAATTAGTTTCCGGCCGTGTGTCCTGGGAGGCGGCGAGGTCCTGGGATCCTGGCGCTGGGAGGCAGGCCTGTGGGGAGCCACCTGGGACCAGTTCCGCCACCAATCATACACCGGTGCGCTGAGACTGGCAGGCGTTTTCCAGAAACTCTGGCCTCGCAGTCATCGGGAATGCTCGGTTGTTTGAGAGGCGAGAGAGCTGAGGCCTTTGACTTACAAGCAAGGTGAAACTGAGAGTCCCCTTCTGTCAATGGCGTTTCCTTCTTTGATCTCTTGTGACTTGTTGAACTCGCGTTCATCAAGAGGCTTGTCTTTGAAATATTTACGTGCGACCTTCTCAATGAATTTATTCATGTAACATCTTGCATTAACTTTCATTAAGTTCGTGAAATGCTGTGTAGTGACAGGCTTCAGGCTCTTGACTTTCAGAGGCCTCTCAGTTTCGTTCCATCGCGAACATAGCCAGCTGCATCTCAGGTCAAAAGACCTGCCCTGCGTGATTGTATGAAATGCTTGAGGGAAAGAGTACCTGGTGTGCTCACTGCTTCGTCTCTGACAGGGGAAATGCTGAAGTGTCCGCCTTGGAAATGTCCGTCCCACCCAAAGTCCACCCTTGATTGGCTGAGGGGGCATGCTGAGAGGGGAGCTGGCAAATGAGACAGGCCGAGGGGTCAGAAAACAGTTGGTCTCAATGAATGTGCTTTCTGTGTGATGTTTTCACCCCAGGGACAGAAAAAAGCCCGTTGACATGAGGAATCAAAATAACTTTGGCCTGTCACCGCTGTTTTTGCAAGTTCAACAGTGTGTTCCCCTTTGACTCTGAGTACCAAAGAGGTTGACATTACCTGCAGGTGGTCAACATTGGGAACAAATGTCACATTTGTACCCAATGCAATTTTATACTTTACTTATCAGAACTCAGGAATCTGGAAAATGGAAAAAAGCCCTGGATTTTCTCAGCTTTTGGGCCACATCCAGAACGGGCCACCGGAACCAGAGATATCGCACCCATGCACACAGGGGCTGGGTGGTGATGCACCTTGTGCTTGACATTGGGAACTTGCTCTCTTGATGTGTTGTTCCAGTCAGCCCACCAGTTGAGAGTTAAAAGTTCGTGGTAATTTTGTTGTGGAGCCTTTGACCCTGGAGAACACAATGGTGCATCCTTTCAACGCAAAAGTTGCTTCAGCCAGCAAATATGGAACAAGACATAGGTGCTTACAAAAGAACACCGTTGTACTGTTGAACTGTGACAGATAACAAACATTGCGCGCCCTGCTGTTTCTGTTTCCAATCCTTCGCTTTTGTGTTTTGTTTCAAGATGCTACTTTGTGCAAGTGTCACATCTCAAACAGTTGTCATCAAAGTCCTCTGCCTTTGAGTGTGGTTTCTCATTCCAGTGGTGCCACTGAACGTTGAGAAAATAGTGCAGTTAGCGACAAAATGCCCCGGAGCTCACCTGAAAAAGCAGCAGGAATTTGGCAGCCGCGAGCACCGAGGCACGAGTGAGGTGGCTTCAGGTTTCTACAAAAGGGCCAACTCAACGACTGCGGTTTCCTGGTAAAAGCTGATCACACAGGCCCATCTGGCAACAAGTCTGGCAGTGTGGTTTTGCTTCTCGTTGCGTTGTGGCGACCTGCAGCGAAAATGGTTGTTCAACCAGGTTTTTCAGGGTTCGGAGTGGTGGTTGTCGTTCAATGTAGCTCCGAGTGGCTGGCATTCACTGTTTCTCCTCCACATCTCCATCATGAACAAAATTCTGCTACCGAACCTGTAGCTTTGCAAAAACAGAAGTTTTCTTTTGAGGGGCAAGGGGTTTGAGTCTCCTGTTGTGGCAGAAAACAATTTGGTTGTGGAAGATAGAATACTTTTTGTGTCAATTCTCCTTTCGCTTTCATGTCACAACAATTCACGTGGAGAGGTGCTCAGTGCAGTTTTGACAACAACGAGTAAAACAAACAAAAAAATCGTGCCTGCTCATGAATTCCCCTGTTCTGCAACAAAGGCAAGTTCCTGTGATTATCCCCCACAGCAACAACCTTACATGGGCAGCATCATTACGGTTCTCAGCAGGTTACATGGAGGCGAACGCTGAAGCTGTCACATGAAGAGTTATAGCAATGATGAGTGAAGGGTCGCCTGACTCTTGTGATGTGGCTGAGACAGCTCTCAAGGTTGCAGAATCACTAGGGACGCAGTTGCTCTCAAAACCATCGAAGTTCTTTTGTGAGCGATGAAAAGTTTTTTTTTGCGACAAAAAGCTCTGCTCGCAGTAAGAACCGTTCTCCGCTGAAGTAGATTCAAGCACAACAGGTGGGTGTTTTGTTCACCAAAGGCAATCTCATGAAGCGGCAAATGGCAAAACGCGTCACCCTTGAGTTGAAGGAAGTGCTTCATGGGAACCCAGTGACATCTGCATGGAATTGAAAACCACGTGCTGGTCAGAAGCTGAGTTTGCGAATATGGATACTCTGTCAGACAACATGGACTCGGACAGAGAAACCAAGAATGAAGACCTGGATCTGGATCCAACAAATTGGCCATATCAGCTGACAAAGGCCATAGAATCCTTGGAAAAGACTATAAATCTACACTGCAGCTTGTTCATGCGAAGTGGGATGAGCTTTAATCAACCGCGAAACAGGACAAATTCCGTGATCTCGACCATGGACAACATGCTGCTGAACGAGGCTTCCGTCGGGAGAATGAAGGCTGTGAAGGTGAGTTGGAGATGAGAAATCACACAGGTTGCAGGACACATATATATGCACACTCAAGAGGGCTGTTCACGCAGTTCTCACTTTCAGCGACAAAAGATTGCACGCATTGGTGCGACTTGATGACGAAACACAGGTGGAAATAATTGCTGCACACGAAGGTCCATCTTTTCTGTCAGTGGCAAGCGGACATCCCTCGAACGTGTCTTGTTTGCATTGTCCCTCCGAAAAGAACTTTGCGAGGACACACATTGGAGCCGAAAGCAAAACGTCCAGTTTGCTTCCTTGGAAGAAACATTGTTGTGGAGCACGTGCGGCCCACTGAGATCACGGCTGGTTCCTATTCTGCTATTCTGGGCCTGGCCATTCTATCTGAAACAAGCAACAAGAATCTTCCCATTCAATCATATGTCAGTCAACAGGAAGTCGTCATTTGGGCGAGCTTGCTGTACACAACACGATAAACTCGCTGCCAGCTGGACGATGAAAAGGGAGAAACCAGCCCTCGCCTCCTGGAAGAGTTCCCTTTCGTCGCCAAGAAGCATTTCACCACTGACAAGTGTCAATTTTGTCGTAATTTGTTTGAACCTGGATGTCAGGCAAAGGCAGTTTTAAGAATGTAAATCTGTGTGGTTGAGCATGGGAGTATGACACTTCAGAGTTCATGTGCAGCTTTCGCCTGCAGTGTTGTCGCCAGTGCTGAGTGCCTTTTCCAGGTACTGTATTCATGATTTTAGATGATTTACGGAACATTTCGTTTCCGTGTTGATGTCCGAGCTTTACCTGCAGTGGTCATATCAAGGTCTAAAGGTTGTAAGTTTTCCACAGTCTCTCTTCTTTCAAATGTTCACTTGAAGTGTTCATTTGAATTTTCATGTTGTGCCAACATTGAGCCACATTGAGTGACACATGTGTCATGCACCTGAGTTTCCAACAGGCACAGGACCATGTGCCAATTGCCATTTCCATTGTCATTGTGGACATGATTGAAAACAAGTCGTTTTGCAAACTGAAATGTTGGAATTTCTCAGCGCTCAGTGAAAACTTCATGGTCTTGGGGTTCGGCGTCCGACGACATGAAGGGGTGAAAGTGATCAAAGTTTTTGGGTTCAGTGCCTGACCACTTGGTTCAGCATCACTGCAATGAAATCTTCTCAAGGTTGGCTGAGAAAGAAGCTGAGAGAAAACATGGTGGAATCAACAATCTGAAATTTGATGTTTGACAGCCAGAGTGAGAACTATCAACTGAGAGACTTGTTGGTGGAGGAGATTGAGAGGCAGAGAGAGACAGCTTGGAAAGACATGGACCCAAGGCTCTCTGCATTGTACAGATGCCTGGCTGTTGAGTGAATTCAGTCACGATGGATTGATATATATATATATTGATATATATATATCAACCTGCTCTATTTGCGTAAGCTTTTCGATGCCGCTGCCCGAATTAGAAACCTGCACCCAAAAATCAACAGAAAGGTTGGGTCAGGAAATTTCAACAACCACCAAGATTAAGAGGGGCTAGAGGTCAATCTTTTTCATGTTGTAGCCAAGAAGCAGACCTTTCCGTGAGGTTTGGGCATTCTAAAGATCGATTGATTGGTACCGGAGATGTCAGTGACTACAGCCCAAATGGGAAAATGTGTTGGTAATGACGCTCGTTTTGTCCAAGCGACGAAGACGAAAACACGCGCCTGATTGCGATGCCCGAAAAACAAAGGCAGGTGGAAACTTTTCCCAGACACTGCAAAAATGGGAAATTGTCGGATGCCTGACGAACACAGCCTGTAGCTGACAGCTCACACCATCAGTTTATCTTCGTTAAGCCCAGGTAATTGAGGCGTTTTTCTGTGAGCTTGATGCGCAATTGCGTGTTGTGAGAAAACGACAAATCCTTCAGCGAACAACAAGGTGTTGCCGAATAACTTTCTTGCACGAAACTGAGCACAAAAAGGAATGGGTCTCTTCTTTGCTGACGTGTGTGTCAGTTGAGTGTTGATGAGAACTTTCCCGCCTGTCGCAGAAACACAACTGTGTCTTTGCCCAACACAAAGCAAACAGACAAAAGCAAGGCGTTCAGAAGATGAAGAACGCATGACTCAACGTTCGACGTTTCAATTTCCAAGCAGTCTTTTTGTCATTGGCTTTTACATGAAAATCATTTCCAATGGATATTTTTGCGGGCACCCAATTTGCGCTGCAGTTCCTCCAACTCAGCGTCGTGGATCAAGGTTTCATGGCGACTAATTAAGACAGATGACACGCAGAACTCCAACGATTTCACCAAGCAAACGTTGTAGTTTAGGATTGCAGAAAAAAAAACGAACAGTTCTGCAACCGGTGCAACCAAAGCTGCCGTGCACACACGTTCGTCATCGGGCGTTCGAGCACCTCCAGCTATCCGAGCACAGATGTTGATGTCACGTCTGTGGATCTCAAGCTGGACTGTAGAGCACCTGAGATAAGGAGATAAGGAAATTATACGTGCCCGTGATACCTGCATTGTGTGTTTCTTGCTGTGGATGTGAAACGAACCGAAAGACCAACTCTTGGTTGCATTTAAAACAAAATCAACCCATTTTCTGGTTTTGCCCAAACCCTGAACTCTTGTTCACCCTTGTTCTGTTTCTTTCGCTTCAGACGACGGTCTTCATCCGGGTCGTGTTCTTGAAGATCGGGGAGATCGACACGCTGAAGGAGAAGTACGCCGCGGACGTCTTCGTGCAGGCCCGCTGGACTGACCCCGACCTCAACGGAAGGACGGACCTGGTCAGTTCTTGCTTTACGCTTGAAGTCCCTAAGTGCCGAGCAAATACAAAATCGGACAGCTTCCTGCAGAAACTCAGAGCCCATTCCAACACAAAAAAGCTGTATTGAAGTTTTGAAATCAAGTTAACCACCCGTTGGGACAGTTGACCGTGCAGAAAAAATGGACAACCACAGGTTTTCCGTGGGTGCGGCACTCTGCGACAACGTAATACAATGAAAAAAGGGTTGTTTAGAGTCAAATCCCTTGTTCCAAGGAATATTACCACCACTGAAGTTGTGGTGCGCGAAACCAATTTCAGTTAGAAATGTCGAGGAGTCCCCGTGCGACAGAGTTGTTCTGATTGAAAACCACGCGGAGCCTGTGAGGCTCTTGTTGAGTCTGGTGTCTTCTTTGGTGCGAGCAGTTCCTTGAGTTGGTGCAAAGTCACTCGTGAACACAAATATCGAAGGGGTAGAAGTTGTTCCGACCACTGTACGACAGAACTTACGCGTTGTGACGGCACACAAATCAGTTAGAATCCCTTGAAAGTCTGTCTGTTGCAAGTTTTTTTGGACTCACTCGAAAGCGTGCAGATTCCGAAGGCGCGAGAATTGCCAGTCTTCTGCCTCAAACGGATTGGATTCGGACAAATACCTTCAGCACAGAAAAGTCCGCTTTTTCTGATTCTCTTATCAACACAAGATGTGTTGTTGTGTTTCCTTCATATTCCAAGTTAACAGGAACAAGTACCGTTTCAACACATAAAAGGCGCAACATTATGACGCTCGCACCTCGCACATAGCAGGTTGCGCAGCTTGAGGAAGTCATTTTTTCCGGGAAGAGTTCTTCTGAGGGGCCTGGTCCTTTGCCAGCTGACATGAAGCCATATCTGTTGTGTCTTTTGCTTCGTTCCCTAACTCCTCTTGTGACTCAGCGGGTTTCGACTGCTTTTCTTCCAGGATCCCGAAGCTATAGACTGGGAACAGTACTGGAACCCCAACCTGTTTATTGAAAATCTGTACGGAGAGGCAAAGGAGACAACCTGGCACGCGTTGACGTTCGATGAGCAGGGCCATGCAACCGTGATTGAAAAAAGAAGAGTGAACGGCACTTTTCTGGAATACCTTGAACTTGAAACCTTTCCTTTCGACACTCAGGTACAATACAGCACGAGTCGAACACGTTTTTTGCAAACAACCGAGGGCAAAAACACCGAAGAAGCATTAGGATTGCTTGGAACAGAACAAAACATCAAGGTTCCGACGTAGATTCGCGATTTTCCCTTTCCTTTGGGAAGACAAGTCAACTTTTTGGGAGGAGGGGAATTCTTTTCAGATCGCAGGTTAGCAAACAGTGAAGTAAGAATCTTCCGCACAACCTCAATGAAGCCTCAATTCCACAGGACCTGACGATCACAGTGAGCACCGAGCGGAGTGAGTTTGAAATTGACTTGGAAGAAGATCACAGCGACATCAGTGGCATCAACGTCCAATCCTTTGTCGATGAGCAGGAGTGGCGCTTGCACAATCACGTGGAAACGTGGAAAAAGGTCACGACTAAAGTGTTTCAAAACACCAAGTACAAACACCCTGCCTTGTCTGCAGCATGCAAAGCCAGTAGGAGACCTGGATTCTTCATATGGAACATTTTCTTTGTTATGGTAAGCCGTTCTGTGGAAGCTACGGGAGTTTCGCTTTGTCACTTGTTGCGACAGTGTTCTGCAGGTGGATTTCAAAACTTCATGAATCAACTGCGTGACACACAACATTTTTCTTGCAGCTCTTCATTTGTAGCTTGGCGTTCGCGACGTTTTCTGTTGACACGCAGTTGCCGCAAAATCGACTCCAACTTTCCTTCATTCTCTTGCTCACAACCATCACATTCAAATTCGTCGTCAATCAAAGTTTACCAAGGATTTCTTACCTCACGTACTTGGTGAGTTGGGCGCTTTTTGAAAAAATCCCATTTTGATGAAGATAGCAAGCAGGGTTCAAAATGAGAAATACTGTTGCTGGCCATGGAGATGGACCTCAAATGATGTACAAAACAGGAAACAGCTGTCAGACCAGCACCCCAGGGCCTTTGTCTGCTGAGCTCAGGAACAAACACGTGCCATGACATGAAGTGGGAAAACCCGACCTTTTTTGCGATCTCGAGAGTGTCCCCTTGGACAGCCACATGCACGAGGAGCACTCGCAAGAAAAGTGCATTTGAAGCCCCAAACCAGACCCTCATTATAGACTCCCCCAAAGCGACCACGGAGGAAAGCCACAAATTAATGGGATAAAATGTCAAACCTGAAACCCTCTGAAGGCCACCAGACCAGAACGGAACCCTCTGATCAGAACCTTCCTCCATCCCGTCCAGCCTGCCAACTCACATGACGCGCCAAGGACTCGCCTTTCTGACCGGAGCTTTGAATGATGTTGATGCCTGCGTTGATAGCGAGACCAACAGAAAGAAGTGTCCCGTGCAAGAGTTTTGAATATTTCCCTTAGTCATCGAGAATTTTCAAAATTTAATATCTGTCCAATTTCGCGAAGGGAAAAGGTGTCAGGCAGTTGATTTGTCCGCAACATCCAATCGAAAGAAGACTTCGCAGATTCCAACGTGCAGAGAAACCGAATGAAATCAACAGACCACACTTTCTTTCAGGACAAGTATATCTTGACATCGATGTCAATTCTGTGTTTGGTCTGTGTTTGGCACGCTGTTGTTCCCCTGTTCCACACGGATTCTCACCCAACAAGAGCTGTCACGGCCGACAGGATCGCTCTTGGACTTCTCAGTGCCACCTACGTTTTTTTCCATGTGTTTTTCTTTGGGTGGATTTACGTCAACGTAAGTATAACTGCGCATCTGAAGACCTTTTCAACAAAGAAACAAGAAAGTAAGTCTTGTAGGGATGCCTCAAGTTTCAGCTTTGTTCCAAACTGAGCCACAAAGGTCATCCTTCACAAAAGATTGAGGATGCTTGGTCGAGAATTGTGCAAAAAGAACAAGGATGCATACTTGGTTGTTGCTTGTCCTGATTTCAGCAATCCAAAAGAAAGTGGAAGATATTCAGAAAAGATGAAGAACACAAGGTAAACCAGCTTTCCGCTCAAAACAAGTATTTTTCAACCCCGAATGTTGCACAAAACAAATGGTGATGTTTCCACATTTTTGGCTTGCAGGAAAAGATGACCTTGATGGAAAAGAACTTACCCGATACCAAGATGTCTGAGAGATGGAACAACAAGGTGGAGCCAGAGAATAATTACGGCAACCTTAGCTAACGTGGAAACAACATCTGTTGGTGACAGCTGCGGGGCAACCAACAGTGAAATTGAAGAACAAGAAAAACATTTTCGAGCCTCCACTTTCTGCTGTTCTTCTTCCGAAAAGGGACAACTGCAAAATATTCCACACACATATACAGTGTCGGGGCTGACACAGGCAACAGAATCAGACGCAATAGATTCCACTTGCCTTTCTTTGATGTTCTTTCGTGACCAAAATACACTCTTACGATTCAACAAAAACGAATTTCAATATTGTGGTGTCCGATGGCGCGAACTGGAAGGAAATGTGCGTTTTTCAATCAAGTTCAACGTTGAAAGAGGTGTTAGGGTTTGATTTTCATCGAATCTGTCCAAGAAACGCACTCTGGAACCGAGAGTTGGCTGTTGCAGCACCCACTGGACCTTCAGGTCATAAAGATACGATCGTACCCAACCTGGGGTTTCGCCTTGTTGAGACAAAAAGCCTCTTCTCGTCCTTCAATCTCAATCCAGCTGTTGCAGATCGGCTCAAACGTCAGTGAGCCAGAGGTGAAAAAGTTGCCGGCACAGGGCACTGCGACACAATTTACAATAGAAAACAAATTTTGAAGTCAGCCAGATGTTTGTATGTTTCAGGTCAACACCCATCGCAAAGTAAAATTTGCTCGTTGTTTTTTGTCTTTCTCCTTTGCTTTTGGACTAAAAACCAAACGCGAGGATTTCTTGGCATGAAGGGCGGTCTCCAATGCACATATTCATGAGTGTCTTTGCCAGCTGTGATTTGTGTGCCAGTGCGTGGTGTTGTCCTGTCAAGAATTGCGCTTCGCTCAAGTGTCAACAGATGCTGCAATTTTTACTGAATAAAAAACGTGCGACCACGGAAAGAATGAAAGGGTAATTTTCGAAACTTGAGAAGCTTACAAAGAAAACAAATTGTTTTGTTTTCTAATGACTGTTTTTTTGTTTTCGTGAAGGTGCGGGGAATTACTTTGGGGACAGAAGAGAGAAAACGGCGTCTACAGTGTTGTGATCATAATCAAACAAAAAAGAGAAATCTTGTCGAAGCCCGAATGTGGGCGAGCGCTTGAGGGAGAATTTTGTGTAGTTTTAAATTCTTGACTTTGCTTTGGTCGATGTTCCACAACACTGTGTCCAGACTTTGTGCCTTTTTCTGCGTGAATGATATCCGCAAGTGTGGCCGCAACCTGCGGACAAATTCGTCGAACTGTGAAAGTGAAGAGACTCGTGTCAACTTGCAGAGTGATGGCAGAGCAAGTGGCCCAGCTCTCCAGCCCAAGCTTGTTTTTGCAAGTGATCAGCAGTTCACACCCAATAGTCATGTACAAAGGCTCTCATTTCCATCGTAATTCACTCGGCCAGACAGGAACAAGTTGCGATGTTGCTAATCCTGACGGCGACTGGGATTACCTGACTCATCTGCTTCGCTATCTGCTCGCCCACCATTTCTACACCCGTCCATACGCCTGTGCTTTTGCCAGCAATAAAACTATCTATTTTTCTGCACCAACTCCAGATCGCTCCACTGCAGACTGATCTGTACATTCTGTCATAAAACAATGACTTCTGATCATTATCAACGATTCGGCAGCTTCAGAAAGCAACATACATGTACACACATCGTATGTAACCCGGAGCCGAGGATTCCCGCTCTGAAAGTTTAACAGCACAATTCTTGCATTCACGTCTGGCGTTTTCACCACTCATGCAGCAGCCTGGACCTGGGTGTATTTGTGTTCGCAGACCTTCCTCATCTGGGGAAGCATTTACTCATGTCGGCTCCTTACTTCTGGAAAAAATCAAGTCATGACAAAGGATACGGAGGAGAACGAACAACAGCGACACTGAGATGGAGGAGCTCTCTTGCGAAGAACAGCGCAAAACGTAGGTAGGTTTTTCTCGCAGTCTCTTACTGTGTCCCAACTGCAGGGGGTTATTACTCCTGGAGACAGTTTCGACAATCTGCATGTGACACTCCGAAGTGTTTTGAACTCGACGATTCTTCAGGTCCACAAAGAATGATGTTTGGCGACTGAAAGCATTGCCAATGTCACGTTGACTTTCAAAAGCGTCGTCAAGCTCTATCATGACGTGTTGCTTTGCACCTTTATGTCTCTTGTAGACGCAAACAGGGGAAAGAAGGCTCAAACTGGACTTTATCGCTCACTGTATGAACCTGTGCTGCACAACACTGAAAAGGCGCACGTGAAGCGTCACTCCGTGTGCGTGCACAATAATATTGCGCTTGTCCAGAAACAACCACTTTGGGAGTCAGCTGTTCATCTGTTTGTTGGGAAAGATTGCGTTCGAACACTCCACAAAAATGGTTCATGTTCATTGCTCAACACCTTTTCGAGACCTTCGCTGAAGGAAAATATTTCTGTCGTTGAACAGAAATCTTGATGTTGGGTGAACAACCCCATTTCTGCAACAATGTGAACACATTTGTGAGGTTTTATGACTGTTGGTTGTGGAAAACGTTCCCGTGCACTTGTGTGCAAATTTCTCCCTGCCAACTGCGCTGGTGAGTCTTTGCCACACGCTTTGATGCTTCTGTCTTTGTTCCTTGGACAGTCATTCCTGTCAACTTTATTCTTCTTGAAAGAAAGGATAATACTTCACAGAAATCATCACACAGAACGTGAGTCCTTTGGACATCTCAGGACTGGTCATGAAATGACAGTGAGGCGATCCCACTGAATTCGACACCCTTGGTGCACGAATGAAAAGAAATATGAACACTTTCCCAATCGAGTAATTTCGGGGCATGAGAATTTGAAGGAACAAAAAGAAATACGAATGAAGCGGGATCGACTGTACACCTGTTGAGCAAACAGCAACATGCGCTTGGTTGCGAAAAATAGAGTCTCGCAACGCGTGAGGTTCCCAAACACAAGGTGCTTTCTGGTTCATCCTGTCAAAAGAAAGCTTTGGGGATTTCACACCAAAAACCAACTTTGAATACCTGAAACCCAGCCAGAAGTGGAACAAAAGAACAGATCACACTGGTTTGAGACAGCTGGATGCCAAAAGGGGACTTGTGGGAGTTCGTAACTGCAAGGACCTGCTTGCATGTTTGCTTTTTCATGCGAAAAAATGCCAAACACCAGGTCTGCCTCCTCAGACATCGTTTGCAATCATCTGCTGCGATGATCCAAGATTTGCACTCTTGTTTTGCTTGGTCTTCACCCGTAAGTCTGCCTTGAACATGACTGACCTGCCTCAAATTGAACAACACAGATCTGGTAAAGTGCAAGGCAGATCAGGCAAGTTAGGCCACTGGTCTGTTGTTTCCATCCCACCAATGTCAGGCTACTTGTGGTGTCTGGTCCACCTGACTCGCCTGACCTACCTGAAACATTCACAGCTCAGGGCAAGGGGGACATCCACCTTATTGCTCCATCCCTCAAGATGGCTGCACACTCACAATCAGACTCCACCAGGTGAGTTTTGTTCTGTCTGCACGTGACTTGGTGCATCTGGTTCTGGTGTCTTGTGTTATATATATTTACCATGACCACCCCCTAAGTACTGCCATGGCCTTCCATAGCCACAGCAACAGCCACAGCCAATCATATCATTCCCTAGATGGAGCCACTATC
>JAAUXT010058766.1_pt1 | contig 17587 bp, 14 predicted proteins | sample 7278171 | NCBI WGS metagenome assembly JAAUXT01 (sample SAMN14350112, study PRJNA611818) | marine sediment metagenome | isolation source: surface marine sediment (1.8m) | place: French Polynesia: Moorea | collected 2018-08
AAACGAGTATTGAAGAAGTCCTGCGCGTGACCCAGGAATCATAGATGGCACTCTTCAGATATGAAGCCGTTGATGCTTCCGGTGAAATGCTGCGGGATGAAATGGAGGCGCCCGACCAAGAGGCGGTCGTCGAACGCTTGCGCGATCAGGGGTTGCTGCCCATTTCCGTGGAATCCATCACTTCCGGATCATTGCGCACCAAGCTGCCCATGGTTTCCCTTGGCAAGGGGCGCAGGGTGTCGCAGAATGAAGTGGCGGTTCTGACCCAACAAATTGCTACCTTGCTCAATGCGGGTTTACCCCTGGACAGAGCATTGACGATTTTAATCGGTATCGCGGAGGAAGGGGAGGTCAAAAAGTTATTGACCAGGATTCAGGATCAGGTGCGTGGCGGCTCTTCGCTCGCCGATGCCCTGGAGGCGCAAGGGGGTGTGTTCTCACGGCTTTATCTCAATATGATCCGGGCTGGCGAGGCGGGTGGTTCCCTGGAGGTGGTGCTGGGTCGTCTGAATGAGTTCATGGAGCGTTCCAAAGCACTCAAGGAAACGGTGCAGTCCGCCCTGATCTACCCCATTATCCTGCTGGTCGTGGCCGGGTTGTCCGTGGTTATACTCCTGACCTTCGTGGTCCCGCAGTTCCAGCAATTATTCGATGACGCGGGCGAGGCGCTGCCGCTTGCGACCCAGGTTGTGATAACCGTCGGCGAGGGTTTCCGATACTATTGGTGGGTGGGGTTGTTATTGATTGTCGCCCTGGTGTTGTATCTGAGAGTTCAATTGGCACAACCCGCAAGCCGCTATCGTTGGGACGCGCGCATGTTGCGTTTACCGCTGGTGGGGGATCTCATCGCTAAGGTGGAAATGGCGCGTTTTTCCCGTACCCTGGGTACATTGCTGCGTAACGGTGTTGCCCTGCTACCGGCGCTGGCCATTGTTAAGGAGACTCTGAGCAATCAGGTGATGGCCAACGCCCTCAGCGATGTCGCGGAGAATCTGAAGGCGGGTGAGGGACTGGCGGAGCCGCTGATGGAATCGACCGTATTTCCGAAGCTGGCCATCCATATGATTCGAGTCGGTGAGGAAACCGGTCAGCTGGAGGGCATGCTGCTGCAGGTGGCGGATACCTACGACGGCGAAGTACAAGCAACGGTTAAACGGCTGCTATCTTTGTTGGAGCCGGCCCTGATTTTGGGACTTGGTGTTATTATTGCAGGGATAATTATGTCCATATTGGTCGCTATCTTGAGTCTTAACAGCCTGGCCATGTAAACCTTCCCCACTCGAATCCATTGGTGCGGCGTTTCGGTAACGGCGTCACTGCTTCTGCAACACCCCGCTTTCCTGGTGTTCGGTTCCAGTTGCATTCTCCCGGCGCCGCTTTATATGTTTTTTCTCGTTTGATGAGGAGAGTTCGGTAATGAAATGCAAATCCCTTCGATCAGTTGACCGGTTGAGCGGTTTTACATTGATTGAGCTGTTGGTTGTGCTGGTGATCCTGGGTTTATTGGCGGGCCTCGTGGGGCCGCAGGTAATGAAGTACCTCGGCACTGCCAGTTCCGATACGGCACGGCAACAGATCGAGAACTTCAGCACTGCGTTGGAACTATATCGGGTCGATGTGCGGCGCTATCCCACCAGCGAGGAAGGCTTACGGGCCCTCATAGAGGCTCCACCGGGGGCGGATCGCTGGAATGGCCCGTATTTGAAAAAGAGTAAGATACCCAGCGACCCCTGGGATAATGAGTACGTATACCGTTCACCCAGTGAGCACGGACCCTTCGAGATTTACTCGCTAGGTGCGGATAATACCCAGGGTGGCGAGGGAGAGAATCGGGATATAGTCAGTTGGGAGTGACTGGTTAAATCGTCAGAGACCAAGATAACGTGTTCAGGACGATCCCTGTCGTTGCCGGGTTTGGCATCCATGCTCAGAGCTAGGGGTTTTAGCCTGCTTGAGTTGCTGGTCGTATTGGCAATCATTGCGGCTGCGATGGCGCTGGTACCACCGCTGATCTCAGGGTTTGGAGAGAGTACCGAGCTTAAGGGCACGGCACGAAAGTTGGCGGCAGGGCTGAGATCAGCCAGAAACCAGGCGGTGATGAGCCAGCAGGATGCCCAGTTGACTTTGGATCTGGAAGAACGTCGATTTAGCGTAACCGGCGATTCCCGGGAGTATCCATTGCCGGAGGGTGCAAGGGTGAAACTCTACACGGCCCAATCCGAATTTCTGGATGAGTCGCGTGGTAGTGTGCGTTTTTTTCCTGATGGAAGTTCCACCGGTGGCCATATTACCCTGAGTAATGCCAAAGTGCAGTACACGGTCAATGTCGATTGGCTTACGGGACGCATCAAGATCGTCGATCAAGCGGTGCCTTGATGGCGTATCCGCAGAGCGAGCAGGGGTTAGCTATGTCGCGCCGGCGGTTTTATGGTTCACAATCCCAGCGGGGGTTCTCGCTGCTGGAGGTATTGGTAGCATTTGCCCTTCTGGGGATGGCGTTGGGTGTGCTCTTGCAGGTGTTCTCAACGGGGTTGAACAACGCGGCAATCTCAGCGGAGTACACTCAGGCGGTGCTCCACGGGGAGTCGCTGTTGGCGGGCTTGGGCATAGAGAGGCCGTTGATCGAGGGTGTGGAAGAGGGTGAGATTGATGCCAAGTTTTCATGGCGCAGCACGGTGACACTCTTTGACGATCAAGATGACCCGGGGCTTGCCGGGATTCCCCTGGATCTGGAGGTGCCGGATCTGAGTGATTCCGCAGCTATTGCCTATCGGGTTGAGGTCGAGGTCTTTTGGCGCAGTGGAAGCGGAACACGATCGTTGTTGCTGGAAACGTTGCGTCTAGCGAGGCGCGAATAGCGTGTGCCAGTATCGTGAGAACTAATGACTTGAACAGGTGTATGGGGTTTACCCTGCTGGAACTGCTGATCGCCATGACCCTGATGGGCATGATTCTGGTCATGGTGTATGGTGGTTTGCGGCTAGGCATGCGCAGTTGGGAAGCCGGACAGGTGCGGGTGGAGGCCGTGGACGATATGCGCTTGGTACAGGAATTCATCCGCCGACAACTCAGACAAACGGTCGTGACTTTCCGATCCGACGGATTTGGCGAGCGGGTTGTCGCTTTCGAGGGAGACGCGGCGCAGCTGAACCTGGTGGCTCCCATGTTGGCTTACTTGGGCCTTGGGGGTCTGTATTTCATTCAGTTCGACGTGATTCAAGAGAATGAAACGGATCACCTGCGGGTGCGCTGGTGGCCCTTCAGAGCCGATGGTTTCGAGGATGATGATGAGAGCGAGGAAAGCATACTGCTCAGTGATGTTTCCGATTTTGAGTGGTCTTACTTCGGCTCCGAGGAATCCGGGCAGGACCCGGAGTGGTACCAGCGCTGGGAAAGCCAAACCCAGTATCCCAGGTTAGTCCGCCTGCGGTTGGATGTGGGCGGCGAACCCTGGCCGGATCTGGTGGTGGCGATTTCCACTAATTAGTCGTAAATCTGCGAGCCATGAGCATGGATCTTACTCATCTGGAGGCGAAACAGCACGGTATCGTTCTGGTTGTTGTGTTGTGGATTGTGACACTACTGTCTGTCATGGCGGCAAGTTTTGTCTATTCCATGCGTACGGAAACCCGGTTGGTTAGCGCTCAAGTGGACCGAGCCAAGGCGCGGGCGTTGGCGGAGGCGGGCATAGCGTATGCCACCAGACATATATTGAGCCCGACCGCATTGCAGAAGTGGCCGCTCGAGGGTACGGCCCGGGAGTGGCGGTTCGGTTCGGGCCGCGTCAATATTGCCATTATCGGCGCAAACGGTAAGGTCGATCTCAATCGTGGTGATCGCGGTCTGTTGCGCCAGCTACTTGAATCCGCGGGGGTGGAAGAAGAGGAGCTGGACTCGTTACTGGATGCGATTGAGGATTGGCGGGATTCCGATGATGCAAGGGGCGCGAATGGGGCTGAGGAGCAGGATTATCGAGTCGCTGGTCGTGATGACGGTCCCAAGAATGCACCCTTTGAGCGCGTTGAAGAACTACAACAAGTTCTGGGAATGACTCAGGAAATCTATCACAAGATAGCGAACGAACTCACGGTATTTTCGCGCCAGGAAGGTGTCGATCCGGCCATGGCTTCAGCGACTTTGTTGCGGGCTTTGCCGGAGATCGATACACAGATTGTGGACGAGTATCTGGAGGCGCGCTCGGAGAGCATTACCCAGGGTTTACCGATACCGGAAGCACCCTTCAGTAATCCCTATTTGTCTGAAGGACGGACGTTAGCGTATCATATTGTGGCAACAGCCGTGTTGGATTCCGGTTCCGCCGCGTCCGTTGAAGCCGTCATCACACCCGGGTTGAAGTATGACCTCCCCTACCGCCAACTGGCTTGGCGGGAAGGGAGAGCGCGTTAACCACCCCGGGATGCCATAGCGCAGCTCAATGTATTTTCGAAGTATCCTATTTTGAAATATTTCCAGGCAAATCCCATATCGGCACCCTATTTCCGTTCCCTTGACCCGGGTGCTTTCCTGCGCTGGTGGATGAGCAATTTGATGGCTTGTTTACCCGTTTCCCTCCAACGTGTATTCAGCCCCGAACCGACGCGCCTGATTCTCCAAGTCTCTAATGGCGAAATCCTTGCTCTGCACAGGGATGCTGAAGGGACGCGAGGATTGGGCCGTTGCGGTCTGCAGGTCCCTGATGCTGAAATGTTGCTTGAGGACTCCCCCACATCCGCGTGGGATCAGGTGGTATTGTGCCTGCCAGCGGACGAAGTTCTGTCACGGACCCTCTCGTTGCCGGCTGCAGCGGAGGCCAACCTGCACCAGGTTGTGGGTTTTGAGCTTGATCGTTTTACTCCCTTTACGCCGCAACAGATCTATTACGATGCCAGGGTTGTGGAGCGTAACCCGGCGATAAAGCATTTACAGGTCGTGTTGACGGTTGCATTGCGCCCCATGGTGGATTCGTTGCTCGAACGGATAGCTAAAATGGGTATACAACCCGATGCGGTCAGCGTGATCGACGCGGACGATTCCGTTAATTTGTTGCCGCCGGAAAAGCGGCCTCGCAGAAATCGGGCTAAATATCGCTTCCAGTGGATCTTGGTGGCATTTGTGCTGGTGTTGTTGCTTGCCGCGGTCGCTGTGCCATTGTGGCAGCAGAGGGCTCTCGTCATTTCCCTATTGCCCAAGGTTCAGGCCGCACAGGTGAAAGCTGAGAGAATCTTTGCGTTACGGGAACAGTTGGAGGGCTCCATTGAATCCGCTGGTTTTCTGGTGGAAAAGAAGCAACGCATGCCCCTTGTCATTAACATTATCGATGAGCTGACGAGGATTCTTCCGGATAATACCTATGTTGAGCAGCTCAATCTGAAGGACGGTACCGTTCAGGTACGGGGGCAGTCCCAGGAAGCGTCCGCCCTGATTGGCTTGGTGGAGGGGTCAACGCTTTTCCGTAACGTCACTTTCCTGTCGCCGGTGACAGCGGACCGACGAACAGGGCGGGACCGCTTCTTTCTCTCCGCCCAGATTGTCAAAGAATCCTAATGCCCGCGGAACGCTTTAGTGCTAACTACCAGCGTATGGCTGCATTGGGTTTGCTGCTGTTAACGTTGCTGGGCCTTTATATATTGGTTGATCGACTGATTGTTGACAAATATCAATACTACCGAACGCATGTCGAGCAACTACGAGATCGACTACAACGGTTGAACGGTATGTTGGCAACTCGCCAGACGCTTGAGGCACAAATTCAGCAAATCAACCAAGATAACTCGGTCGATGCGTTCTACATGAAATCGGCGTCTCCAACCCTGGCAGCAACGGAATTGCAGCAATTGGTCAGGGGTACGGTGGAAGGGAAAGGCGGGAATCTGGTCAGTACACAAATATTGCCGGTGAAGACGGAGGGTAGTTTCTCCAGGGTAGCCATCAAAGTTCAAATGACGGGTAATACCGAAGCCCTTCAGCAGGTGCTGTATGAACTTGAATCCGCTCGACCCTTATTATTCATTGGCAACCTACAAATTAGGGCGCGTCCGGTTCGTCAACCCAGGTCTCAGCGCAGAAGAAGGTCCAAACAAAAGCCGCCATCGCCGCCTCCGGTCAAGCGGGTATTGTTGACAACACACTTTGAGCTAGCGGGATACATGCGCGTGCAAGGAACAAGCGATGACACGTAGGGCCGGCAGAGTGACAGCACTCGCTCTAATCCTTGTGATTACGGTGTTGGCTGGTTTCATCGTCAACCGGCTATTGCATCCGCCACGCCTGAAGATGCCGGCGGTGGCCGTTGGGGCAGACCAGGCCGCTGGGGTTGGCCCGGATGAGCAGCGGCTTCAGAGCTTGAGGATACCACCGTTAATCGAATATGGTGGAATTACCGAACGGCCGTTATTTCTCGACACCCGTCGTCCTCCTCCTCCCGAGGCGCAAGAAGCGGCTACCCCGGCGGCAGCGGCGGAGCAAACCAATGAATTCACCCTGGTGGGCGTAATGATGTTGCCCGATGGTCAAAGAGCCATTTTGGAAGTTGACGAACAGGGGACTGTCAAACGTCTGAAAATTGGTGACGAGGTAAAGGGTTGGACGCTAAAATCCATATTCGCCGATAAGGTGGTACTGGGGCACGGTGATGAGACCCAGGATATAGCCCTGGTACGTAACAAGCCTTCTCCGAGTCGGGCGCGGCGAATCGCCATCCTGCGAAAAAAAAATCAACGGGCGCTCCTCAATCGCCAAAGAAAACAGCGGCAGCAACGGCAACAGAGGCAGCAACAGCAACAGCGCCAGCAACAGCAACAGCAACAGCTGCAACAGCAGGCAGAAGCTAAGCAAAGAAATAGTAATGGGGGTGCTCAGGAAGAGCAAAGGACAAAGGCCGGCTTAATACCACCGACCGAATAAGTTTCCTTTCGATGTCTTTCCAAGATTTATCCAATCTTTGAATGATATTTATTGGCAAGGGATTTTGAGTTCATTTAATTGGGGCGCAAGACGTTGATCAAAGTATCGTCATTCTCAGTCAACATTATCAACGCCGTTTTGGCGTTGGCACTGGGTGCATGTGCTACTCCGGGATCTGATGAACCTGAGCCAAGCGATCAGCCGCCGGAGCAGGAAATAACCGGACTCACTGAGAGTATGGATCTCGAGGCCATGCAACGGTCCTCATCCGGGGTGTACGCAGGTGTCAATACGTTGCAGGAATTACCACCGCGCTACAGAGAGGCGGCGAGGGTGATTCCGGGTACTGGGAATTTTATCAACCAACAGGCGGCAACCAAACCTCAGACTCAGCTCGGCCCCGATGGCGTGGTGACCCTGAACTTCGAAGCCGCGAGCATTCGCGATGTCGTCAAGGTGGTGTTTGATACCCTGAAGGAGAACTATGTCATTGATCCCCAGGTCGATGGTGAGGTTACGGTGCAAACCAGCCGGCCGTTACCGAAAGAAGCGCTTATACCCACCCTGGAGACTCTGCTGCGGATGAATAACGCCGCCCTGGTGCGTGTTGGGGGAGTCTATAAGGTTATTCCCATCAGCGGTGCCGTGGCGGGTAATACCTCGCCGCGTCTTAGTAGTGCACGGCTTGGTGCAGGGTACAGTGTACGAATTTTTCCCCTGCGCTACATCAGCGCGACCGAGATGGAGAAGATCCTGCAGCCGTTTGCACCGGAAGGGGGGATTCTACGGGTGGACCCGATGCGCAATATCCTGATGCTCGCGGGCACCTCCGAGGAGCTGGGTAACCTTCAGGAAACGATCAGTATTTTTGATGTTAACTGGTTAAAGGGCATGTCCGTGGGCATGTACAGTCTGCAGAACGCCGAGAGTCAGGAAGTGGTAACCGAGCTGGAAAATTTATTTGGCGAGTCGTCGGAATTACCCCTCGCCGGTATGTTTCGCTTTGTACCCATAGATCGTCTAAATGCCCTGCTGGTCATATCGCCATCGCGCGACTACCTGCGAGAGATCAGCGCCTGGATTGAACGTCTCGATGGCAGCGGTGGAGAGCGATTATACGTCTATTCAATACAAAATGGCGATGCAGAGTACATTGCGGGGGTTCTCAATCAGGTTTTCGAGGGCAGCTCCATGGCCTCGCCGGTTGCCCCCCCGGCACCAGTGGCACCGGGGCGAAGGCCTGCTCAGCTGACCAGCGATCGAGGGACGGGCGATCAATCTGACGATACCCTGGGTAACCCGCTCACGGGAGGTTCACTGTCGGTTATGCAGGCTTCTGGATCGGTCAGCTCCGGGGCAGGTGCTTCTGAGAGCGGCATTCGTATCATTCCCGATACCGAGAATAATTCCATTTTGATCTGGGCGAACAGTCAGGACTATGAGAAAGTCCTTGGCGCCTTGCGCAAGTTGGACGTTCGCCCGCGCCAGGTTTTGGTGGAAGCCACCATTGCCGAGGTTAACTTGACGGATGGTCTACGCTATGGCTTCCAGTGGTGGTTTGATAACAATCTGGGCACTTATGATGGTGTGGCCTCCCTTGACCTCAGAACTAACGTACCTCTTGAAACTGACGCTGATGAGCCTAACCTGTTGGGTGATGGATTTGCCTATGCGGTGGTCGACAGTGCTGGCATCATTCGGGCCATACTGAGAACCCTGGCTACCGAATCCAAAGTGAAGATTCTATCTTCGCCCCAGCTCATGGTTATCGACAACCAAGAAGCGAACTTCCAGGTCGGTGAGCAGGTGCCGGTGCAGACCTCGACAACAGTCACAACCGGTGGTAATACTGTGGAATCTATTGAATTCAAGAATACGGGCGTTTTACTTACCGTGCGGCCGCAGGTTAATGAGGGGGGTTTGGTTACGATGGAGATCAACCAGGAGACCACTGATCCGGGACAGATTGATCCGGCGACGGGTCAGCGTCGGTTTCTGCAGCGTACCATCAATAGTAAGATCGCTATACAGAGCGGACGGACCATCGTGCTCGGTGGTCTGATTCGGGAAAACGACACGAAGTTACAACGGGGTTTCCCGATTCTTCACAAGCTGCCCGTTGTGGGGCCGATTTTTGGGTCGACCAACAACGATGTGCTCCGAACTGAGCTTATTGTTCTCATCACCCCAATCGTTGTTAGAGACACCCGTGAAGCCGAACAGACGACCGCCGAGATCAAGCGCAGGATGCAGTCCCTGGCACCCACGACGCGGGATATATTCGAACCCTCCAAGCTGAGGTTTTGATGCCTTTTCAGGAAAATGAGCAATTGCCCGTTTCAGTCTAAATAAGATCGCTGTCGCCTAGGGTATAATAGAAATCTCGCGTTAGCGTTTCTGTCGTGAGGCGGTTATCGAACGAGTTTAATGCGGGTGCTAGTTTATGGGGTTCATCTTGAATTCTGAAACCTAGCTTCCGTAGTGCCGTTGTCCACCAAGGTGGGTTGGGGGAAAACCATCCTTCGACGCTGCATTTGTCTCGGTAATCGTGAAGAAGTAAGTGGTTAAGCATTAGGTCTACATAACCAACATATTTTCTATCGAACAGCGCATCTACCCACATCACGGTGGTTTCGTCCTTCATGGTGAAGACACTCCAGCCGATGAGTTTTCCGAACCGTTTTACAGCGAATATGTCGTAAGTCTTGTCTGGGCATTTCCAGTATCGCCATCTCAAGTATTGGATTTTTCTTAAGACCAATGCCCGGTAGTCCTTGGCAACGGTATCGAAGAAATCATCAAATTCGGCAGGGGGGTCGGAGTACTGTTCAATGGAAAAACCGGAGAATAGTTCTTTCAGTGAATTATACTTGATTAATGAACCTTTCTCTTTCAGATCAAGCGTTAAATAAGGAATCTGTGGCATGTATGAATACTGTAGGAAACGTTCTCCAAATTTCCGGATATTACCCGTGTTGAAGCCGTAAAGAAAGGAAACTGAATCCTTGCAGAATCTGTTGTAGAAGTAATTGGTTGTCCTACTCAGAACGCTCGTTTTCCCCAAGCCCAGGTTTCTAGCCTTCGGATCTGTCATAGTATCGCCGATATGGAAAATCGTGGACTCTTTTAGATCGGCTTGGAGGCAGTAGAAGGGCACCGGATAACCACTGTAATGTGCTATTAAGTGATTATTTTCTTCAGTTGCTTCGGCAATCTTGTAACTGCCGAAGGGATTGTCCCTAAATTTCCAATACCAGTGGGCTAACGTTCGCTGTTCATGGAAAATGTTGCTGAAGGATTCCAGAATGCGATGCTCATCTCCCTCTTGATAACCTCTTATGAGAACCGTATCCTTTTTTGCAACGAATACCCCATACCCCATACTCCCATTCCCGTAACACCTTTTTTGTAATTTCCATCCGTTGAGAAAGAACTGCAGGGTTTCGGCGGTATCATCTTTGTGTGTGGTGGAAACGATTCTGTCAAAACTCTCTGTAAACCTCGATATTACAGCGTCGCAAGTCGGTTTGACATTATTCCCGATTGCCAAATCTTGGGTGATACGAAATCCGTCTTCGAAAAGTTGAACGATGATATCTTTATACAAATGAACGGCAGTTTGTTTTTTGATGGATATGTCATAACAGACTTCATCGCCGATTATTATCTTACCGTCAAGCTTTAAGAGGTTTGAAGCTTTTTGGAAGACTTCCTTGAGAGGGTTCAGGTATTGCAGGGATTCCTGGAAGAAAACAACGTCAAAATGCTGTCTCTGAAAAATACCATCATTTTTATCGAGAAAACCGGTTACAAAAAAATCAATATTCTCAGTTTGGTAATGTTTACGGGCGTAATCGATTAACCCTTCCGAAGGAGCAATTGCTGTTATCTGATATCCCAATTGCGATAATAGGTACGCGGAGAATCCCAAACCGCAGCCCACATCCAGAACAGCCGCGGGTGGTTTCGGAAAATAGGCCAAGAGACGCTTGAACATGGACTCCTGAGCTTCCTCAAGCGTCTGAGCTGCACCATCTTCCGACCAGTAACCGAAGTGCAAATGATCACCATCTAACACCAGGCGATAGAAATTGAAAGGTTCCGGTAATCTCTCAACGGGTGCGGTTTTACTTTCCAAATGTTCTTACCTTGATCGCCGCGATGGCTTAGATGGCGGTGTAACGTTGCAGGTATGCCAGCCCTTGAATAGCGCGGTTACCATACCAGGAGATCATTTCGCCATCAATTAGCGACGTTCTCTCGAAGGGAAATCCATAAAGATTCGAGAATCTCATTAGATCCTCTGCTTTGAATGGATAGGGTTCGGTACTGAAAAGTACGCGGTCAACCTGGGTCAGCCATTCAGGGGAAATATCAAGACGCGGGTATGGCGAAGAAGTGTCGGCAGGTACTGTTTGCCAGTTCACGAGCGCCAGCATATTGGCGATGTAAGTACCTCGGGAAACCCCCATCCAGGGTTTTTTCCATATCAGATAAACAATCCGTTGCTGCGGCCGGCCGCAGGCTACTTCCTGCAATTCCCCCAGAGCGTTGTTGAACTCTGTGCACAAGGTTTCGGCCGCATCCTGGCGTCCAAAAATACCACCCATTAGCCAGTAGAGGTCCAGGTTATCTTCGGGGCGGCATGGATGCGTCACGATGACGTGGGGTATATAGGTAGCGAGTTTCTGGGCCAAAGGCTTGGGGGTTTCATCGATGTTGACGATAATATGGGTCGGTTGCAAAGCTCTAATAAGTTCATGCTTTACTTTCTTGGTCCCGCCTACGCTGGGTACTGTGGTGACCTGCGTGACTGGATGAATGCAATAGCTGGTTCGGCCTACGATTTGATCTCCCAGATCGAGTGCGAAAAGAAGCTCCGTGATACTGGGGACCAACGAAATGATCCGCGCCGGCATCGTAGCGGGCGGATGGTAAGTGCCAATCGCATCCGTGAACTGTAGCGAAGTTGTAGCCATTGCAGTAGATCCAAGTGACTGATGCCTGGTGCCTGCAAGGGTGGCCTTGCGACTCACAGCAGCGCAATCTTGCTGGGCGCCCCGGGAACCTCGCGCACCAGGCGCGGCACCAGGTAGCCCGGTAATGTCCGTTGCAATTGGTGATAGAGCTGCTGTGCCCGACGTTCGCTCACTTCGAAATGGGCTGCGCCCTGCACGCGATCCAGCATGTGCAGATAATAGGGCACGATGCCCGCGGCGAAAAGGCCTTCACTGAGCGCGCTCAGTGCGCCAGCATTGTCGTTGACGCCTCGCAGTAGAACGGCCTGATTGAAAACCGTGATTCCCAGCTTGCGCAGGTGTCCGACGGCAGTGGTTACTTCCCGATCCAGTTCATTGGCATGATTGCTGTGCACTACGAAGACCACTTCCTTGCCAAGTCCACTCAGCCATTCCAGCAGCGCCGCATCGATCCGTACTGGGATCACAATCGGGAGGCGGGTATGGAAGCGTATCCGCCGCAGGTGTGGAATCTCGTCGAGGTGCTGGCATAATACGGCCAGACGACGATCGGAGAGAGACAGCGGATCACCGCCGCTCAAGATGACCTCATGGATGGTAGTGTCACGGCCAATGTAATCCAGGGCGGATTGCCACTGCTTACGCCCGGGGTTTGCCGTGGAATAGGGAAAATGACGGCGAAAGCAGTAGCGGCAATGGATCGCACAGGCACCGGTCGTGACCAGTAGGACGCGCCTGCGGTATTTGTGCAGAACCCCGTTGATGGGCATGCTGTGGCGGTCGCCGACCGGGTCCAGGGAATACTCCGGGTTGGATTTCAGTTCGAGATGTAGAGGTAAAACCTGGCGCAGCAAAGGATCGTCGGGATCACCGTAGCGAATCCGGCGTATAAAGCTGTGGGGCACGCGCAGTGGAAACAGCCGGGTCGCGTTTCGTGCCGCGGCCAACAGAGAGTTTGGCAATCCCAACTGGCCCAGTAGCTCCGCGGCGTCCGTCACCGCGCCGGCCGCTTGCTGCTGCCACGATGACGGCAGAGTTCGCTGACTCCCGCTGTCCGCGGCGGTGGAAACCATCGCTCAGACCTGGCCGGCTGTTGCCATTGTTCGAGCAGTGCTGGTGTCATCCTCGAGCTGCCGTTCCTGACCAGCCTCATATCCTAGGCAGGGGCCGAGCCAGCGTTCCGCTTCGGGGCGTGCCCAATGCTTGCGGCGCGCATAGTCCATTACCTGGTCGCGCTGGATCTTACCCAGGCCGAAATAACGCGCTTGCGGGTGCGCGAAATACCAGCCCGATACCGCCGCCGTTGGTACCATGGCGTAGTTCTCGGTGAGTTCGATGCCGGTATTGCGTTTCACATCGAGTAGTTCCCACAAGAGACCCTTTTCCGTGTGGTCCGGACAGGCCGGGTAACCAGGGGCGGGGCGAATGCCCCGGTAGCGTTCGTCGATCAGTGCCTCGTTGTCCAGATTCTCCGTCGGCGCGTAGCCCCAGAACTCCTTGCGCACACGCTCGTGCAGGCGCTCCGCGAAGGCCTCGGCCAGACGGTCCGCCAGGGCTTTGAGCATAATGCTGCTGTAGTCGTCGTGATCACGCTCGAATACGGCGATGCGCTCGTCGATACCGATCCCGGCCGTCACGGCGAAGGCGCCGATGTAGTCCGGCAACCCGGTTTCCCTTGGCGCCACCAGATCGGCCAGGCAATGATTGGGTTTACCGGATGGCCGCTTGGTTTGCTGGCGCAGATGGTGCAATCTCATGCTTACCTGGTTGCGATCATCGTCACGATAGAGTTCGATATCGTCGTCGCCCACTTGATGGGCCGGAAAGAACCCGATTACGGCCCTGGCCCGCAACCACTGCCCCTCAATAATCCGCGCCAGCATGGCTTGGGCGTCGTGGTAGAGCTCGCGGGCATGCTGACCCACGATCTCATCATCGAGAATTCTCGGAAACCGACCGTGCAGTTCCCAGGCCTGGAAAAAAGGTGTCCAGTCGATGCGTTCCACCAGCTCCTCCAGGGGGTAGTCGTTGAATACCCGGGTACCCAGAAAGGACGGTTGGGGCGGTGCGTAGTCGCTCCAGTCCCAGTCCAATTTGTTCGCCCGAGCCTGGGGAAGGGGAAGATTGGCGTTTCTCGTGGATCTGCCCCTGTGTTGCTCGCGCTTTTTTGCGTAATCGGTTTTCACGATCTGGACATAGTCTTGCCGCTGTTTGGGACTCACCAGGTTCTGGGCCACGCCCACTGCCCGGGATGCATCCTTGACGTGGATTACAGCGCCATTGTACTGGGGGTCGATCTTGACCGCCGTATGCATCACCGATGTGGTAGCACCACCGATGAGTAGCGGCAGGTGAAAGTCAAGCCGCCGCATCTCCCCGGCCACGTGTACCATTTCGTCCAGGGACGGCGTAATCAAACCCGAAAGGCCGATGATATCAGCGTTTTCACGCTGCGCTACTTCCAGAATCCTCTGGGCTGGAACCATGACTCCCAGATCGATGACTTCGAAGTTATTGCACTGGAGCACCACGCCGACAATGTTCTTGCCGATATCATGAACATCGCCCTTGACCGTTGCCATAACTATTTTACCGTTGGAGAGACGCTGTCCGCTGGCTTTCTCGGTCTCGATGAAGGGTACCAGATAGGCAACGGCTTTCTTCATGACCCGGGCCGATTTGACCACTTGAGGTAGGAACATCTTGCCGGCGCCGAATAGATCGCCCACTACATTCATGCCGTCCATCAGCGGGCCCTCGATGATCTGCAGCGGTCGCTCGGCCCGGGCCCGGGCCTCCTCCGTATCGATTTCGATGAACTCGTCTGTGCCTTTTACCAATGCGTGTTCCAGCCGTTTCGCCACCGGCCACTCGCGCCAGGCCAGATCTTCTTTCGTGCCTTGAGCCTTGGCCCCACCGTCCTTGAACCGAGCGGCGATGTCCAGTAAGCGCTCGGTAGCGTCGGAGCGGCGGTTGAGAATCACATCCTCGACTCGCGTGCGCAGTTCGGCCGGTATTTCCTCGTAGATGGCGAGCTGTCCGGCGTTGACGATACCCATGTCCATACCGGCCGCGATGGCGTGGTAAAGAAATACCGAGTGCATCGCTTCGCGTACCGGGTTGTTGCCCCGGAAGGAGAACGACACGTTGGAAACGCCGCCGGAGATCAGGGCCCGGGGCAGCGTCCGCTTGATCTCGCGGGTGGCCTCAATGAAATCCACCGAGTAGTTGTCGTGCTCTTCGATGCCGGTGGCGACGGCGAAGATGTTGGGGTCGAAGATGATATCCTCGGGGGGAAAGCCCACCCGTTCGGTCAGAATTCTGTAGGAGCGGGTGCAGATTTCCACCTTGCGGGCCCGGGTGTCCGCCTGTCCCGTTTCATCGAAGGCCATGACGATAACGGCCGCCCCGTAGCGGCGGATAAGACACGCCTGCTCGATGAATTGCGCCTCGCCCTCCTTCAGGCTGATGGAGTTCACCACTGCTTTGCCCTGCAGGCGCTTGAGGCCCGCCTCGAGTACTAACCACTTGGAGGAGTCGATCATGACGGGTACCCGGGCAATGTCCGGCTCCGCGGCCACCAGATTCAAAAAGGTAACCATGGCCTGCTTCGAATCCAGCATGCCCTCATCCATGTTGATATCAATGATCTGGGCGCCGTTTTCCACTTGGCTTCGCGCCACATCCAGGGCGGCCTCGTAGTCCTCGGATTTGATCAGCCGGCGGAACTTGGCCGAGCCGGTAACGTTGGTACGTTCGCCCACGTTGACGAACAGGGTATCAGCGCCAATGTTACAGGGCTCGAGCCCGGACAGTCGGCAGGCAGGTGCTATCTCCGGAATCTGCCGCCGCGGCAGGGGTTTGACTGCCTCGGCAATGGCGCGGATGTGCTCCGGTGTGGTGCCGCAGCACCCGCCAACGAGGTTGACGAAGCCGCTTTCGGCGAATTCCCGGATAATGGCCGCCATATCCCCGGGGCCTTGGTCGTATTCGCCGAACTCGTTGGGAAGACCCGCATTGGGGTACGCGGACACATGGGTATCAGCCAGGCGCGCGAGTTCCTCGATGTAAGGCCGCAATTCAGCCGCACCCAAGGCGCAATTGAGACCGACGCTAAGGGGAGCCACGTGCCGTACCGAGTTCCAGAAGGCCTCGGTGGTCTGGCCGGATAGTGTACGGCCGGAAGCATCGGTGATGGTGCCGGAAATCATCACGGGGATCGCTATCCCCTGTTGCTCGCGATATTGCCCGATGGCGAAAAGCGCCGCCTTGGCGTTGAGGGTGTCAAATATGGTTTCTACCAGCAGCACATCGGCGCCGCCATCCACGAGGCCACGGACGGCTTCGGCGTAAGCCGTCACCAGTTGATCGAAGCTGATGTTACGAAAACCGGGGTTGTTAACATCGGGAGAGAGTGAAGCGGTCCGGTTGGTCGGGCCCAGGGCGCCGGCTACGAAGCGGGGTTTGCCGGTTCGCTCCACCACGGCAGCGGCCGCTTCCCGTGCCAGCTGAGCCGAAGCTGAATTCAACTCGTAGGCCAGCGCCTCCATGCGATAGTCCGCCATGGAAACGGCATTGGCGTTAAAGGTGTTGGTCTCGATGAGATCAGCTCCCGCCTCCAGATAAGCCGTGTGAATCTCTCGGATGATATGGGGTTGAGTCAAGGACAGTAGATCGTTATTACCCTTGAGATCGCATGCCCATTGCCGAAAGCGGTCGCCGCGGTAGTCCTGCTCGGTCAACTCGTAACTCTGGATCATAGTGCCCATGGCCCCGTCCAGAATAACGATGCGCTGTTCCAATAGCTCTTTAAGTTGGGCGATACGTTGGGGATTCATACACTTAGTCTCTCAGGGCCCGGCGGGTGGCTGTAGGCACGATTGAATGGAACCAAATCTCTCACCATTTTGGACAGATCAAAACAGTGAAGCAATCTCATTATCTTCACATTTTTATTGAACTGAGTTCATAATTGATCGCTGCCAGCCAATCGTTGATACCGCTCCGAGGTGTATTAGAACGTGTTCCTGGAATTACGCCATTTACGTACCGTTGCAATGCTGCGTGATGCGGGCAGCGTGGCTCAAGCCGCGGAACGTCTGCACCTGACCCAGTCCGCATTGTCCCATCAGACCAAAGCCTTGGAGGATTATTTCGGCGCGTCATTGTTCGTGCGCAAGAGTCGGCCCCTGCGTTTTACCCCGGCCGGGCAACGGTTGCTGCAGCTGGCCGATATAGTTTTACCCGCAGTGGCCGATACCGAGCGTGAGCTGGGCAGGTTGGCCGGGGGGGAATCGGGGCGGTTACACATTGCTATCGAGTGCCACAGCTGCTTCGAATGGCTGATGCCCACCATGGATGCCTTTCGCGACAACTGGCCCGACGTGGAGCTGGATATCCTCATCGGGTTCAATTTCGAGCCGCTGCCGGCGCTGGTGCGGGAGGATGTGGATCTGGTGGTGACCTCGGATCCCATCGACGATCCGCGCATCACCTACGTGCCCCTGTTCCGTTACCACGGGATGCTGGCGATGGCCAGGACCCATTCCCTGGTCGCCAGGAACTGGATCGAGCCCGAGGATCTGGCGGATCAGACATTGATCACCTACCCCGTGGAGCGGGAGCGGCTGGATGTGTTCAAACATTTCCTTACGCCTGCGGGGGTTGAGCCCGCTGCCATCCGCACCACCGAACTTACGGCAATG
>JAAUXT010043308.1_pt1 | contig 17585 bp, 19 predicted proteins | sample 7278171 | NCBI WGS metagenome assembly JAAUXT01 (sample SAMN14350112, study PRJNA611818) | marine sediment metagenome | isolation source: surface marine sediment (1.8m) | place: French Polynesia: Moorea | collected 2018-08
ACCCACTTTACACAAACAGACAGACGGACAGACATACAGACTGATGGTGATAACATTAAGCGTGTGGTATACGGCCCTTCGGGCGACCACACGCTTAAAAAGCCCCTGCCCCTTCCCCCTCCTGGAAGATAACCTGAACCTTCACAGCTGCAGATGTGAGAACGGGTGTGAAAGGTAATGAGTTCCAACTTTACCATGTTTGTTTGTCGTGAATCAGGGCTCCGCCTCCTGCATCCTTCCACAGGGGATAATCGACAGTTGACATGGAAAGCAGCGTCGGTCGTTTTCTGTGTCCGACTCCTCCACGGGCCTTGGCCTTGGCCGCACAAAGACTTTGTGATTCGCAACAATCGACCCATTTTGCAAACCTTTCTGAAAACTTGCAGTGAATATTCAATTTGCAGTGTTGTGCACGGACAGACAGACAACGTCTTCAGCAGGAAGCATTAACCCTCAACTCCTAATTGATATATTTATTGCCAGAACATTCGACCTTTTTGGGCGATGTGAACGGCTCACATTCGGGTTTTGCTCTTTGCGTGGAGTAAACCTGAATGGAAAGCAGAGTGATTACCAGGCAACGTATGTATAGTACTCATGCATGTGGTGCACGTTCTCTGGGCTTGGTTGTTGGCAATAACATTAGATTTGAGTCTTTTTGCATGTTTTTTGTCCAGATTATTGTTGCCAACGGTTTTGAAAGAACAAAATTGAGTCAATTGTTGTGCACAAAGTTCCCAAAAGTTTATTGGTTGGCAGCCCAACTCATTGCAAAACAATCCAAAGTCTGCCAAATTAGCAACCCGAACAAGTAACCCGAATGAGTTCAAATCACCGCGAGGCCCGTGGGTCTATTTTGGTGGGAAGGACTACACCAGTAAAAAAGGCATCTGGACGAATATCAAAGGGTCAGATTGTTCTCTTGCACTCCTGCACTCCTGCACAATTTTCTGCGCTGTGTTCTCTTGTGTCAAAAACAGATCTTTTTGTCAACTGCACCCTCGTCCCGAAGGTCACACACCTCTGGCAAGCACTGTACGCGTTCAACATGCATGCCGAACAACACGATAGATTTGCAACAAGAATCAGAAAATTACGAGGACCAAGTTGAAGATGGAGATTTTATCTCGATGTACAGGAAACTGAAGTCGACATCATCCAAACAATTCAGTTTGAGCACATCTGTGCCTTGAAATGCGAAGCATTCTTGCTTTTTCTCTGCAGAAAGTGTTCCGCCGACGAGATCAGAGGATTATTTTTAGGTGCTAGTCATGCCGCAAAGCTTTCAATCAAATTCCAGACACAAGTGGAGTTAATTCCATTATCAGAAGAACAGGATCAACAAAAAGCGTCCGCGCTCTTCGCTCAACCAGGCGTGTACACCGACTCTGCCTCCAGGTAATTCAGTTTTGTCGCTTTTTTTTTGAGAATCACACAGTCTGAGCCACAACTACGTACAAATTTCTTCACCACAACTTGAGTGTAAGTGATGAGAATTGGGAACCGTGGTCGCGATTCAGAGAATCCAATACGCGTGTGTTGTCAACTTTGACAAGATTTTCTTCCGCGGACAAGGCGGAAAGCTCATCGCCTCCAGCAAAAGAATTACGGTAACCTGTACAAACCGCAACACAGTCAGCGTGCACAAAATTTCTCAAGAAAAGTTTTGTTTCAAATGGCATACAAGGAAAATATGTGTACACGTACACAAATTTGTACTGCATGCTTCATGAACTCCTTGTTTCGATTCCTCGAGGTGATGTGCTCTGCATGCGCCATATGTAAAAATGTTAAAAGTATACACAGACACAAAAACAAGGGGCAGGTTTACGAACAGAAGAAAACACACATTCGAATTTTATTTCTGCAGACCATTTCTCTCACCTCGGATTGTGATGTTACGAATGAACGAAAAGTCATTTCCTCGGATTCTTGTATGCAGCTACATGCCTGTTTCACCATCCATCCAGGCACGGACACAGTTCTTTTGACAAAAGACACCTTGTTTTTCAATGAAACGACGGACACTTGTTTCCACAGAATTGGTTTGAGCACTGGCTTTCGTTTGTTCCCTTGCAGTCTACATTTCAAAAGTTTCTTTCAGAGTGTTTTCTCGGAACTAACGCAGAGGCCTCTCTGCTGAATTTGAGCTGCATGTGAAGAAGCTGGAAGGGGCTTCGCCAGATCAATCGACACAAAAAAGACGGCTGCCGAACAAACGAGCAGCTTGGCTAATCTGCTCCACACTCCAATTTCAGGAAACTTTCCAAACACGAACAAAATGTTCATGCAACCGCGATTTCCAAAAAAAAAAGGTGCTTGCTTTTCAGTCTTCAATACAAAAACAAGGAACGCAAATGAGTGTTCGTCTAGCGCCCGTGTGCCAATCCGAAGTTCCACCAAAGCAGGCAAAAATGTCCACGAGCTCTGAATTTTCGTTTTTGTTGTTCTCCCGCCATTTTTGACCAGAGCAAAATATATCTTTCAGAAAGATCGAAGTCCAACTTTACCCAGAGTCTTTCTTCCTCTTACAAGTGGGAGTGCCAGACACCCCGATTTCTTGTCCAAACTGTCAGGGTGCTTCATTTCAATGCCACAATGAAGTAAGTTGTTTCCAGAGAAAATTTCGTTAAACCAAAATTGTGCTGGTCAGTACTGACCATTTGAGAACTATTTGTTCTGCAGTCCAACTTTTCTCAGGTTGTTCTGAAGGAAGGGGCGATGTTCACTTCAAGTCCAAAACATCAGCAAGCCTCACACCCTCCAGGGTCCATTTGACAAGAGAAATCTTGTACACAGACTCTTGTCAACCACACAAGGCAATGAGGATGACCTGTACACACAGGGCTTGACTCAACTTAATTTCCCAATCATGCACCATGCACAATGAAGAAACCAGCAAAGCTTCAACCCATTCAAACTGTTTGTTCTAATGTTTTTAGCTTTACAGACAAAAGGTGTGATGTTGGTCTTGGCGCACAACCACTCACGTCTTCTTGTCTTCTTGTTGCACAAAACAGTCATCCAGTTATGTGTTTGCGTCTTTTTCTGTGACTGTGGTGGTATCTGTGACTGCGATCACTCTTCTCTTGATACCACCTCAAAAACTGGGACCGCAGCTCATCCAAATGGTCATTCTGCCTGCTGTTTTCCGAAGCCCCTGGATCTTTGCAGCTGCAATCTTCACTCCTGCAGGTTGCAGGGAAGGGTCTGACGACACCTCCCTGGACAGTGGAAGCACAACAATCTCCGGCGTCCCAGCCGCAGTGCGCTCGGTTGTTGGTCGAATCGCAGTAACCATCTCCTACGAAGCTCTGCATGCAGAGAGAGAAATTATGGCAATTACGTGCTGCAGTTCCGCATCAACCCTGAACAGACCTCCACACAGAAAACCGTTGCAATTGCAGAAGATCTCACCTCGCTGCATTGCTGCACACACTCGAGGTCTTCGGGGTCTGGATACCAATGCAACTGCCCTGTGCACGTGATCGTTTCAATCACATCATTCGGCTGAGGTCTCTGAGGTCGATCAGGCGACATTCTTCTCTTGCTGATGCCTCGCAAGACTGGGTCCTGGTGAAGTCCTTTGCACGAAACGCCGCACTGGGAACCTGTGACAAACATTGGGTGTTTGATCCTGGAGGTTCCGTGTTGAACCCAAAAATAACATACATGTACTGCACTGCAACGTACCAATGTCAGTGCCTCTACAGTTGTACTCCAAAGGTCCAGTGTGGGGTAGCTGGTCACATTCTCCTGGTTCAAACTTGCATTCAGTAAATTCCCCGCTCCAATCTCCAATAGGCAGGCACCTGATCACCGACGTGACCTGAGACCAAAGCATAGTGTGTCTATTCTTGTGCCCGCACGTTTGCTCTCCCTGCAGCTTCATTACGAATCTTCACGCACAGTTGAGCTTCTTCTTTGCTTTGCAGTTTGTTCACACGTACCCGGTTTGGTCCTGGACACTTCAAAGTGCACCTGCTGTTGGTGTTGAGAGTATCAGTGCAGCTGTACAGCCCGATATACACTGGAGATGGCGGTGGGCACTTCACTCTGACGCACATGGGTCCTTCCCAGTCTCCAGACTCGGAGCAGGTGTGCCTCAAAGTTCGCCTGCAACAAAATTTGCGATCACGCGGTCAATCAAACACAACCAGGAAACAGGAAGCCAGGAAAATAAGTTTTTCATCATGCTTCTGGAATTCTTGGACCAGTCAAACACGTGCCTATACTGGATACAACGGACATCACAACAACGAAACAGTGCTCGCTCGCACCTTCTGGAAGGAGCTCCGTCCACGTGGAAACCCCTGTTGCACCTGAACCTGCACTTGGTTCCCACGTCCGCTTCCCCTGAGCCGCAGCTCCTCGACGTGGAAGTGGCGTGCTTCACAACAGGTGCCCCTGAGCACTTCACCCGACAGTGCGAGTTGGGCAGCGACCACAAGCCGTCCGCTTCACAAGTGATCACCTGGTCACTTCCTGAACATCATGGATTCAGTGACAACCACAAAAGAATCTTTTCTGGCTTGCACAAGGCGGAATGGAAAAGAACAACATTAGAGAACAAATGTCCGCCCGCGATCGATTTACCTATTCGTTTGGCCGGGGGTCTGCACTCAAACTTGCATCGACTGCCAAGGTCCGTTCCGTCTGGACAGTCCATTCTGGCGTACATGATATCCGGCATTCCGCAGTCCACGGCTGCGCAGCGAAGGTTGCCTCCAATCCAGTTCCCTCCCGCGCACACCACTTGGTTGGTGTAAGAGTGTAATTCGTATCTGCAATTTTTCTCGCTCATTGAAAACACAGGCAGACAACGTCAATCGCTTCCAATGCATCGCACAGCGGGTTCGTTCTTACCCATAACTGCAGGTCACCACGCAGGAGTCTCCTTCCATGTTGCCAGTACACACGGCAGAGCCATGTTTGATGATGTAGGGGGAACAAGACGGCCTTTCGCACTGATAGTCCGTGCAAAGTCCTGTGTGCGGATTGTACAGCTGGTCCCTGCCGCAGTGACTCAGCCCACGGGGATTCAAATACTTATTGGATCTCAAAACTGCTGCATAAATTCCAAGGTGCCTTGCCGAGAATGTCAGTCTGATACCTGTAAAATTACGTGAACTCAACGTTCCACGAGCACAAGAACGGCCTGTTGGCAACAATGCGTCGCAAAGATGAGCGTGCGTCAAGCTTCTCACCTTTGGTGTAGAGCATGGGTTTACTCAGGTCAGCCACAATGGGAACTTCCACTGGTGTTTTTTCACAGTTGATCTCGAACGTATTCGATTCAAAGTGATGTGTTACGTTTTGAGTGTCAATCAGAGTCACAGTAACTGAGGCAGGATCAATTTCCAGCTCGAATATAGCATCAGTTGTGATGTAGAGCAGCACGGACGTCGCCAAAACAGGATTTGGGAAAAATAGCTGAAAATTACAAGACGTCCAGAATCAAACGAATCAAAGTCAGTGCAAGTGGAAAAACAAAGAACCGTGAATGAAAAAAAATCCCAGGATTCAACGCACATCGACGGAGACCGGTTGTTCGTTGTGCCCCATTGTGCATGGATGCCAGGCAAACATCGGATCGAACTCCTCCACCCTACACTGCTTTGGCAAAAATAGACCAGCAGTAAAAAATCAACAGTTTCTGCGAATATTGTTTGCTGAATTTTGTGCCGGCGACATCAGTGAGGCACGTACGTGAACGACAGCCGGCGGTCCAAGAACAACGAAAGTTGGGCAGTCATCGGATTGCAACTGGGAATCCACTCTGACATCAGAGACCCACTGATCGCTGAAACTTCCTGGGGTGTAGAAGCCACAGTCCGCGATGCTGTATGTGCGCTCGAAAGCCTCGCACACTCCGTCCCCATCGTGGTGGTAGCAAACACTGGGGTCACCTGTGCCAATCAAAGCAACTCTTTCGCTCACATCAGACGTCTGAAAAACAGCGCCCACGCAATCAAAACGTTTATCGAATTCTTTCAAACGATCAATCAAATCAAGTTTAGTTTCAAATTCTTGCCAGTGCAGTGAAAGAATTCTTCCACGCTGCAGTTCACATCGCATCCGTCGCCGTCGCGCGCATTCCCGTCGTCACACATTTCCGACCTGCACAAATCGGCAGAGGAAACCGTCAATTCGTCTGGCCTCCAACACAACATTGATGAGATGGAGCTTGAGCTGAAAGTGAGTAGCTTTTGAATTTCTCACCCTTGTTTGCGTCCGTCTCCGCAGTAATCTTCGCCGAATTCGTAGCTGAGGCTTGGAGACGCTTCGCTGATGTTCGCTCCCACGACAGCGTGCACAGAGTACGTGTAGTTCACTCCTCGAGTCACCTGTCTTCAGTGCACAATATTGACAAGGTCAAAACCAACTTTTGAGTGTTGTTATACTTGTATTTAGACCAAGACGAAATGACTGAGCGCATTGTCAGACTTAAGTCCTGACCCATCAGTTGTGGTTGAGCGTCGGAAGACATTTTTCAACATGTTTTTGTACCGTACCTGTCGACGTAGTGAGGTTCTGTCGTTTCCACGAAGCCACCCGAGGAGAAAGGAGGGACCCGGGTGAGTCGGTACGTGAGCGGTGCGCACTGCTGACACTGCGCGTGAGGCTCCGATTCCAGCGCCAACGCGTCGATGCTCACGTACGGATTGCTGATGTAGACACGAACCTGACGGAAGTGCAACGCAACGTGCAAAAGGGAGGAGAAACAACTGATACAAGAAAAAGGCTTCATTCAGAAGACTGGACAGCATTCCACACCTTGGTCACAAGTTTCTCCATGTGGATTTCACGAGTGTACGGCATGTCACAAAAAGCGGAAATGTCGGCTATGACGTGACTGGATCCATCTTTGGACATCAGCTCCATCCTGCTGATGCCACTCGCTGCGTTCCATGACACCCACAGAGTTATTCTGAATTGCAAAATAATTCTTCCGCATTGTGTGGACAACAAGGATCTAGCTCAGATTTGGGAATGCCGTAAGTTTTTGTCAAAGTAAAACACAACTCTCAACAAATGGAAATATTTTGGGCACACCTTCTGGGTACGACTGGGTACTTGAAGCCAAGAACGATGTAACAGGGTTCATCACAAACGTAGGAATCGGGCATCCAGGAATAGGTGCTCGGCATGCACGCTTCAGCATCAGGCGGCCCGGTGGCCTGGTGCGGAGCCCAGTGAGTCCCGCCCTTGGACGGATTCGGAGACGAAGCAGTGAAGGCGTATTGTAAAATAGATCCATCCTCCTGACAGTGACGACACACGGCACTGCTGTTACCGAGGGAGCTTCTGAAAGGTTTCACCCAGGACATCTCCACGAAATCTTCTCCAGCGTGCGTGACCTAAAATCAGACATTGCACACAACAACAAATCCTTGCTCCATTGTTCAGGAGTGTCTGAGCCCACTGTCGGCAAATTTTTGAAAGTACCCTTGGAGCAATAGGCGGCGGTGAAGGAGCTTGGAATGTTCCCCACGATCCGTAGGCCAAGTCCAGATAACAGTGCATTCGAGCTGTTTGCTGTAACGTGAAATGGTCAGCACAGGAATCCGCTGAAATGACAATGTCAAAAACTTCACCAAATTCCCGATATGAACAGCAAAGAAAAAGAGAACACACTTGCAACCTGACTTTGAGCTGACAATTTAAAGTGTTGTAGTAGAGGGGCGTTTGTCGTCGAACTCACGAATGTTCACTTTCCTTGACCTCACTCTCTACTCAACAACAACAAAAAATCTGACAGAAATGGAGACACTGACATGTATAACTCATGAAATTGTTGTAGGGAGTCTCGGTGAAGGGTCCAAGCATCCGACACTCCCCGTGAGTCAACACGTCGGGGTCACGACAGTGCGCGTTCTGAGGCGTCGGTCTGGTGTCGGAGCACAGGTCGCCCAGCTGCAGGCTGGCGTGAGTTTCAACACACGGATCCGAGCACACCATCTCACTGACTCCGTGGTGAACGTGCCACAGTCCGAGGTTGTGCCCCAGCTCGTGCACCAAGCTGTCCGTTTTGCCCTGCTGCCCAAAACTGCTGGGCTGCACCACAGTTCCACCTGCGTGTGAGTGGTGAAGCCAGCGATTAATTCTGAACGACATGACACTGGAATCTCAACACTCATGAACATGCATGTTTTGTGGTCATCACACTCACCCAAGACACCAAGAACGTTTTTCTCCCACGGAAATGTCGCGAGACCAACAAGTTCCTTGGTGGTCCACGAAGCAAAATACACGTTGACTCTTGTGTCGGACTTCAACCTCAAAATCTGCTTGTATTCGTCAACACTCATGTAGGTCCTGAAAATTTGGGTAATTTCATTCAATTGGTAGAAACTGTTCACTGCGGCGTGCGGACAGTCCGTGAGGAATCCTGCATCTACCTGTCACTGGATGCAGGGTCGAAACAACTTTTCGTCGTGTCAGCCACCGAGGTGTTGCAACAGTCTCCACCATCCCAACCGTGGTACACTCGGTTGCATTCAAAGTCACACACACCGTTGGCGATCATTCTGGCTTCGCAAGGAAGCTGAAACAGTCGAACATTTGCAGAATCAGCAGCACGCGGGAGTTTGCAGTTCCGTACACATGGGACGAAAATAGAAGGTATTTCGGAAGGTACGATACGACGAAGAACAGAAAGTGGGATGAAAAGATACCAACCCTTTCCTGGTCGCAGTCTCCCCCATCGTTGCCCGTTCTCGTGTGACGACATTCCTCGTCGCATCTTCCATCTCCGACCTTGCTCGCGTCGCACCCCAGGATGATTGTCTTCAGGCGCAAGGAAGTGTTTCTTACGTTCACCTCTTCCTTCTCCCAGCTGATGTTGTACGGTCGGAACGCTTCGTTCAACGCATCGTGCTGCAGTCTGATCTGAGAGTTGGTCACTGTGGGGAAGCTTCGGTTGTCGAGGCGCACGTTGATGATACGATATCGCACCGTTTTTGTCCGCCTCAGCTGGGGGTGGGTGGCGTAGCTCAGAACGACATCGGGATCGTCGCAGACCGTGACGCCGCACGGCGGCGGCGCGACCCGCACATCGTGGCGATTCGGGTCCAAGTCGGAGTGAACGATGTTCGGCGCGTGACTCTTCAGCATCTGCCAAGCGTCCAAGTTGCTAAAAGTTTCGTGTAATGAATGACCTGCAGAGGCACTCACATTTTCACGCAAAAGGCCATAAATTTCGTTTGCACTCAGCGCCCTGGGCCAGACTCTCACTTCGTCCACAATGCCTCTGAAGTACCTTTCAGTGGTATCATCTCCACCCACAATCAAGTCTTTGCAAAGAGAACCCCGCTCAGAAAAAAGGCGTCCTCTCTGGGTTCTGTTGCTGACAACCACTTGACTCCCATCGATGAACATTTTGATGGTTTCTCCATTGTACGTTGCCAGCAGATGGACCCAGCGGAGAGGTTTGTACGGCAGGTAGGTGGAAAGTTCCGTGCCAGACCGAGCTCTGTCCGTCCGCAGGCGAAAGAAAAACGAAGCTTCGTTGTCGCCGTCGGTTCCGTAAGCCTTGATGCCGAAGCCCCAACCTTTGTCTCGTGCAGACGAGAGGCAACTGTCGAAAACACCTGAAATGATTCAATGATTCAGTGAACAGGAAATACTTGCAACTCCCCAGACAGATGCTGCACAGCGATCTTTGACGTCACGATATTGGGGGGGGGGGTGCTGACGGTGCTATTCTAACGCACACGGGCCAATGACAAACACAATAGCAAGGGACAAAGTGCTGATTTCTTTTGCAACACGGCTTTCGACTCACAGTCCAAGTCAAAATTTCAAGCACAACGAAGTGTTTTTGCTAGTCTCGAGCCACGAAAGACATTCTCACATTGTTCCTGTTTGATTCCACAGCGCAACGGCTTCACCCATGAGTGTATAAAGTTCCTTCTTCTGGAGTCAACACGAATAAATTTCCACTTGTCAACACTTCATTGCAATAAAGTGCGCCAGCACCAGAGAGAGGGGCAAACAAGCACTTGAGATTCCGTTGCCGTAAATCATCCACATCAACAGCGGAAGCCAAGAAAACCTGCACGATTTGTTCTTTTCAAGTGCAAAATAATCTTCAAACTTCAGCTACTGAATGTTTATTCCGCTGAAACAGACGTCGCATGAACGAACCAAAGATTTCGGGGTTTCTTTTCGAACTTTCTTGACCTCGACGAAGGAAATTTGTGAAAGCCTGTGCTTCAATGATGAAATCATCTCGTTCGAAATTCCATGAATAGAGCTCAATTAAGTTTCAAGTTCAAACGTTTCGTTTCTAACCAAGCACCAAAAACTTCTTTTCAATTCAACTACAAGACCGACATGCCTAGAAACGCGCCGTCGCCAATTTGTGACGGCCACAAACAGTTCGTGCGTGCAAGGGCTGGAGTGCAAGGTCTGCATTGCGCACAAGTGCGGATGCGCAAGTGTTCTTCCGTCAAACCACGGTACAGTATTCACATTTTTCGATGACCTTTCTGGATGTTTCCAGGGGATCATCATTTGTCAATTTATTTTGACCTGATACAAAAAAACTATCGACACAAGAAACCTTCGTGAGCCAAATTCCAAATTGCAGAAGGGGTGTCTTTCTACTGATTTCGGACGCCGTTGCCATCACGGCGCGTGCAAAGATGGCGTTGACCAAGCTTGTCTGCATATTCGTTGTCCAACCCTCTTCGGAAGAAGTGAAATTAACTTGTTCTTTACTTTTGCATTGTGCGTCCAAGCCGCCAACATTTCTGGAAGGTATAGTGACGTCTTTTTGCCAGACTGATTTCACTCAATCGTTCTGCTGAAATACTCAAAAACTGCGAGGCAACAGACTTACCAAGTATGCTGACAGGCGTGTGTTGGCCTCCTTCGGGCTTCACCCAGAGTCCAACAGAAAACTGATGGTTGGGCAACGCTTCAGATCCCGAATACTTGAGGCATTCCGCGCCTCCGCTGAAGGCGACCGCGGTTCCGTAGACGTCAGCGTCTCGGGGAGATTCATTGCTGGTCCTGACCTGTCTCTTCACTCTTCCGGATGACAGTGGGCTTGTGATTGACTCTCTCCGCAATGGTTTCTTCCGCTGAGAAGCGCACACAAACTGAGTTCCTTCGTTCAACACATCTCGGAAGTGAAGGTCCCTTTTGATGCGAAATTTCTCCAAGCGTCGCTCCGCAGATTCAAATCGCCTGGAGAAATCCGCCCCCGATGCAACAAAATCGAGATGAACAAGCACCAGCAAAACTGCAAACAGCTTCATAGCAACCATTTTTGCTTTGCGAAAAGGAAAGTGAAGTTTGTTTCAGAAAACAAAGTCCGCGAATGCCCGGTAGAAACTCCGTAACACGAAAACAATTCAGTCAGCTGTTCCCTGCATGATCCATGTCCACTCACTCACATACTTCTTTTGCTGGAATCAAAGTACAACTGTCCCGATCTCAGAGAAAAAGTTCCGGTGCATGCAACTGATCAAGAGACAATGGCACGAAAAACGTTTTCAATGGAGAGACTGAGGTTTTCTCTCAAGTAACCGAGATCTGACCTCCGTGCATAAAGATCTAGTCGTGCACGAGGATTTGTCAACCACAAATATTATCATTCTTCACCACTGCGTGAAAACATTTTCCAAAGAAGCTCAAAAGCTCAACACCTACTTCCATGTAATTGCTGTCGTCATTTATGGTCATTTTCTGCCGAATGCCAATCAGATTCTCGCAGCGATCTCGAGTGCCAACTTTGCGAACATTTGTGGTAATTTATCTCCTCTTTGGAGAGGTTTCCTTCAAGAGATTTTCGTAATTGCTTTGATTGATACTCGAACGAATTCACAGTGAAAGATCAACTTCCATTTGCGGATTCGCCCATAAATGTGTCGTTCGGTTCAGCGCTTGAATTTCTTTTCGTGTTTATGAGTCTGGTATGTGACACAGAATAAACTGCAAATATTTTTTTGAGCATAAAACTCAAAATCTTTGAGGGTTTGACGCAAACATTCTAACAGCAGTGCATGTTTGCAGATAATGCACCACATAAAAAGTGCTGAAGCTCCATCGATTGCAAAACGCACAAAGAACTCAAATGCTCGCCGGCGTCCTGGCCAAGCATACATCACTACGTGACAGTGTCAAAAACTGGCCGAGTTTTACATTTCGCACAGAATGCTTTGAGTGCGTGTCTTGACCCGTGCAAAGGACCCCACCACTACGGTTTTCATACAAGACTTGGCAGTGGGATTCGTTGGGAAGGAGCGGATTCGGCTGAACTTGCACACGTCTTTCCTGACTGACGCAGGCACGGCTTGAAACTCAAATCGGTTCCATGGAGACATCAGTTTTGACTTCCCTCAAACACTGACACACACACCAAAACAAAATGTTCCCGAGCCTGTTTCACCCAATTTTACTTCATTTGCTTCGTTTGGTGGTGTTACAATTGCAGATCACTTCACTCACACAAGAACCACTACGTACTCCCAGGGTTTTTTTCCGCACTGTGCGTCAAGCTAAAAACAAACTGTGCTCGACAAGCAAGCGCCTTTCTCTCGGGTGAGCTGGGGAATTTGCCATCGCAAATCGCCCAATTCACACGGACATCAAAACGATGATCAACAATGGAACTCGCCCGACCTTTCTGGTTTTTGGTGCTGTGCCCTTCAGCGTGCCCTGCATACAACAACAGCTGTGCGTTGTCAACACATCACCATGTGGACGGATCATAGAGGAACAGTTCTACGACAACAAACGATGTGACATTTGGCCATTCTTTTCACCTGCAACATTTATTGAGCAAAACAGGCAGTTGCAGCTTGGAAACTGCAGCTGTACTCGTGCAGTAACAGGTGCTCGATGATGTTCTTTTGTTCCATGAGCGACAGCGTTTCGCAGAAACACGACTGACAGCGGTCACAAGCTCAATCTCACCGACAACGTGTTGGGTTATCGGTCGCATCAACCTTCTTCAGCTGTAGTTCCCGACCCCGAGGCGCTCAGTCACGGAAACGAATTCGTTTTTGACTAACAATCAAGTGCGACGTGCTTTATCGTTTGAGCTCAGAGCAATAATGCCTTCTTGTTCGGGGAAAATTATTCCGACCGGCCGCCACAATTTTACAGTTGAAACAGCAAACACGTAAAAAGCGTATTTCACCACGGAACACACCCACGTGGAAGGCACACTTCACAAAACTCCAATTTCACGCAACTTGTAAAAAACAAAGCAACCAGACAATGGCAGTGCAACATGTCGTTGGCCAACCAGTGTGATACTGGGGGCGTTAAATACACTGGGCTCTGCTGTTAATGACGCAGAACGGTTGGGTAAATGGTTTTCGAGATTCTCATTTGAAATCTGCCTGTCACAAAACTGTCATGCAGAAAGTCGCATGCCGTACCGTCTCGTGTATAAGACGCACTCACGTACAAGACGCACCCCAAGATTTGGTCCTGTTTTCTGATACCAAGGTTTATTAGAAATAAAGTAAATTTATACTCATGTACAAGATGCACCCCTTCTTTTGATGTTTAATTTTGGGGCAAAAAAGTGCGTCTTATACACGAGACGGTACGGTAACTCACCGGTCAGTCGACGACTCGTTTCTTCAACGTCAAACGTCAGCGGTCTTTGCCAAAGTCATTGTACAGTTTCCTGGCTCTATCCCAGAGTACGAGGCTGAGAACTGTGTGAGGACCAAGCCTGAACAGTGACGCTGCCCAACCTTTGTAAAATCCCCACACACCTTCCATCTTGAGGATTTTGACAAAACAATCAACCACTCCGTTGTAAAGTAATCCTTTTCCTTTTGCATCAGTTCCTTGGTTGTACAATCTTGTGGATATGACATCGAATGGAGTCATCCACAAAACGACGATCACTCCACTCACCATGCTGGCGGTCAATGCGTTCAAAATGCTGCCTTCGTTGAACATCTGAAAACAAAAGCGCAAAGTCAAAAATGAGAACGCGCGGTTCCCTCTACAAATACCCAGACCAGACATCGCACCTTTCAAAAGTGAGGTACTTGCTTCCACCCCTCCCCCCGCGGAGCCAGGCGTAGGTGTCTCACTTTTCCTCAGCGCGTCACACCCACCCCCTATCCACACACGATATAACACTTGTATGTCTGATGTGGTTTGACAATGCAACACGCGAGTCTGCTGGCGACCGTACGTGCAAAAACAAGATATCAACGAGCCCGTCGACATGCGAGGTTGTCTCAAAACAAAGTGGCACTGTGCATGGTTGACTCGATACAGCACCAGACCAGCTGATTCTATTGTCCTTCTCAGCCAAATGACTGCACCGCTGAACACAGAGCCACTTTCATTTGATACAACCTCGTGCAACACACAGGACACCACCATTGTGATTGCACCATGCCCGCGGCTCGCCGAAATGCCACGGGCTCAAAAAGTCAAACCCTTCACAGGGGATAGACTCGCGCTGTGCATCATTTCTCAAAAACATTTCACAAAGAATTGCCCTTTACAGTGCCTTCAGACAGCAAATCAAGTTTACCTTGATCTTCACCACATATTCCTTGCAGGTCGAAAAGGTAGAAAGTTGAGCAGCAGAGCCCACCATGACTCTGGTCACAGCGCCCGTCACGCCCCTCCACAGACCCTTCACTCCGTGTTCACTGTAGATGACCTTCAGCCCCGACGTCATGGTGGTGTGGCCGTGCTGGTGACCAACCGCAATCTGCTTGTCGGACATGGCCTGAAGATGAGTCTTGATCTGAAACCACAAGTGTGTGCAAAGTTGACCAAATGCAAGTCAAGCACTGTCGCACACTGTCTCAAGCATTCATTTGACGAAAGAAAGGGATTTACCATGTAGATCGGGCTTCCAACTGTTGCTCCGACACACCCCGCGAGAGCGCCTGCGACGATGGATCTGGGCACACTGTGGTTGCCGTCTTTATCCTTTGTCAACCCAATGTTGATCATCACTTGGTAAGCTCCCAGTCTGAATCCGTTCATGAAGAACTGGTACCAAAGGGCCGGTACAAGGCCTTTTTGCAGGGCCAGAATCCCATCGTATTTTCCCACAGCATAGAAGGCGTGAAATACATTTTTGTAGTACACTGGGTACATGCCACGTGCCTTCAATTCACCTTGCAGCTGCATACGAGTCTTGACCACTTCCAGCGGGTTGGTGAAGAAGCCAGCTCCACATGCCGCTACGCCGCCTAACAGAAACTCCATTCCATATATTTCGTTTCTGATGTAAGTTCAACTTCTAATCACAATACTTTGTCACTTTTCAGTGAACCATCATCCTGAAATTAAAGTTCAATTGACATTTCCAACCTGTTCAGCCCGCCTTGTTCACCATGTTGGAAATTCGGTGTCCACAGAAAATTAAGCATCGCAAACCACAGTTGGCAGATGGCAGCTTTGCTTCCCGCCACCCGGGCAACCTTCCAAGGGTGAAGCTGGAAGGATTGATACAACTCAGGTGTTTGGGGAACAATCCCAGATAAAACATCCACTCAAATTCATTCCAAGTTTCACAGAAATTTGTCGTTGAGGACCAGCAGTTTGAAAGTCAAAGCAACATGGAGGTCAAAACATTCTGATGCAGTGAGTAATTCGACTCAGCGTGAGTTTCAGTTCCATTCGGAACATACACGTAAGTTCTTTATGTCATTATTTTGTCAAAAAGTCTCCATTGTAAAGTTTGTAGTCGAGAAGATGACGAGGAATTGCAAACAGACGAAAGTGTATCCACAGAAAATTTCTGGTTCCTGACTTGCTTGCGAATAACTGGTTGATGAAGATGTTGCTGGCACCAGTGCACAGACAATTCGTGTGGAAACTCAGCATGAGAAGCAAACAGACGGTTGCTCATGTGTTGAGTACCAGGCAGCTCAGTGCACTCCATCCGAAACGTCCCAGTCAGGATCGCTCCCCTTGAATTTCCTGAAGATATTGGAAAACTCATTACCAGGTACTCAGACAAAGAACAAGTACTCAGGTTGGAAAACTGCCAGCACCGTGTGGGGCACGTGGCAATATTTCGGTACTTTCACTGGCTCACGGACGCAGTTCAAATCTGCGCATTTAAAAGCCAATCTGCACTGAAAGTGCCTTTGTTCCTTCGCCAGCTTGTACATTTGCGTCGCAAAAGTGGACATTTGCAGCTCCAACCACCAAGTGAGCAGAAGCTGAGGATAACCTTTGCAGACAAGATACGAACAAAATAAAAGAGATTTCTGTGAGATGTTGCTTGAAGTAGTTGTATTCATTCATTAGATTCGCAACATTTGTGTGGGATAAATATGGCGCTTACTCTTTGGAAATGTGAATCGAATCCCAGTTGCATGGTAAGCTTTGTCGGACAGATACGTGGTGCACGTCCACCACCTGTAGTCAACAGCAAATCAAATCAAATTTTTGTGCAAAAATCATGTAAATTTGAGGAAATCATTTTGTGCATTCGTACGCGCTGTGAAAAAATACTCCTTTCGCATTGCAGCCAATGATGGAGGCGGTCATGGATGAGCTGGTTTGTCCCATCTGCCTGGAGCTGTTCACCTGCCCTATCATCCTGCCGTGCTCTCACATCCTGTGCAAAGCGCCGTGCGCTGATCGCCTCTTCAATCACGGATTCGTGCGCTGCCCCGTCTGCAGAGACAATTCTTTTGTGAGTGGCGGGCTCGAAAACCTGCCCAAAGTGATCTCCCTCGAGCACATCATTGAGCGGTACAAGGCAGGTAATGTCAGAAGCACAAGTTTCAGAGGCAGATTCTTGCCTTTGTGTTCACTCTTGCTTGTTAAGAAAAGGAATCAGCATGCACGCAATGTTTTCTGCACAGGACCCTTGGTGCCCACAGCAGAGCTGTGTTCTTCAGAAGAGCACATCGCTTGTCAGATGTGTCAGGGTTCTCCAAGGCGCGCACACAAATCTTGCTTGGACTGCAACGCCTCCTATTGTCAACAGTGTCTCCGAATCTCTCATCCCGCCAAGGCTCCGTTCACAGAGCACCAGCTGGTGAACCCAAGACGATACCCCAAACCAAGGGAGCAAAGATGTCAGCAACATGACATGACGGTCAGCATCATTTGTGGTGCATGTTCCTGTGTCCAAATGAAACACACACATGAGCACACACAAACACACACACACACACACACACACAATGTGCAAAAATTCGCACGTTTTCACCAGCACTTTGCAATTTACGCGAGTGCAGCGTCGTAAAAATGTTTCTCTGATGTTGTTTTGAAAACAAAACATGATTTGTGAACTTCGATGCACCGGCAAGTTCTTGACATTTGCAGGTGAATATTTACTGCAGAGACTGTATGCAGCTGGGCTGCCTTCTGTGTGCGGATGCTGAGCATCCAGCCCACCAGATTCTGAATCTGCAACAGGCCACGCAGAGCTTCCAGGTTGGGTGCGAGATGTCCGCAACGATGCACACTGTTATATATATTTACCATGTCCACCCCCTAAGTACTGCCACAGCCACAGCAACAGCCACAACCAATCATATCATTCCCTAGATGGAGCCACTATCCCAAGCTGGGCACATGACCCAGACTGCCAACACACAATAGCTTGAGACACCATAGAG
>JAAUXT010151323.1_pt1 | contig 17585 bp, 15 predicted proteins | sample 7278171 | NCBI WGS metagenome assembly JAAUXT01 (sample SAMN14350112, study PRJNA611818) | marine sediment metagenome | isolation source: surface marine sediment (1.8m) | place: French Polynesia: Moorea | collected 2018-08
CAAAATCAGAGGGAGCAAAATCAGAGGGAGTGAAATCAGAGTGAGCGAAATCAGAGTGAGCGAAATCAGAATTTCCTCAAATCACCGTGAGCTCCATGGAGCTATTTTTTTGTGCGCTTTCCCATGCAAAACGGTACAAAAATAAAGTTCTTCCAAAATTCTATCAGCCTGTGTTTGTTTCCTTTTGTTTTCCGAGTAGAATGGAATGATGTAACACGAGTTTCGTCCTGGCAAGTCTTTGACGATGTTCGAACCTGAACAACCTGACACTGGAAACTCTGGGTAAAATCCCTTGAACGGGCTGAGCATCTGCTGAAAAAACCTGATCTTCATGCCATTTTCGGATGTCCACAGGGATATGACAGTTTTGTGGACTCCCGACTGGGCACTTATCATGTCATGGACGCCGTGTTAACCCTGCAGTGTTTTACGGATTATATAAAGAACACGCCTTTGCTGGTGTGAAACGACCCGTCTACATCGAAATCTATTTGTATATCTTTTCCACCGGCACTGAGATGAGAGAACGGGGGTGTGCGTCAACAGTGGGCTCAGCCTGATGCTATAGTCAGCGCCGTCTCACTTGGCTGGCGTCAGATGAAGACAGCGCACAGAGGAGCTTCTTGATTTCTGTTGCACGTGACAGGCACATGGCAAATTTCCCCAAAAAAGGAATGATCACATGACAAACAGTGCTGTGGGCTTCTTTCGTTGTGGCCACCAAAGACAAGAGCAGACGTTCTCAAACGTGTTGTGAGTTTTCTGTTGAAATTACTTCGCAAAATGACCGGTTCAGTGCGCAATTCCAATCAATTCGAAATCAATCAAGTCGTAATCAATCAATCAATTCGTGTTCAATTCCAATCAGTTCGCACCGTCATAAAAAAAATCCATAGACTGGATCAGCCTCACACTGACCACACCCTCCCCTCACCGCCCATCTATCCGTCTTTCAGTCGTTTTTCACCCTCAGGGAAATAGGCACGGACGACGACCAGACATTTTTGACAACCCTCAATTGCAGGTTGTCAAGAAAACCTCGAATTTCAGGTGTGCGTGACGACCATCTGGACAACACTGGAACTGGAAACCTGACGAATTCTTGTTTTCTTCTTTGTATTTTTTCTGGTGCTGTGTTTGCACCTTACCCAACAGTGGTGTTAGATTCACGATCGCCGGCTGGCCGAGTGAGGTCAAATGGCTGAGTTCGCCCACTTCGCACCACCTCCAACCCAGGGCGAAGTAGCGTCAGTTCGCCAGCGTAAATTGAACACACCCATTGAAATCAACACAAAATCTGAAATTAAACAATTCTGAAAAGTTCAACCAAGGCAACAACGACTATTTGTCATTGGCACTGTCTGGTAGGTCGTCAAGAATCCCTGAACATTTTTCAAGCTTTCATGACGACACCGTCAAAATGTTGGGGTCGTCCACCCTGATCGAGTGAATTCACATGGCAAACACAATTTCAACTGGTCAGTTTCCATTGCGTTGGGTCGTTATTTCAAGTATCAGAGTTGGAGCGGCAGAGCCCCGTGCCACAGCTCCACGCTTGAGTGAACACACATGAGAGCGCTCAATGGCTGCTGTGTCCTCAGTTCCCCTGAAGTGACCTGATCAGGGTTCAAGAAAAGGGGTGAGGTGACCTCACCTGAGGACAACACACAGACGAGGTCAAGCAAATCCCTATGATACAGACTATGTCCTCGGCTGACCTCAGCAGAACGAGTTTGTGGGGTAGGACGTGGTGATTTGAGCAGAATTCTCCCAACTCAACACATGGGTGGTTACCTGAAAAGGAGTTGATTCAAAAGATATTTTCGTGTGTTCTACTCTGATTGGTGAGACCAAAAAAACGAAGAACAACAAAAGAAACAGAGGGATGGGCGCCAGTGGCTATGTTCTCTTGTGATTTGTGTTGACAATCTTTGCACAAACCTTTGGAAAGGGTCGTATATTTGGGCAGGAATGTTCCCTGGACTGGTCCTACACTTGCAAACTCGGCGCAATACACTGCTTCATATCCAGACATGTGTGCAGCACTTCTGGCTGCCTTGTCTTTATTGGTGACTTCACTATAGTTCACAGATGGTGGTTGTTGTCCCGTTTCACGTTGTTTTTTCATTTGTTCTGGGCAGATGTCAAGCCGAGTGAAGTCAAATCTGTCGAATACTGAACCTGCATCCATTTGAGGTTTTCACACAGATGACGCGGCTTCAGAATTTGGACGCGACACCAGAAATTACGGTTTTCACACACATGACGCGGTGTCAAAAAATTGATGCAAGGCCAAGAACGGACTGGACCGTTTCTCTGATGCTCTCCATTGGGTGTCATGTTAAATTTGACAGAAGTGCATCAAAATTTTGACACGTGGAATCAAAAATTCTGACACTGGCCTGCCTGTGTGAAAACCCGATTGGACAGGATTGGGCATCAAGTTAATTTTGATGCCCGCGCGTCAAAATTTGTGACGCCAGCGTAAAAAACTTTGCCTGTGTGAAAAGCCCTGTTGTGTTGACCACTTACCTGTGAAGCTACAGCGGTTCACACAGGAGTGTGTGACGATTATCCCCTCAGAACAACTCTGGGGGATGGTGCCACTCAAGTCATTCTGAAGGGAAAATTACTCCACACAAGTGTGGTCACCTTATCCTCACGCAGCGTTACAGAGGCGGACTGGACCAGGTCCCCGCCCATGGCTCCTGGCTCAGACCCACAAACCCCATCTCCTGCTCGACCCCAAGACCCTGGATCCTGTCACCCAACCCCTGGATCCCAGCGCCTTGAGTACGAGCCAACCAGCTCCCGGCTCCAGCCCACAGCCTCTGGTTCCCCGTGCGTAGTTCCCAGACCCCCGCCCCGCCCCGCCCCTAATCCCAGGTCCCAGCCTCTTGCCCCCGGTCCTCCCAGCCCCCGCCTTCAGCCATCAGCCCCATGGATCTTAAGGGCCCGCTGCTTTTGCCAGTGACAACACCCATTATCTTTCTTCTTGATGTACAGTCCACCATGGGTGGAGACGTGTTGATGTTATTTATTTCAAGTGACAAGGTAGACTGAGCATGGTGATTGAAACACCCTGCACGCAACATGGCGTCGCCCATTCGCGTCAACAATATCGATCAAATGTCTGAAATGCCATTGTGATATTTTAAATGCTGAATTGGCAATCAAACGTCTCGTGGGTGACGCGATGTCTTCGCGACGTTTGAAATATCGTGTTTTAAAAAGTTAGATGTGTGTTGCTGTTCCACGTGCTTGTAACTGCACGACAGCGAGGCAGAGAGAGAACAGCGAGAGAGACACACAGGGCGAGAGAAACAGAGAGAGACACAGAGAGAACAACTGACTGTCCAGCTGCCGTGTCTTTTACGTGTGGTCCCAGTCCACAAGATATTTGTTTTGAAAATTGTTATGAAACTTGTTGATCTTGACGGCTGCTGGCTACTGCTGAAAAGAAGTGGGCTATGCAGATGAGCGACCGCAAAAATCAACACGTACACGCGGTCTTTAGATCTACTGGCTGCTGTGGGGTCGCAGTCAGGTGAATTCCATCTGTACAGTGGCTGTGGAGCCACGAGTTTTTCAGAGCGGCAAGACACGAATACCATTTGGGCATTTCACCCACTCGAGCCCGCCGGCGCCCGCCATGGCTAATTCCCCCAAAAAGTTTCAATAGGCGTCGAAGTTCCACAATATTTGCCCGTTCGCCGTCTACTCGTACATCCCACCTCCCACCCGCCCACAAAGGACATCCTTCTTCCATTCTCGCGTGCGGTTCGCCAAGTTCGCCAATAATGACTCTGAAACTGTTGCGATCATAAAATGTACGTGCTCTCATCGCAGTAGAAATTGATTCTGACCTTCCAAAAAATAGATTCTAGTTTGTGTTCAGTCACACAACTCTTTTCTCGACCAGGTATCTCAAAAAAATCGTTGTGTGCTTTTGGAGACCAAAGGTCTTCAAAAAAAAGCCAGCATTTCTTCAGGTGAACCACTTTGTTATAGCGGCGTGGTCTTTTCACGAGTGAGGCCATCCGTCAGCGAAGTCGCGACTTCGCCCCTGGGTGGGTGGGACAAAGGGCGAAGCGGATGAAGCGGGCGAAGTCGGCCATTGTCGCCAACCCGGGCGAGTCATGACCCCAAATAGAGCATCAATTGTCACCTCAAACCAAAATAGCACCCGTCAAGGTCGCTTGTGGCTGCTGTGCTTTCAGTGAATCAGACCGCAAAAAGACGAAGGTATTTTTTTTGTTCGGCGAGGTGGTAGCTGCCTCACACCCATGGGCTGAGTGGCTGACAACGCATGTGCATCAGAGCGTTCGTCAGCAAATCAACGTGAGATCCCTATATGTGTAACCTGAAGACCCGCTGCGGCTTCAGTTTGCAGGCGAGCTTCAGAGACATCACCCACCAGAGACAGCACCAGTGCAACAGGTAAGAGAGAGAGACACACACAGACAGAGACCGAAGACACCAAATTGTTTGCGTTTACACGAACCATTCTCTCCAGAAGTTAGGCTTTCTGCAGAGATCGCGGGAAACTTTCTTCGGAGCGCGATTGCTCCCGAGCTGGTCAGGGTTTCGCGGGCCAGAACGACTTGGAGTGTTCGGGCTCCAACCGAGAGCGACTGAAAGAACACAGAGAGAAAACGTGAACACTGAGCACGTGGAAAGAGAGAGAGAGTCGCGAATGAGAGAAACAAGAGAGGGGAAACAGAGAGAGGACGAATGCGGGAATGAAAGAATGAATAAGAGACGGGGGCACAGAGATCAAGAAAGAAGCACCAGCAGATCAGGCGCAGAAAAAAAAAATCGGGAAACGATTTTTCGTCTGTCCACGCCATTTGTGTTGGAAGACGTCAGTTTCACATTGTTTGGCATTTTTTGTTGCAAAATTGTGTCAAAATGACGTATCAAAAGCGCTCTCAACACTTTGTTTGGCTCGAGTGAACAAATTCATGTCGGTTCGCATGTATGCGTGCGTGTGTGCGTGTGTGGAGTTGATCAGACCGGTGCGTGTGGGTGTGTGTGGGTGTCTACAAGTGTATGTGTGGCTGCTGGCTGCTTGGATATGGAAATCTATGCAGCTATGGCAACCCGCTTGAGTGACCCGGAAACCAAAAATAACTCGCTGCCTGTGTTCCCTGTGAGTCTGTTTTAGCTATCGCTCGTGGAAACCGCCGGTGCGGTCATGATCCACTGCACAAACATCCCGCTTCAGTGACCACGAAAGCAAAAGAAGCACCTCCGTGGCTGTGTGCGTCTGAATATATATATATATATATATATAGCTCTCGCTCTTGGCTGCTCCAGGCTTGATCCTCTGAAAAACAACCCCCCGCTTGAGTGACCACAGAAATACCTCGCAGGAACACACGCTGCTGCTGTTTGGTCTCTGCTGGTTGGTGGCGCCACTTGCTTGGTGGCTGCTTCGTGTTGGATAGAGGAGATGGTGTGTGTGTGTGTGTGTGTGTGTGAGTGCGTGGACATACATGTATACGTATCTGTGCACGTGTCAGTGTGTTTGCTTGAACATGAAGCAATGGTTCACCTGGAGAATGCTTTTCCTGTGCACGTGTGTACAGTGTGTGTGTGTGTGTGTGTGGATGTGCCTCCGTGAGTGTGTGTGTGCGTGTGTGTGTGTCCTCGGATGGTGGGCAGACACACACGCCACAGAGACTGTTCAAGAACTTTGTGAAGATACAGCCATGCCAGAGCAAAGCGCAGTATCGGCTGAAATGTTCACAGCAAAAAGTAGAACCACGGTCCGTATCTGGCGTGAGATGAATAACTGCGGAGGGAGGAGTTTCTGCGATTGCTGCTGTATTCTCCCAACTCACCAAAAACGTGTATGGCAGCCAAACTTTTTATATCACGTGACATGTGCGTGATCGGTTGCACTGCCACAAAAACAAGGCAACGTTTTTTTTCCCGCCAAAAAAAAAGGAACACAAGCAAAAACAAATGCGTTGTGTAACAAAAGCGTCCACTTTTGTTATACGTGAGAAACTCAACACACAGTACAACGTTCGGACTCCATTCGCCACGTTTTGAAAAGGCACGTCGGGAAACAACGCACGTGTTTGCAAAATCTCGCCACTGAGGGCGCTATGTATCGGTCTCTGACTGTTGGCGGTCCGATGCTGGCTCGCTCTTCGTTCCTCGCTTGGGTGACAACACCCGCTATTGCCGTGTCTCCTTTGGTGGAAACGCATTTCGCTCAGTCGTGGATAACGTTTTGCAAGCGGGGACTGTGGGCATGAACTGTGCGTGCGTGTGTGTGCCGTGTGCGCGTGCGTGTGATCGAGAAATAGACTGATGGTCACCCCGCGAGAAATAAACAATTAGTTTGAGGTGATTTGTCGGTGGAGGAAACGTGTATTCGGCCACGCTGCAAGCCAAATGACCCTGTCTCTGCAGTGGTTGGTTGAGATCCAGATTAGCCTGCTCACAATACAGCAAAAAGATGTTGGCAAGTTGACGCCTCAATTTTGCTCAGACTGCCAGCATTGTGTCAAAGTCTCAATTGCTGGCTGCTGCCTCGGTCCCTGCTCTGATCCACCGCAGTTGAGTGATCACAAAAGGCTTGCCTCTTCCAGCCTGGTGTATCTCGCTTGTGCTGTGAGAGTTGTCCCCAAAGGGCAGCTCGTCTTGCGGTGAGCCGTATGCTGTGTCTCCATGCATTCGTGGCTCCTGCCTTCGCCGTTGGCATAGATGCAGCCAACCTGGTTGAGTGACCGCGCACAGAAAAACAGCGAGGAAAAATCGCTGTGATATGTATCACGCTTCGGTGGATGCAAAACCAGTTTGGTGCTGCTGTGTGTGAGTGAGGGGCCCATGGTTTGCAAAGATGCTGCAGCGCTGTCACTTTTCGCTGCTTAATTGAAGCTGTGGGCTGGATGCGTCGTGTGTACGTGTGTGTGTATGTGTGTGTGTCCAGTTGTATTTTTTTGTGTGCGCGCATGTAAGCTGTTGTGTGTGTTGGAGTGGTGTGTGCGGTCCGCGTGTGCGTGTGTATGTATGTGTGTGTAGTTTGCCTGCGTGCATGCACATGTGACCAGGGTTGTGGGTTTTCATTCAGTTCAACTGTGTGTGTGTGTGCATGTGTGAAGATGTGCGTGTCCATTAATTATGACCTACGATGTACAGTGGGTTGCCGTTCAGACATTCTTGGGTGGGGGCGCCACTTGCTTGTGTTTTTGAGGGTTGTAGCTATGTTTGCGGCAGAAACAGCCAACTCGGTTGAGTGATCACAAAATACACAGCGAAAACACTCGCTGCTGTCTGCCACGGCCCGATGGAAGCGCAACTTGCTCAGTAGCTGCTGGTGTTTGTTGCCAAACAAAAACACGTGTGTGCGTGTGTGTCATGTGTGGTGTGTGCGTGTATGGTTGTTGTGTTGCATGTGTGTCTGTGTGTACGGGTATTTTCACAGGTGTGGGTGTGTGTGGATGTGGTGCCCAAAGTGGATTTTCTGTGTTCACGTGTTTGTGTGCCTGTGTGTTCGCCTACAGGGTATTCGAGGGTGTATGTGCGTGCGCGTGGCGCTTGTGCGTGTGTGTTCTTCTGTTTTCGCTCATGTGTATGCGTGGATTTTCGTGCAAACAACAATATGCATAAGTCTTGGAACTTACAACGCACTCCAGAATCCAGAACTATTTCATCCCAACGGCAACTAGTGACGCTTCTGAGACAAACGCGATTCAATTCACGCGCGCGCAAAAAAGAAATTCGCGCGCGCGCGCTCGAGGTCGTTTTGCATTGAAGTGACGATCCAGTTTCTTTGTACATTTCAGGCAGTTTTTTCGCGCGTGGATCTGATCAGTTACTCGTGACTCGACAAATTCGCATCGTGTTGGAATTCGCCTGAGTTCTTCATCACCATCACAATTTTGCAGTCCGCTCACCATCACAAACTCATCAAGGTATCGCACCCACACCAGCCGATTCCAAGCTTCATTTTCTCCTGATATGTATCTCAAATCGTACCTGACGTTGTGAATGCGTATTGAACAAAAGGCCATTGTTTCTCTCCACAATAGATGAGAGCGTGGCTTCTGACGACGCTGGCCATTGTTGCCGCGATGTCCTACGTGTCAGGTGAGTTGAACCCGGTGACACGATATCCAGTGTTCAGATGATTTTTGGCGACAGTTGTTTGTCTTGACAGAAAGAAGCACCCAATGCAACCCTTGTTCTTACCTGCAGGACAAAATCCGCCTTGGCAGCCAGCTGAAGGGTATTGCATGAAATGCTACGGGGGAGGTACCAACAATGACGAAGAGTTCGTCTGCTGCAACAACTGCGCTGGTGGCGCTGGCCAGGGCGTGTGTGATGCTGTAAGTCGATGAGGCTGAGCCAAAAAACGTCTGTATCACTTCAGTGTAAACAGGCCGTGTATATTTCAAATTAAATTTCCGTTTGTTGCAGGGCGAATACACCGCCGCTGTTGCCGGTGGTATCACTGCGAATAATAGGTGTGGTACGTGTGGGCAAGTTACTGCAGCAAACGCCAAGTCTTGTTTGTATAACGCTGTGTTTAGCTGTGGTGGAACGTGTGCGTGTCAAGAGGCGGTGGCTACTTGGTAAATATTACATTTCCTGACATGAACCACATCGCAGTTTCTGTCCGGTGTTTGCAAAACAAAACAAACCGAAGCAAGCTTTTGTTCAATGTCATTCGTGATTTCCTCAGGTGTGACGACTATAAGGATGACAGGACCGCGGGCGCGAATTGGGATCAATGGAACACATGCATGTGGAGATACTGCAAATGGGTTAATTACCTTCAGCTCATTGGACTGATGGAGTAAGTTATTTGTGTAACAATTCACACTCCAGAACGCGCCAAAAGAACCGGCAGAGAACACTCGTTTTCTTTTGATGCAACTGCACATGAACAAAAGCCCAGTTGACAAGACGTTTCTTTGTTGCATTTGTGCAGCACTTCCTGTGACGGGACCCCACAGGGTGCCGGTTGCAATGGAGACGGCGTCTGTGATGCTGGTGAGGACGTGAACAATTGCCCCGAGGACTGTTGTGCACAAGCCGAATGCGACTTCGACTCCGCCTTAAGCACAGGCGCAGCTGTCGATCCCGGCGACAGAACCGCCGGTGACCCTGCGCCGACTCCGCCCCTGCTCTGCTGCTTCGAACCTGGATGCTGCGGTAAGATTCATCGAGGGGTGTATATAATTCAGTGAAAATGTGCATGCTATGTGAGTCCGAAAGGAGTATTCAGCCGTGGCCTTCGATCTCGATTGTTTTCGTGGCAATTTAGCAGCTGGGTGACGTCCTGAAGGTTGACGTCAAGAACTTTCCTGTTGCCGATAAATCGCTGTGTCAACATCCCCATGGGGTGAATTTGTGGGTGTGAATCGTGGGCAGGGTGCAGGGGCGGGACTTACCGCACGTGTAAATCGAACCTGGTCAATCAGCAAAAACCAACACTAAAAAGACTGGCCTCTCACCCGTCAAAAGATGAAACCAAGTGTTCCTTTTTTCCTGCATTACAGCTTGCAACAAAGACGACACCAAGTGCAGAAGGAACCCCCCCTTCCCCAACAATAGTCCATATCTGTACTGCAAAGACGATGGAAAGTGCCACGAATGCAAGGATTCGAGTCAGTGTGCCGCTGCGTACGGTCCGAACTTTTACTGCAAAACCGACAAATGGGGGATGATGGTCTGCAAGGATCCTCGTGTGACGGAAAACATCCCGGGTACCAAATACCCGCTCTACTTCTCGCTGCACGGGCCCGACAACACCGACTTCATCTTTGTCAAGGACCACAATCTGGGTGTGTGTGTGTGTGTGTGTGTGTGTGTGTGTGTCTGTGTGTGTGTGTGTGTTGCAAGTCAGCATGTGTACGTGTGCGACACAGTTCAGCCGCAAAATTCTGTCTTGTTTCTGGTTTCAACCTTTTCGACAGGATGCAAATTTGGACACCATGAAGCGTTTCACCTGCATGTCTTGCACGCTTGACACGCAAACGTTTTTGTTTGCAGAAGTGAGAGCGACGTTTGGGATCAAGGGTTCTGAGAAAAATGCCGATGAGTGGTTCGCTGCTATAAACTCACTGAAAGTCATCCAAATCAAGACACCTGGCGCCACCTTCCACATTGACACCTTCAACATCACGGTCACCTCTTCTGACAAATCGACCAACCACAGCTGGACCACGTCCGTCACCAAGTACATCCCATCCGGAGACTTCCACATCGATGGAGAGAAGCACGTCGTGGATTTCTTCCTGTTCGGAGACGAGACCGTTCTCAAGGTGTGCTTTGTTGCCCACAAACATATGTTTGCAGATTTTGTGGTTCAGTAGATCTACATACACTCACAATTTCGGATAAAAAATTACCGTTTGTCGCTTGTTTGTTCATTTGTTTGTTGTTGGACCTTTTTCACTTTGTAATTTTTGCTTTGGCCATGATCGATTTTCGCGTGCGAGAAATCACGCTGCTTCACCCTTCGGTGGAAGACAGGGCAAAGTCAGCTATTTCAGACTTTGTTGTCTGCAAGCGTATAAATGGAACTCACCCATTGTTTCGTCCAGGTGAGGAAGATGAGACACCACTACTGGCAGAATCTGGAGTTCCTGGAGCTCGGCATCCACGAGGTTCACGATTTGTCGGAGCACGCAACTGGCTTCCTGGGTGAGACCGTCTGTTTCAATTGTTTTGTCCAAAAAGGACATGTCTGCTGTTTGTCCTGCTGGCGTTGGCACAACGTGGCGTTGGCACAACATTGGCGTTGGCATAACGTTGGCGTTGGCTCGACACGTTTGCGTCACACAACGTTGGCTTTGGTAAAACGTCGGCGTTGGCACAACGGGTTGGCATTGGCAGAACGCACGCATCAAACATCACCATCGTCCCCAGCAGTCGGTTCACGGCTTCAAAGGAAACACAGACAAAACAAAAATGTTTGATTTTTGCAGGAACGCTGACCAACACTGCGAGGTTCGAAGGTGATGAGGAGTCGGACAGCGGCATCATCGTCTGGATGGGAGAGAGGATCCCGGTCAAGAAACAGGTCGGTCGCTGGGTGCTGCCCAAGAAGTCTGCGAGAACGTTCAACAACCTGCTCGGCCGGTTCCGCGTCAACGACGAGGGTCAAATGAAGCACGCCCAGCAGAGCGAGAAGTTGATGAATCTGCTGAAGGCCGACCTCGAGAGGGGAGCCCAGAAGACATAGACAGCACGTCTACGAGAAGTGATGATCAAATGCTGATGTTTTGCCTTGCTTCTGTACGTGTAGTCTTTGTACCTCGATTTACGCGTTTTGCTCCCCGCTGGCGTACTCGTCCTGGGGTTGGAGATGGGGTGAAATGGGTGAGGTCAGCTCTGGCAGCTCGCGTAAATCGAACACGGCCAATGTGAACCCTTCTTTCCCGAAGCGGTTCTCCACGGAAAGAACGGTGTGATCGTTGTGCCATTTATGTGTTTCGTTGTTTTGCTCTCTTTTTATTTGAAAATAAGAACGAACCTTTTCTTTCCCGAAGCGGTTCTCCACGGAAGGAGAAGAACGGTTGCTCCAATATTGTCATTTATTTGTCGGTTCACGTGTTTGTTTCGTCAGTGAGAAAGCGTTTTACTGCAGTATCAACATCAATCGGTGGCACAAGATTTGTAAATTGCTTGAAAAATTCGTTGCCGTGTATTTTGGTCAGTCACCTACGAACTTATCTTTCCCGAAGCGGTTCTCCACGGAAAGAAACGTTCGTTCACTGCAATTGTTTCGTCTCGTAATCTGTTCAATTGTTCGTCCGCGTTTGCTTTGAATCAGAACTGTTCCCACGGCAACGCTACCATGTTTTTCCACTTGACAAAAACAAAAGTTTGTTTGCTTCAAAGTTTTGAACCCTTCAATCGCTTACATATGTAACTTTCTTTTGTCCCGCAAAGTTTTTCTTTTCGAAAGACGGTTTGTTTGTTTTGTCTGTTTCCTTATTTGTTTGTTTCATTGTTTCCAACTGTTCAATTGTTATAGTTTGAAAATGTTGATGTTTGTCAACCTATGCGAGTTCGAGCCTTCCTTCCCGAAGCGGTTCTCCACGGAAGAAAGTGTTCGCTGACTGCATGTGGTTCGACCTGAAGTTGTGTTCCTGTCTATTTTGCATCTTCTTTTCTCAGTTGTAATTTGATTTGGAAAGGAAAAGGTTTGGATTTTGGAATTTGGTATTTTGTTACTTTGAGCTCAAGAAACGAATAACAAAATCAAGAAAAATGGCACTTTGACTTCAAACAACAGTTTTGGCTGATGGTAACTTTCAAATCAAGGGGTTCATTTTCGAGTTATTGTTTGAAAATATTGATGTTTGTCAACCTATGCGAGTTCGAGCCTTCCTTCCCGAAGCGGTTCTCCACGGAAGGAAGTGTTCGCTGACTGCATGTGGTTCGACCTGAAATTGTATTCCTGTCTATTTTGCATCTTCTTTTCTCAGTTGTAATTTGATTTGGAAAAGAAAAGGTTTGGATTTTGGAATTTGGTATTTTATCACTTTGAGCTCAAGAAATGAATAACAAAATTAAGAAAAAAAATGGCACTTTGACTTCAAACGTCATTTTTGGCTGACGACAACTTTCAAATCAAGGGGTTCATTTTCGCGGCAAATTTTGTAAGTTTGGTGTCCAAAAATAAAGTTTGTCAAAAGGATCTGCCATGTTTGATCGTTTTTCGAGGACCTTTGTCTCCCTTGCGCTCAGACTCTCAGACCAGTTGCCACAGCACGTGAAACCACCCTGTAAAAAAAGCCGACGTGACGGTGCGTGCATGGCTCCATACACCATAATTGCACCCCTGTTGCTTGTCCGTCCTGTGACACGAGGCTGCGCCCACACAACGCTCAGGATCGTGTTGACCCTCAATGACGTGCCATTTGGATTGTTGTCAACTCTTTGGCACCAAAATCGCACAACTGAAAAGACATCCTCTGAATAATCTTGAGATGTTTTCTGTGTTTTTGCCTTTTGAAAGTCAATGTGTTACAGGATCAAAAGTTGTTGGAAGTTTGTGACAGTCCAAATGATACGCCATGCAGACACGCGCCGTCGCCTGTTTTCTCAAAGCCACTCAAGGAACAAACCGTCACGTGTGCGTCGACTTGACGCTCGCCGCACAACTCCACACTCGTCCAGTGCGCTGTACATTCAGAGAAAAAACTACAGAGGGAGACAGGGGACAGCGACGAGGGAATGGAGAGACTGCGCTTCTCGGTTGAGTGACCACGGGGCAAACGCGCTCAGTGGCTGCTGCGTCTTCAGTTGGTCAGAGAGAGACAGTGAGAGAGGCAATAAGCAGGCGCCATCTGGAAATTCTTGACGCACGATGGAGACGCCGCCCGAATTTCAGACGCGATTCGACGGGTATTGCACACGCTCGTCCATTGAGGTATATTGAACAAAACGAAAAACGTCATGCAGTCATATGCAAATAGGGGCACGTGACAAAATCCTGGTCGCTGATTGGTGCACACATTTTGGGCGCCAAACGCAGCATCAAACGACGTGCGCTGACATTCATCAGTGACCACCATATAAGGAGGCAAGGGAGGTTCCGCGAACTGTGAACGAACGTAGTGGGCGTTCACGTGATCATAGACACGTGTGGAATATCACCCTGTCGGATCTTTCACATCACAAGTAAAATAGGTCAAAGCAATCTATGAATGTCAAGTTTGTTCTCTTTCTTGAACTCGGTGTCTGTCTTTGGTGCTTGGAGGAAAGTGCCATATTGTTCAGAATCAAGGGAAACAATTTCAACCAAGATGTATGTGGAAGTACCTGAGAACAGGTGGAAATTCCTATATCTATGGTCAACATGTCAGGTGGGCGTCCGGGTTTTCAGTCTCCGGAACCTCGCCACACCCTGCAGGGACAATCCGAATTCTTATGACTCGGGTATTTTTCCTTGTTTTCAGCGGGACCTCCGAGACCAGTCAAACTCGAGGCAATTCACTTGTGACACACAGAAACCGGGAAATTTACGGGACCGCGTTTTACACGAGGTCTTGTTGTCCGACCTGGGTGTGCGGCGAGAGGCAAAAAACAGAGATCGTTGTTCTGGGTCCAGTGACCCAGGAGCCTCAGTCTCAGTGTCAGTTCTGAGTCTCTGGTTTGACACCAAACGAGTGCCGCTCGGAAGAGCCCTTCTGAGCAATACTTTTTGGTGTCACTCCAGAAATGGGTTGCTCAGTAGCGGCAACTCTTCTGAATTACACCAAAGTAGCGCTCGGAAGGGCCAGAGACTCAGAACTGAACTGAGACTGAGAAACAGGTCGAAGTCATGCAAGTGACCCACCCAGAGGTTGCCGTGTCTTTCGTTGCTTTGGTGACTCTTTTGCTAAACGCTGTGAATGCGCGCTGTTGTTTCCAATGTCCCCGACTGAGTTCTACAACTCTGCGGCCACAAAGCCTCACAACAAATCGTATCATGGTAGACATTGGTTCTCATCTCACAAAAAAAGTTTATTGTTCCATCTGTCAGGCAAAACTCCTTTCTCATCCAGAGATCTCAAAAAGTCATTGCAAGTGGGATTTCACGGGAAACATTTTTGACAGTGTGAGAACCTTGACTTTCCTTTGTGCTGCGGCGTCTTGAGATCGTCAGGGCGATATATAAGGAAAAAAAGAGGCGCAGTGATACACACGAAAAAAAAAACACTTGCAACGAAAGGTGCAAACTTGCAAGAGAACTTTGATGCCCACACGTGCAACAGTTGGATGATCTTACAGCAAACAGCGCTCAACGGCTGCTGTGTGTTCAGTTCGTCAGATCAAGACGAGATAGAGGTTTGGGGAGTCAGGGGCACAAAAGGAAGAAATACAACTTTCTTCCAGGGTCCAGTGATTTTACGGAACCATATTGCGGGCGCTCAGTGGCTGCTGCTGATCGAGGTGCCTGCACAGAGCACGTTTAATCTCTCAACCAAAGGGGAGAACAGTTCAACTTTTATTCCATGTCTGCCTCTCTCTTTTGCTCTCTGCCTCTTGAATGAGGCTGGACGCACACACAGTGTCGAGGCGAAAATTTTGAACCCAAACGAGGACCAGTACAGATTCTCGACACAAACCGACTTGATTTTTCAAGAAACTCAGTGTAACAAGGGGTCAGGAAAGTTTGTCCAAATAATTTTTTCTGCCCAATGCTTTGTTGGGGTCTGGAGAAAAACTGAAATCCAATACGCGTTGTCAATAATGGCGCGCCAAACAATGGCGGATCAAAGCAGAGGCGAAAAACACGCTGTGAGCGCCCGGCTCGGAAATCTCTTCCAACTCACAAACAACGCAGCATCTTTAATTCCATCAATAGAAATAGACGTAGACAGATACTTCTGTATGGCTCAGTGATTTCTCCCCACAAAACAACAGTCGGTGGCTGCAGTGTCTCTGGTTGGACAAACCCGGTGTAACAGGCACGAACGACCAGGCCGGCATTCCTGACAACCCTCATTGACTGTCGTCTTGAAAACCCAGAATTTTAGGTGTGGACGACGACCAGCTGCACAACAGTGAAGACCCAGTTGTCATGAATGTCCAGGCAATAATGATGACCCCACTCAGGCATTCTTGATGACCTTGAAGTGTTTTCCAACATTTCAATGGAGCCCTTTGAAGAAGGCATGAGTCTTCCAAGTTTGCTTCTGCACAGCTGTATCTCCCCCCCCCCCCAACTCAAATGTCCATGTCTTTCTCTTCAGAGCTGTTTCACTGCTTTGGAGATCTTCAAATCAAATTGTTACCTTCACATCAAAGACAAGAGCAGAACCCACAGAACAAACCAGACTTCACTTCAGTGCCCAAAATATGTCGGCTGCAATGACAACTGGTCAGTGTTACTGCCTGCCATGTTGTTAAGAACGCTAATTTTTAGTCAGTCTTGGCAACCGCGTCAAATGTTTGGGTCGTTGTCCCTGCCTTACACACCGGTACATCTGCATCGAAACTCAAGCGACTCGATTGTTTGCTTGAGTTTGGCCGCACCGGACCGCATCAGTTCGTCGGAAGAAGAGCACCGAGAAACAACACGAAAAAGGTGAGTGAGCCAGAGGCAGCGAATGAAAGAATGCGAGAGAAAAAAACAGGAAGAGGAAGGAAAGAAAGAAGGAGGAAGGGGACAGGAGGAGCGCTCGCGTGAGAGGTGGAGAGTGTGAGCGAGCGTGAGAGAGACAGGGAGAGAGAGAGAGATTTCCGAATTGGGCGTTGGCTGGGCATCTCTGTGTGTTCGTACGCATACACGCACGCCTGCACACACACGCACACCCACAGCCAAACACAAAGCCAGTTCCTGTGTATGACTCTGTGCGTGTGTGAGTTACCAAGCTCAGATCTCGCTTGATACAATTGCAAACAACTCGCGTTTTTCCGTTGATATTCTCGCGCTACATTGTTACCACCACGTCGTCAGGTTCGATTCGCTTCAAAAAAGTCGCCAGGTGAGTTTTTTTTTTTGTTTCCAAACTGGTTTCTCGACCTGGTCCGTTGATTGCGCTCGACGAAAAAGCACGAAAACAACTCGCCATTGGCTGCCGTTTTGCCGCATTGCGGACAGTTTACTTATCCAGGAGCTGCTGGGACAAACAATTTTGTTCCGTGTCTTTTGCCATTGGCTGATATGTATCACTCAAGCGAAAACGAGGTTCGCAGATACGCTTTTTGGTGGGTTCCGTGTGTGCAGCGATGTGCTGGTGGAGGCTGCCATGTTTTTGTTCCGTGCTTGTGTCGCATCCGCAAACTCACTGAAGCGACAGCGACAGTGTGGTCGATCCTCTAACAAATACGCTTGTAGGTTCCGTGTGTGTATATTGCTCCTGCAAGAGGACTTCCGTCAATGGCTGCTGTTAAGACAGGGTTCTCACACTGTACAGAAATGGTTCCTGTAAAATCACACAACGACGTCTTGAGACATTTGGTTGAAAAAAGAGTTGTGTGATGCAAGAGGAATTCTTTTGGTATGGCGAGAACATGTTTGTACCACGATGCGAGCACGTACAAGACTTTTTTGTGATCGCAGGGTTGTAGAATTTTGCCCCTTGTTGCATCGGCTGTGCTGTGGCTCTGTCGCTGGCTGCCCTGCCGTACCGTCTTTTTTCGTCCGTTGTGCATCAGCGAATGCGCCGAAGCGAAGCGACAATCTCCATGTGTCTCTCTCCGTTTCCATACATTCACACCGGGGGGCGGGGGGGGGGGCATGGAGCGAGGGATGAGCAGCAGCGCCAGCAATACAAGAGCCACGTTGGCGATGCTGCCGCGCTCCTCTGAGATACGACTCACTTGCGGTTGAGTTACCGTGTAGGACAGAGCGAAGGCGCTCGCTGTTTTTTGCATGGTCGATGTGTACTCTGTGTGTGTGTGTGTGTGTGTGTGTGTGTGTGTGTGTGTGTGTACTGTGTGTGTGTGTGTATGTGTCCATGTATGTGCGTGCGTGTGCGTGCACGTGAGTGAGTGTCAGCGCGCTGGCATGAAAGGTTATGTCAGAAGATTCGTTTGCTGTCGCAGTCATTGTGCTTGTTGTCGTGTGTGTGTGTGTGTGTGTGTGTGTGTGTGTGTGTGTGTGTGTGTGTGTGTGTGTG
>JAAUXT010018472.1_pt1 | contig 17582 bp, 13 predicted proteins | sample 7278171 | NCBI WGS metagenome assembly JAAUXT01 (sample SAMN14350112, study PRJNA611818) | marine sediment metagenome | isolation source: surface marine sediment (1.8m) | place: French Polynesia: Moorea | collected 2018-08
GCGGGGCAGGCACTGTAGGCGGGCTGGAGGTGGGCTTGCGGGCATAGTGGGGGCGGGGCGGGGCAGGTGGGGTGGGGGCGCGGTGGGTGTGGCAGGCGGGGTAGGGTGGGCGGGGCGGGCGGGGCGTTTTGCGGGGCGGGCGCTGTCTCTCTGAACGTTCCCAGCACCATGATGGCTTCTGAAGAGGTTGGGTTTGCCAGATGCTGTTTTTGAGGCTGGTTCACGCTGGATACGCCTTGCGTCTGCGGGCGTGGTCTTGCATGCCATTGGACGCCGTGTTGCACTCACTGAATGTGTCAGGCTCTGTATCCAAGGGGAACGGACGTAGCGTCGTTTTGACACGTCGCGCGCTGTGTCTTCACGCAAGTTTCCAGAGGGCCCAAAGTACGGGAGTGTCACGCATTGTGCCTGTCCCCCTTCTGAACTGAACAATAAGCGCTGTGTCTTTTGTTTGATACACCTGGTGCTTGTGTCGTTCTCCAAAGAGCGCATTTTCACCCCACCCATCACAACCAATATCCAGCTGCTGTTGCCCCCTTGCTTGTGTGTTTGCTGCCTGAAAGACAAACGCTTGTAGGGGCTAGTTGTGAAGCGTAGTCGGAGGTCGTTGTCCTGCGCACGAATCTCCCCCCCCCCTGCGCTGCCAAGATGACGTCCTCGCTTGACATGCAGGAGTTGACCGCCTCTTCTCAGGTTTCCACATCCCCACCACAAATTATCATAACTGACACACCAGTTGTCACCTCTGGGAACCTTGTCGTCTCAAATCTCTCCAGCTTGTACAGGTCTGTTGTCCACTGAGGACAGGGCGCGTTGTGTGTTTCCCTCTTCACTGGGTGGTTCAGTGAGACCCTTTGACGCGGCATAGCTCTGCGTTCGCACTCATGTAGAACCTGCAAGTTTCAGGGTAACTTCGTGTCTCCACATAACAACCTTGGGTGGACCCGAATAAAGCATTTGCCCCCCTCTCCTATGTTGTTCAAAATTCCAACAGGATACCCTGGAGGAACCCAGCGCCCGCCGTATACAAAGGGTGCAGACACACAGGGAGAAAGAGAGAGAAGGAAGAGAAAGGGGAGAGAAAGAGAGAGACAGAAGAGAGAGAAGAGAGAGAAAGAAAATAAGAGAGAGAAGAGAGAGTCACAGAAGAGAGAGAAAGAAAGAGAAGGGACAGAGAAAGAGATAGAGAGATGAGAGAGAGACAGAAGGGAGAGAGAGTGAGAGAGAGAAAGAAGAGAGAGAAAGAGAGAGAAGGGAGAGAGAGATGAAGAGAATGAGAGAGAGAAAGAGAGAGAGAAAGAGAGACAGACAAACTGACAGATGGACAGAGAGAGAGCAGGGTGAGAGAGAGACAGAGACAGAGAGGCAGAGAGAGAGAGAGAGAGAGAGAGAGAGAGAGAGAGAGAGAGAGAGAGTTTTCGCCGGAGTGTCGGGTACTGCAACGAAAAACAGGCTCAGAACGCTTTACACTTTCAGTGTGAAAATGAGTTTGGTTCACGCAGTGCAGACAACCTAGTGTAGCGACGCAAAGTTTACCGCATCCAACCACACCAGGCAGGCAGTCCAGACCTGAGATATGACACTGGACGAACACAATGCAGGGACACAAGACGCCGGCGGTGTGACCCTGGCCTCAGACTCAGCCTCGGAGGCGTCTGTGCCGCACGGAGAAACGGTGGGGCGCAGCACCGTGGAAACCAGCCTCGGCTCCCTGTGTTTGTGCAGCCTTGTCGTGTGGAAGATGTCGCATCTTCCTACGTGGGTATTCCAGCTTCAGGCAGGAGGCTGAGTATCGGGAGGAGCTGCTTCAGCAGAGCTATGGGAGGCTGAAGCTGCTCCCCCAGACCAGTACCCTGCACCAGTCTATAAAGCCCACTTGGCAATACCCTATACCAGGAGAGCTCTTTCTACTAGAGTGAGAATAAACACTAGAACTCTTTACTGTGTCTTTCACTCCAGCACAACCTTGCCCGAATCTGATTCTGAGTAACTGCGGTGCCATAGCGACGGCGTGAGTGCATGGTGCGCCCAACCGGGGTTTCCCGCACACAACAGCCTCCATACCAAGCCATGTCACTTCAGAGAGGTTATCCTCTTGTGATGAGAATACAACCACACTCAAAACTTCTCCAATTTTCCCCACAACAATTCTTGGGACAGCTGGGGTGGAGCTAAAAGGCCTTGGCAGGGGTGCTTGACCGCTTCCAATGGCTGAAACTTAGTTCTGCACGCAGAGTGCCCTGCAATGCACGTCTAGTTTTGAAAGAGCAATTCATAAGTGGGTTTCACCTTTCTCATCAGGTCCCAGGTTCGTTGCTGATGACAGCGGGCACAGGTTTCTTCCACTCCGTCTGCCTTTGCACAACAATCGTACTTGTGTTTTCCACTTCAAGCGTGTAAAGTTGGCTGTGATTCGCATTTAGTTGTTTTCGGTGATTTGAGGTGGGTTGCGTGATTTGGGCTCAAGTGAGTCAAATTGATGCGAGCCAAATCAAAGCACCTACAGGCAGGATTAATAAAAAGTATGTGTACACCTATTTCATGGTCAAGATGAGGATCAATTTGAGGTATTTTGGACTCTTTTGGTTCAATTTGGGTTGGGGATAATGCACTAGGAAGGACTTGGGGAACTTTGAATTTTGGGGTTCTAAAGGTCAAAAAGTTCAAATTTAAAAGTGCAGAAAATATGGGGTATGGTGTCGAAATGGCTCCGTATCTGAGAAACAGATCAGACAACCTTCACCAAATCGTGATTCTATCCCAGTCATCAGACGGAAGGGTCGCGACAGGCGAAGGGGTCCCATCTCACCAGACTCCCTCCCATCAAATCTGGTCTCTGTTCTTTTCTGGACAAAATGAAAAGCAGGACCCAAGTTTCTGAGAGTCTGCAGTTCTTCCACATTGGTCTGGGACGCACAACCCCGGATCCAGGGTTTGGTCCAAACGAACCGAACCTTGAGGGGACCAATTTTAAATTTGCAACATTGTCCAGGGAGGGAAACACAAATGGGGGCCTCTGGGCAGCGAAAGTCGCTGCAGGAATGTTTGCCTCTTCGATCCGCCCTCAATATGCGACAATTTGTTGACTTTCTCTCCCAAGACATGCACCTCGAGCTGGTCTCCACCCACATTCTGAGCCATCAATGCAACAACACACAAAATACATGACGCCGCCATTTTATTCTTTCACTTCTATTTTCTACAGGATGCGCAAACCTTCAGAATATTTTTCAAATTCAGCAACAGAATTGTCAGCTTGGTTCTGATGATGTCACCCATTATGACCAGACCCTGCAACTGCCACGAGGAATTCCCAAGGAGCCAAAAGCCTCCTGTGCCAAGATACTTTGCAACCCTACATTTTCTGACACAAGCAAAACACTCCTGCACGTGTAGAAAAATTTACTTTTTCATTGAGCTTGCCCTCCGCCCCTGCAGACTGCGTTGTGCTGCAGGAAGAGGGAGGGAGAAGCTGCAGTGGGAGCGGCGGCGGTGGCGGCGGCGTCGCGGCGCGTGCGCACTGAAGCTGTCCCGGGAAGACGTCGCGTCTTGCGGGACGCAGCGCGAGACGTAACGCTCCGCAGAACCGCGCGCACCGACGCCGTGCTACCGCAAACATGTAACGCTTCACAATTCCCTACGTGGAAAGGCAAACATGTGACGCTTTACATGTCCCTCTGAATCCACTTTCCTGTTAAAAACAGTTGAGAACGGATTTTTATCCAGTTTCAAAGGAATAAGTGTTCCAGATTGAAGGGACAGGGAAGGATCTTTGATGCACAAACAAGTTTGCGCAAAGTTATGGAACATTTCAACTGGCAACATATTGTGAGGAGAATCAGGTCCAGCAACTTGGGAATTCTGTCAACTTGGATACACGTGCACACGTGTGTGACCGCACACAGCTCAGCGTAAAGTTACTTTGTGGATTTTATTTCGGATTGGACACTCGCATCTGGATATTCTGGACTCTGAACGCAACACAACAACCTCATGGTAAGGTTCGTACAATCTTCACTTCATTCACTGAACTGCAGAGTTTCTTCAACAGCTGTATAAGAGATTCAGGGGTCCGACAGTAGGGAAATCCCAGAAGGTAAAGGAGGTCCCTAAGGACAGGAGAAGCCTGCGACCATTTTTTTTTCTTTTTGCCTCATGTTGATCTCTGTTGCGCCTGTGTTTCTTTCTTTACGTCATCAGTCCGCCGAGAAAATTTTGGTTCATGTTGGGCTTGTTCGAACTTGACCGCCGAGCTGTGTGAGGGACATAAATGGCTCCTTTTCCATTACTTTTTCCCACGTTGGCAGAAAACTACAACTTTGCTCAAATGAGAAAAACCTCTTCAGCTCTAAAAAGAAATGTCACCCCCTTCTTCGCACTTTCTTGAAAAGGCTGTTTGAGCGGGACTTTGCAACATTATTGAGTTTAAACAGCGACGTTTGGAGGGGAAACTTCAACGTCGCATCAACTTCAGGCCCCCTGACACAGAAAGATTCTGATTGAGCAATGATGGTTCTTGGTCCATTTTGTTCCCCAATGATTGCAAAGGAGAGCACTTCCAAAATGTGGAAAAACCGAAGTGTGCAAAAAATTCAGCATTGAGGTTGACGTTTACATTTCAAAAGTCGAACAAAAACTCCCTATTACTCTGTGGTGAGAGGCAGCCCTGGCCAAAGACGTCAGTTTTTTGCCCGAAAACCGGCCAAATTTCAAAATCATGTTTTTACACAGTTTGTTCATCAACCAGAACCAAAATTGAAGAAAAATTTAGTCATCAAAATTGAACAAACAGAACTATTTTCAAATTCCTGATGACACATTTTGCTCTTTGATCCCAAAAGTGATTTTCACCCCTTGGTTCAAAGAACAGGTCAAATCAACTCAAAACCCAAGAGGACCAGCCTGGAGCAGATCCTGGGATCGTTGCTGGGTGGGGGGATTCAACATTGAAAGGCTTTCACATAAAGAAGCAAATTGAAGCGGAGCTTGGGCCATCCTTTTCACTGAAGCTGCTGAAGGAGCCCATTTCAAGGTCTCAGGGCTTCAGTTTTGTGCATCTTTGTGTGTGTTTACTTTCAGTGTTGATTCACATTAAAATTCAGCACAAAAGCCTGTGTGAGTACACAGTGCAGACAAAGTGCTGGTGAAAAGCATTGTGAAATATGCACAAAATATGGAGACATGATTGTGTGTGGTGAAGGCATGTCAAGGGAGGACCCTGAGGACCGCTCTGGGAACCTCCATAAACATAATTTCTTTCTGATTTTGTGTGATTTCGTCCTGTTTTTGACAAAGCATGTTCAAACAATAAGTAACTCTCCACACAGGACGCGCCCCTGACCCGAACATGGGTCCACCCCTGCGTTTTCTCCATGTTGAGAGCGCGTATCTCCCGGGTGTTTCTCCTTTCTGAATGGCTATTCACAGGAACGGGAAGCGACAATTGATCCCCCACACGAGACTATGAGCGCTCCGGGGGCAGGCCTTTGTGGATACATTGCCTCGTCAGGTGGTGTGGGTCGACACACAGGGGTCTGCCTCCATTCTCTTGACATCCAGAAAGTTTGTTGAAAAAGCTCCATGCAGCTCCTGGTGATTTGAGAAGCAACCGAAAGACAGCAACCAAAGCACAACAAGTAGAATGCAAATAAATGGATGCATAAATTATCAATTTCAATAAATATTTATGTCCTTTTTGTTGTTTATAATACACCCAAATGTACCCAATTATCTGTGCATTGAAACTTGTCACCCAATCGCACATAAAGCTTGCCACATCTTTGCCAAAATGTCCACTTTGTACACTTTCCTAAAATCCCAAATTTGTACTCAAACTTTAGCCCCATATACACTTTTTTTGAAAATGAAAAAACAAATGTTGCCTCGCTTTTGTTCAGTTGTTTTGCAGATTATGGTTGACAAGAGCAAGTACACAGTACGTGGGTAATGATTTTGCTTTCCAGATGTAAATTTGTCCGGGCAAGACAGCTATATTCACACATGTGTCAAGAGTTTTGGGTTTTGTGGTAAAATTTGTCAGTGGTTCCACCCATTGCAAAAACACTCAGACATTTTTTTCAAGAGGGCAGAGTCAGAGAGTTGTTGGCGGACTTGATGGGTCAAAAGAGTTTTGGAATGTGCCATTTGTATTTGGCACTACAAAGTCAGTTGATTTCATTTGGACCCACATTGGAGACAGCGCTTTGGAACACCAAGGTCAAGGACCAGTCAACCAAGAATCAACAGCTCAAACTGCACAGCAAAGTCAGAGTCATTTCTTGTCAGAAAATATGAATCAGTGGGTTATGATTTTCTGTGAATGGAGGAACCCGACCAGATTTTACACCTCTCCCAAACATTTGTACTCAGTTTCAAACATTTCATCTCGTAGGATTCCAGACCTTTCAAACTGTGACAATTGTAAAACTTTCGAGCATCAGGAAAGTTGTTCAAGGAGTCATTTCCCTGAAGATGCATAGTGCCCTGGGTGGACAAAAGTAATTTCGACTGGCGTTCATCAGTTGGTATTCGTGAAGCGCTTGTTTTTGTTGATACATTGAGAAACTAGTTTTATACTAGGTATTTTAGTATCAAAACAACAGCTGATGCTCATTGACCGGAAGATTCACTTTTGCCCTTTGACTCAAAAAGACACCTCAAATTCAGGTTGAAAAATATTGGGTTCAGCAAAGAATTTATGGGAACAGCTATGACCAAATTATAGAGCAGCAACTGGAGAGGGTATTTTGACACAACTAATGTCACAATATAAATACATGAAGAGGGTAGCCAGCAGAGTAAATTGGTGAGTCCAGCCAACACGACCTTCACAGTAGATACTTTGTTTTTGAGAGTTGCTCTGGCATGAGTACTTCTGATGCCTTTCCCAGAACTCCAGATATTTTGAATTAATAAGAAATATAACACAGGAATAGTGACAGTCCCAATCAGCTGGAATATGACTGTGAGAACTGTGCTGGGCAGGTTTGTTATCTCCTGGCCAATCATGAGGCAAAACCCTCGAGTTTGTTGTTGAAATGGACTGATGAGGAGAGCAAATATGATACAACCTGCAACCAACAGTACACAACTGAGGAGGGCAGACAGAGTGATTTTGAAAACCAGGGAGTTAGATGCCAGCTTTGAATGCAGTGGCCTCTGAATCACACAGAAGCGAACAACAGCCATGATGATCAAACTCTCCACATTGAACAGGTTGGACCACAGAGCTAGGGAACATATGATGTGGCACACAGGATGACTTCTCCACAGAAAGTCTTGCCTGATGTATGTCTCCCCATAGTATCTGTCAACAGACACAATCATCACAACAACACAGCCCAAAACCAAGTCAGAAACAGAAACAGGCAGTAACAACACAGAGAATGATTCTTCTTCTTTTCTGTATAAGTAAAAACAACATTTCATGATGGAAGTTGTATTAAGGATGACACCCATTATCCCAATGATCCACATGACCAACTTTAAACTGACACCATCAATCATGCTCTCACATGAATATGGCCAGGGTGGGGCTGTGCTGCAGGAGTCATAGTCCACAGAGCAACACAAGACAAAACTGGTGGAAAGCACATTTTCTATGTCCATGCCAAAAACTTCACCTCTTTCAATTGTATGGATATCATTGTGTGACAGATTCAAAAACCTGACTTTCAGGCTTTTAAATGCACAAGCAGTCAACTTGGTGAAATAGTTGTATGACAAGTCAACCACATCAAGCTCATGGGGTGCATCAAATGCCCAACAGTTGATATCAGAGATGAGATTGTTTGATACTTTTATGATCCTCAGATATCCAAACACAGAGACAAAGTTTCTGTGAAGCTTTGAAATGCAGTTGACTGACAAAAGTAAGATTTTTAGAGTGGTGTGTGGAGATCGTGTTTTCAGATCAAATGTTGCCTCCTGAATTTTGTTGTATCTCATGTCAATTTCTACCAGATCTTGGAAAGTATTTATGAAACAAGAATTCACAAAAGTGACATGGCTGTTCCTGAGAATAAAAAATACCCCTTTGAACTGCACTCCAAATGTTGTGGCATTATGGAAAGAAAGTTGGTGGCATCTGATAACAAATCCAAAGCACAAACACCCTTGTGGGCATATTCTCTCTTTGAGATAGCACAACTCCTCATCATCATGATGTGGACAATCTTTCATGCCATTGCAAACATCACTCAGATGTATATCCATTGATGAGAGGTAACATTTGAAGAAACCACTTCTGAATGCAGCACTGCAGTCACCTTCATCAGATCCCCAGGGACAGTCATACCTGCCATTACAGACATAGCTCCAAGGCACACAGTAATATAGAGGACATTTGAATGTGTGTGAGTCTTCACAGCTATGCTTTTTACAGTTGTCCAAGTGCAGGCCACTTTGACAATATTGTGTCTGTGTGCTGTTGGAAGATTCTGTCACAGAATATTGACATTTGATTTCCCTGTCTGAGCAGCTGTACTGTTTCTGGTGAAATTCCACATGTGTTCCCATAGCTTGAGTTGAGAATATGTTCAAAATACAAGTTCTGTTCTGTTTTTCTTTGTAAAATATTCTACAAATACATTGAAGTGTTATTTTCATCACATTACAAGGTTCAGTTTTCCTTGAAGTCTGCACACAATGGCACTTAGATTCATCATCTCCTTTCAGGCAGTCAATCTTGCCATTGCACACCAAGCACAATGACAAAAGAGTTCCATCCTCACACATAAACATATTTTTCACATTTTGAGAACTGAATAAGTGACCTGTTGATTGGCTGTGTTGTGCTTCTGATACATTTGGTGAAACATTTCTTCTGCAGATCAATGTGGTGACATCCAAAATGTTGAGCTGGCAGGGAATTCTCTGCCACTTCAGAAAAGAAATATGTGAAAGCAGCACAAGGGTACATGAATGTTTTCTGGCACTGTGCTTGGTTGTGTGTTTGGAAAAGAAGGCAAGCACAGCCTGTTGTCTGTGGCATATTTGCTCAAACAATGGCTTTCTTGCAATGTGACCTACTAAAGGCTCTGTGTGGCTGTAATAATGGTCCAGGAACTTGAGGTATGTGCTCCATGTTTTCTTCCATGAAATACCTTTGTCAAAATATTGAATGTTGACTGGGTTCCCTGTGGTCCATGATGAAAGAGTCTGTCTCTGAAATCAACAGTCATATCACTGTTTAGCAAACAGCCATTTGTCAGATACTTCAAGAAAGAATATTTGTGGTGATAAATACATGATTGTTCAACAAAGAAGATAAGATAAGATACAACCTTGAGGCCAATGTAAACACCCAAAGGCTGGTACAGTATTTCATCATATCTTCTTTGCTTGGCTTGTGAGACAAGGCCAATGAGTTTGGCACTGTTTTCATTCAGGATGTGAAACAAGTCCACCATGTCTTGTTTGCTGTGTATTGAGGGCAGATGCCACCCATGTTGGGCACAATAAGACTGAGCATCATTCCAAGATACCTTCTCTGACAAGCATGCACTGAACTCAGTCTCAGAGGCTGGGACCAGCAGAGCTGAAGTGCGTGTCTTTCTGTTTAGATTCCACATTGTGTCTGTATCATGACAAACATTCCCTGAGTATTGCATGAGAAGTTGTTTGCTCCATTCCACTGCTCCATTGGATCCCACGAGAGCAGCAGTCATTCTGCAAAATGTGTGCTCAGCTGTTATATTTTTTGCAGAAAACAAGAAACACTGTGGCAGTTTAGTTGTTGGAAAAAACAGATCAAACTTTCCAAGACTGGCATTGACTGGAACAGGAAACTTAACAACAAGAGCTTTTAGCATATCACTAATTGCTCCAAAGGCAAAAGCAAATTTCTTTGCAGGTACTTTCCAAGAGAACACCAATGATCCAATGAAAGGGGAAGCACTCTCAGGTTGAAGAGGTTTTATTGACACCACACCACCATCACATCTGCACAGCTTCTCACTGTACCAGGGAAGCAGGTCAGATTCAGCCTCAAACAGCTTTTTTCTTGTTGTATTTGCATGGTGGAGTTGAGCTCCAGGGAGACCAGTCAGTGATGATGGTGTGAAATGTTCCATTTCTGAGCCCCAAGAACAGAACTTTTGCACATGCCAGTTTACAGCATTTTTGTCCTCAAAAGAAGAGAAAGGATGACTATTTTCATTGCATTTGAACAAGCTGAATACAAGTTTTGTACTCAACTTCAGTTGATCAGTGTTCCTCACATGTATCACAAGTTTGTCAGCATATTTTGTGAATGACAGTTTGCTGAGTCTGATCCTATGTGTTATCATCCCTTTGGATTTGAAATGACCTTGAATTGCGAGTCTGGATGGACAGAGTGGCTTGTGGTCTTTTGGGAAGTGGCACATGTCAGGGTTCATTGGGTTCAGGGCATTCTTCAGCATATTGCATGGGTTGAAGGTGTTTCCTTTGAAATAAATATCAGCTTCCCTGTCATGCTCAACTGACATTCTCTCTGTATTCAATTCTGCTCTGAACATTATTGAATTTACACTGGCTATCTGGAGTCCATGCAGTACCTCCTCTTCAGTATCTCCAAACTGGTACATGATTCCAACTGTTATCTCCATCTGACAGCCTCTCCGTGGGGAAAAGGTGACCTTGAAATTTGAGACCAGAACCACAGACACACATTCAAAGTCTTGTCTTGAAGAAATGTAGACATTTTGTGAGGCATTCCTATGAGAAAAAGTTAAAGGAGAGATTTACAGCACTTTCCATTGTCCTTTTTCTGTTTCACTTTGCATCTGACAAATCAGATGAAACAGATCCTTTCCTGCCATAAAGATACACAATTATTTTGTATGAGATTGATCTGAATCAAATAACACATTTTTTACCCACCTTCTCCCACCACAAACTGAGCGAGGATCTGTCACTTCCAGAGGTGAAGTTTCTGTTCTCCCATCATCCCTCAGGTGCAGTGAAACATGCAGGCTTTTGGCGAAGCTGAATCTGATCACAATCCCTACACAAGGTGATGGTCTGGTGGAGATGGCAGCACTTATGTGGGCATGCCTCTTGTAAGCAAAGAATACAATCAGAACATATTTTGTGGATTCTTGTGTCACAAAATCATTATAATTCTTGAAATGAAATCCCTCAGAATCAGAACAGAAAGGTGACAGCCCAAAGCTGCTGGTCTCTTCACCATTATGTTCATAAATAGCCAGACCTCCAAGGGGGCATTTGCCATCAACTTCGAATGGACCACTAAAGACCAGTCGCTGCAGTGAGATGTTTATTGATTCAGACTGAAGCTGCAGAATCTTCATGGTACGTTGGACGAAAATGTCATCTTCTGCCATTGGACTCTCAAACTTAAAGCTCCTTGTTGGAGTTGTATAAATTTCAGGTATATTTCTGGCAACAAACTTGAATTGTACTCTGTTTTCAAAACCCTTCTTTTCTTGGGAGAGCAAAGTGACACAAATTTGAAATGATCCAATCAGCAGTGGCTTCAGTGGGTGGTAAAACAACTGCTTGTACAATGGCAGGGGGCCTTCATACACAGCAGTGTGCACACCCTGAATAGTCAACACCAGAGTCTGATATTTTTCTCCAGATATTCTGACAATATATTTTTGCTCACCCTGCTTCCAACCTTTGGATAACAGCAAAATGTGTTCTGCAAAAGCACAAGAGACACAAAGTGAGAATGTACTGTCCAGAACAGAGCAGCTTTGAGCAGATTTCATTTTCAAAAGGGTCTCTAGGGAAACTTGCATCACATACCATTTTTGTCCCAAGCAGCATAACATCTACAATAGTATGACCATTGACACTGGACATATTTGGCATGTTTGTTTCTGTCCACAACTTGGAAGTTCATGTCAATTTGAAGAGGTGTGTTTGATCTAAAGTCTGGGACATAGCATGAAGAAATGTAGAAGCTGGAACCCCCTGGGATGATCTCAAACTCAGGAGTTGGGCCACAAAACATGTAGGTCTTGGACTTGCTGTCAAAAAATTCAAAGTTGCTTCTGCAGTCCAAAGTTCTTGGGACAGTCAGATGGTTGGTTTTGATCTGAAAGGAGAAATGCTGTGTTGCTTGCACATACAGATTTAGCTCTTCATTTCTGTGTGTGTAACACAGTCTTCCAGCTGGAATAAATAACTTTTCCTTGATGTTATGTTTGTCTCTTTTATGTGGGCAATGCCTGCTGAATGGATCTATGGATCCTGGTGAAGTGAGAACTGCACTTCTGCCAATTTTGTTGCAATGAGTTGTCAATGAGAATTTTTGATTTCCAAGAATACACAATTGTCTCAGTGATTCAACAAGAATCCTTTGTTGATAAAAATGAAAGTTTTCCAAAAACTTACAAGGTTTCTTGAAAACAAAAACAAGCCATGGTGAGGGTTGGTGCTTGGTCTGCACGGTGGATGTTTCATTTTGAGTTGTTTCATATTCATCATAGCTGTCGTAACTATAATCGTCAGTTTTACTAGAGGAAAAAAGAGAGACAATCAGCGCATATTGCAGCATGCTCTCTCTCTCTGTCTCTCTCTCTCTCTCTCTCTCACTGTCTCCCTGAGAAAGAAATCATCCAGGCAAGTAACTCTTCTTGCAGTCGTCAGTGAGATGCTTTCCAGACACCCCACTCAACAAAGTTCTAGGAGGCTGAGGAAAGGCCAACAGGTGGCTGAATCAGGCTCACCACTCACACCAACTCAACAAGTCACCAGAAATGGCAGCCAAAAGCTTTGTGTTTCCTCTTGAGAAATATTGTTTTGTGAGTGTGATTCAGTGCTGAACAATAGTGCAGTGAAAACTGACACTGTGAAGAGAAGGATACTCCAATGCAAGAAAGAAAAAGCAGTTGAGCTGTAGAAAATACACAATGGTTCTTGAGGACAACAAGAAAAATAGCTTTGTTCATCTTTTAGAAGTATTTATGGAAAAAGTACAACGCGAGCAGTGTTTTACCAAAAACTCCAGGCCCAGACAAGACAAAACACCTGTTGCACTTGGTGACAGTAAATTTCCTTCTGGATCAGATAAAATAAGCATCCAGTTGAATGCAGTTCATGTAAACTTCCTCAAATTTTGGGTGGGCAAAATGGGACAACAAAAATAGCTCCAGGAACCTCGTGGTGATTTGATTTTGGTTGCTTTGATTTTGGTTTGGTTGCTCTGATTTCAGTTGCTTGTTTGTCAAAATTCTGGCCACTTTTCCTCAATATCCCCAACTTGGGAACTTATTCAGCACACACTCAAATGGAATGAATTGACAAAATGGAACTTTAGATGTTTCACATCAATATCCAAGTGTGAGCCAAAAGTGCCCAATATCCATTTTTAAGTTTTCCATCAAAAATGACTTTTCCACCCTGCCTTTCACCCCACCTGAAAGGCAAAATTTTCAACAATCAAAAATTGAATGTGACCTCTACAAACCCCCACACAAAACACTACATTTCATCAATACACTTCTTTCACCAAATATTTGTACTTTCTGAGATATAGACCCACTTCTACATTCACACCCCATATTTTCCATACTTTTAAATTTGTACATAAGACCTGAAGAGAGAGAGAGAGAGAGAGAGAGAGAGAGAGAGAGAGAGAGAGAGAGAGAGAGAGAGAGAGAAGAGACAGAGAAAGAGAAACAGAGAGAATCAGAGCGAGGGAAAGATAGAGGGACAGAGAGATACAGAGAGAGGGAGACGGTGCAACAATCTTTCCCTGACTCCGACAACATTACGTGTGTTGAACCAACGCGCACGAGTCATCAACAGCCGTGGGCCACATGCCCCAGAGGCAGGTTCGGCCTCGGTGACGGGAGGGGCCTCTCAGTGCTGGCTCCTCCCCACTCCTCCATACCTGAGGCGTCCTACAGTGGTGAAAACCAGGAGGCCTGAGTCCCCCAGGTCCCAGTGACCAGGGGACCAGGCCTCCCAGTACCAGTCATGGACCCTGTGGAGAGGTACGTACCAGGCGTCAGGAAACCGTCGCACGCGCACACCCAGGGCCTCAGGAAAAGAAGTCCCGAGTGTGCTGCCACAACAGAGGCCTCTGCATAACGGAGTCCTCTGGGCAACGCTACACCTGAGGTCTCTGGGTCACGGGGTCCTATGTCTACCGCTACACCAGTGACACATCGCACAGTGGAAATGCTGCCGTAGCCTTTCGAGTTCGGCACAGAGATGTGTGGAGTAAAGTGGAAGATTGGTAAACCAGAAAGTCACGTGTGTTTGCCCACGCCCCGCGTAGGAAATTCTGGCATCAGCAACATGTCACAAAAACAACATGTCAGGTCGATAGTTGTTGTTTCGTGTGATGTGACGTGAATAGAACACATCAGACGAAGAAAATTTCCTGGGCTTCGAGTCCCTAATGTTCCTCTCAAGTTCAAACCATTTGCTCCACCCGATCCGTGCCTTTCAGGGTGAAAACGCACTTGGAGCTCAAGGGGTTTTCACGTAGACAACGACGTCAGCTTTTTCTGATGTTGACGGCAACTTTTCTTGATGACGTCAAAGAATGGTCTGGACCAATTGGGCATGATGTTAAATGTTCACGTTGACGTCAAAATTCTGCGGTGGACGTCAGTTTTGACGTCAACGGCACCAATGTGAAAACGACTTCAGTTCGCCTCAGGAGCAGCGGATCCAGGGGTCAGGGGCCCAACCTCCAAAACAGAACAATGATCCACCTGGTTGTCCGCCTTGGTCTGCAGCCCCGAGGGCCCTTTGTGTCTCCAATAATTGACGGACCCCCGAGAACAATGCCAGGAGCACCATTTATTTCATTGTTCTGTGTTGATTTCTCAGAGTCAGGCTGCGAGACCCGGTGTCTCAGAAAATGTAGACAACCGCAATTTTAGGACTCCTCGTCAAAAACATACCCATTTGTATTCAGGCACCATTGATCATCCTCAATTATCACCCACAAGGCGGAAAATACCAAGAATTTTAGGGATTTTTGATGACCTCAGACTGTGGTCGTCAAAAATTCCTGGTCGTCAAAATTGCCTGCTACACCATGGTCCCCCACAGCCTCTTGTGAAAAGGGGTGTTGCAGAGCAAAAACTAAATTGTTGAGAGAAATAAGAAAGAGAATGGTTGCACTGCATTGACAGGTTCCCCCCAACCCCCCTGGTTCCGCCCCCCTGCTTGCTCAGCCCCCCTGATCATTGCAGCAATCAATCTGTCGTTCTGATCCAATAATATTGATATTCATTATTGATTGTGCAATACAATCACCAACAGTAGTGTTTCAATTGTTTGTGGTTGTCGAGTTGTCCACTCAATTAATTGTGAACAACAATTCCCCACTGACCACGACAGCGGAGGCGGATCCAGGGGCCTGAGCCCTCCATACTCCAATGCGCGCCTGAAGCGGTTTTCACGTTGGTGACGCCGTCGTGTTCTTTTGACGTCAACTTCAACTTTTTGCAGTCACTGCACACCTTGGCAGCAGTTTTGAAGTCAGTAAAAATCAGTCTAGACCATTTATGATGTTAACTGCAAAGTTGCAGTCACTGCAGTAAAGTCATAACTGCAAATTTGCAGTCATCCCAATGTGAAAACAAACCTGCAGTCAACATCAAAAAAGTTGCAGTCGATGTCAAAAAAAAAAAACCTCACGGCGTCACCAACCTGAAAACCCCTTAAGATCTGTCACCCTGTAATCACACTGGGTGCGGCAGCATCAGGCATTGCGTCTGAAAAGAAATGCGCCTCACACATGCAAACTAATTTTGGAATGGAGCGCCAAGAAAAAAAGGCTTGACGCGTCATGCTGTGCACCAAACGTTGAAAGGAAGTGTGCGTCACGCGTCACGTGTCAGAGAAGCACAACTTCTGTTGAAAACGCTTGTTGTTGTTTTTGTTGTGTCTTCTCTGGGAGTGGGGCCCCTCCTGAATCCTGGATTTGTGTACATTTTCAAAAGCATCAATCGCAGAAGGATGGCCTTGGCAAAGCAGAGCCTGTGACAGAAGTTCTTCTTGCGGAAGATATTTTTGTTGCCATTTGGGCTGTGCAGGAGTGTATCGTCCATGCAGTATGAACAGTCGCTGCATCCGCCCGTGAGAAAGACGGACAGGAGTGTGTGACAAGCCAGGGAAACGAGATCCACACCGAGACAAATCAACACCAACACATGATGATGAGGACAATTGATGTTGCTGATGTTGGGGGGGGGGGGAGTCTGTCCGGTGGTCTCCCCGAATGGGGCGGGGCTCTGCTGGAGGTGAGCACATCTAGCCTCACTTGTTCATGCCGCACCACGTGGCTCAAACTTTTCTCTTCACAAGTGCATACAATTTTCCAAAATTGGGCCCGCTAGGGCCGGATTGCCTCTCGCTACACTTCAGGTATTGTTCCTCTGTGGGTGATCTTTGTGGATCCAGGGGCCCAAACAGACTGCGGGGAGGCAAGAGCACAAAAAAGGTAAAAGATCTTGTGGAGCACTGCTGTGTAGATGGCACCACAGAAGAGGTCAAGGTAACTCAGGCCTCCAGGCGTCAACCTGCATACAAGGGGTAAGGGTCAGGGTCAGGGTCAGTGTCAGTGGGTCAGGGTCAGGGGGTGTCAGGGTCAGGGATTCAGGGTCAGGGGTTCAGGGTCAGGGGCATCAGGGTCAGAGGGCGTTTGTTAAGATCAGAGGGTCAGGGTCAGGGGGCTCAGGCCCCACGCCTTCCCCTAGATCAGCCCCCGAGGCGGGCTGCAGATGAAAGGAGTCGTGATAGAGCCAGTTAACTTTGATCTGGGAGCCACACGATTGCGCTTTCTCCACCGGGGACTCTTTTCTCCACCGGGGACTCTTTTCTCCACCGGGGACTCTTTTCTCCGCGGGGGACTCTTTTCTCCGCGGGGACTACTTTTCTCTGTCTCCGCGAATAATGACAAACGAGCAGCTCACCAATCAAGTTGCGTCGAGGGTCGTCACTCCGCTGGGGCCAGTGGTGACTGCTTCATTCGAACACGCCTCGCTTTGGTGCAGTTGGTCCCGCCTGATTCGAACACGTCTTGATCTGTTCGAATCAACTGAAATGAGAAGTTGCGTCAAAAGGTTCAAGTCTGGACCAGAAGAACAAGAGTTCTTGGACTTGGGTGACATGTTGAACCAGCTGGACAACACCAGATCCGTCTAGACTCCTCACTCGGCTGCACACCTCATTGGTAGGGACCAGTTTAAGTGAAGCAAGCACCAATCAGCCACACTGGTCCATTGCGGACAAAACTGCCAAGGTGACACCGGGTGTGGCTTTGTTCACAATCCGTCTGAGCCACACACAAAGGGAGAGAAATCCCTTTCATCGGATCGGGCTCACCTTGTGAAGTGTCAACCAAAAACAATCGAGTGCTTTGTTCCTGGTCCGATCCAAAGAATTTTCCTGTGGTTCTTCCTCACAGATCACGTGGTGGACAAGAGGCTGGGAACGCGTATCTCGAGGGGGGAAGGGTCCTCTCTCCGTGGAAGTGAAGGGGGCACCACCAGTCAACAAGTCACCCACCAGTGTACGGGGTTCTCATCCCAACCCATTCTGGATTGAGTTTTTTTCACTGTTTGGCAGATCGCGGATCTCGGGGGGGGGGGGGGGGCGGGGGCTGA
>JAAUXT010124408.1_pt1 | contig 17582 bp, 23 predicted proteins | sample 7278171 | NCBI WGS metagenome assembly JAAUXT01 (sample SAMN14350112, study PRJNA611818) | marine sediment metagenome | isolation source: surface marine sediment (1.8m) | place: French Polynesia: Moorea | collected 2018-08
CTTGTCTACCTATCTAGATCTACCTCTCTAGATCCAGGACAGGGTCAGTCTCTTGTTCTGACACCAATGTGAACCAAATTAGAGTGATACTTCCTTTTGGTTTGTGTATATGTTCTGCCGATCAATAACGTCGGAATATCTTGTGACGCTGACGTCACGCCTTACACTGGTTGATCAAGAGCCACAGGCACACCGTGTCCAGTTTTCCTCTCATTTTGCTCAGGAAGGGAATGTTTATCCTTCCTTTGGATTGGCAAATGGTATTTTCTTGCTCTTTTTAGGTGATTTGAAGAGGATGCGCCATTGAAGAGCAGCATGACAAACGCTGCCAAAAATTTGAAATTTTTTTAATGCTTTTTAGGTGGGGTCAAAAGCAGGGTGGAAAAGTCGTTTTTGATGTAAAATATAAAAAAATTTAAAAATAGATATTGGGCAATTGTTTTGGTCCATATGTAGATATTGATATGAAACAATGTCAAAAAGTTCTATTTTGTTGATTTTATTCCATTTGGGTGTGCACAAAATAAGTTCCCAAGTTATGGATATTGAGTAATTGGCAAGAATTTTGACAAAAACAAATTGGCCAAAATCAGAGCAACCGGAATCAGAGCACCTAAAATCAAATCACCGCGAGCTCCATGGAGCTATTTTTTCCTCTGCAGTCAGACTCCTGTGTTGGCTTCAGTTTTTGAAGAAGCATTGCTGAAACTAAGGAAATATTGACAGTGCTACGTGGTGAAGGCACAAAATAAAGTTCTGAGCGTGCACACAAAGCTGAAAACCTGAACCTTCACTGAACAGACGCACGTGCGCGCACTTTTCCGCAGGTCAAACCACAGTGCCGTGCGAGTCCAAAATCAATTTGCATTGTTGTGCAATCCCGCCGGCATTCCGGTTGTTGCACACATGCGAGAACTACAGCATCGCACAGCTTTGCTGGAACATTCAAGATCCTTGTGGTTCTTTGTTCATCAGGACACCCAGGTCTGCAAATTGAGTTTGCTTATCATCCGGAGACAACCCCATGGCAGCGGGGTTCTGAGCGGGACCCTGGATTCGGATGTGTGCGCTAGTTCGTGGTACCAACGAGTGTCGAACCCACGCACCCTGCAGGGTCAAAACTTGAATGTCTGCGAGCGAACGTTCTCATATAAAGTTCACCAGGATCACGCACACACATACACGCACACACACACACACACACACACACACACACACACACACACAAGCACATCAAACGAATACACAGCGTAAGCTAAATTGCCCCACAAGGAAGACATTTCAAGCGGAGCCAGAAGGCTCATGACCCAGGGCCCACGACCCTGAAAGAATAATGCCCCTCAGGGACAATTTTCTTTGTATTTTCATGAAGATTTTTTTCAAGTTGGGTCCCCCTGGAACTGAAGGTCAGTCACTGGTCGAGACCCCCTGTCCACCCGAACACAGGTCCACTTTCACCACACTGATTAATACCAATCACGGTGAAGGGAATTCACCACAAAAGTCGCAAGCCGCAACAATATATTCCAGCTGCAGGTATCTTTGTGACGTCCAGACTCTTTTGTCTCAAATCATCATTCACGTTTTCCAAAAAATATAACACCACGCGAATCTGGACGCTGAATGCGGTTCTGCACGTCCAGATATTCCTGCAATGAATGCTTCTTGTGAAGGATCCAGGAGGTCCACGGTGCCTGGCTCCCGACCCCTCATTCTCCTGTGTACCATAGCCACAGATCACTTTGGTTTTCATGTGTTGAAACTATTCCCATGAATTTTCCACCCCTCCAGATATTAATCATGGTTTTGTTATTGTTGTGCGTTTGCACCGTACTACGAAAAACAGAACCACCGCGGCCTTTGAACTGGACGTCAGCCTCACAAGACTGACTTCATCGTGCCTTCAAATTTCCAGGGCTGTCGGTCCAGTTTGGGCTGTGAAAATGAGTTTTCTTTGGCAAAGCTTTGAATTTAAACAATTGGCCACATTGGGAAACTGGGTTTGCGAATGTTGCCTTGCTTCCACTTTGCTTCTGCAAAGAAAGAGAGACATGCAGAGAGAGACAGACAGAGAGACAGACAGAGTGCATGTATGTGTGCACAGTTGAAGCTGTGGGTTGTGGCCTCACCACCTGTTGACTGACCAAAATACGAGGTGGTATCAGGAAATTTGTACCGTCGTCATGTCGATGGCTTCAGTACACAACACCAGGCATCGACATGACGACGATACGAATTTCCTGATACCACCTCGTACAAGTTCATCAACAGAAGATGATCTGTCCAAGTTCTGTTCTCAACTTGATCCTCCTCGGGGGAGGCTGGTGTGGTTTGCAAAGGAACAGAAATGACAAAAAGCGCTCAAACAAGAAGATGGTGACCCCCATGACACCAACGAAAGGAAACACACACGCTTTGTCAGTGGAAAGAAAGACACACGTATTTCATTGTTTCGATGTCATTCTTGCTGCAAAAAGTATTTTCCCTGTTGTCTCAGTCAGAAACCGAAAAGGTGTGGAGATGAGAGGGATACTCGTGTTTTTGCTGTTTTCTCAGCTCGGCCAGGGATTCTCTATTTTTCATCTGAATGAACAAGCTGACGGTGGAGCAAGTGGTCAAGATATTCCAGGTACAGCACAGAAATGCTTGTGTTTGACGAGCTGAAGTTTGAGTTTTGTTTCAGAGATTTTCAAAACTTCCAGTCAATACTTGACCTTCCTTTGTGCCAGGTTATCAAAGAAAAGACGGTCTTTGTTATGGCAACAGAGGGGAAAAATTTAGGGGACGTGGTAAAGGCCTTCACAAAGCAGGAGTGCTGGAGTGTGCAAAGGTGAAGTAGCAATGACAAAAATCTGCTTTGATCCTCGTGTGCCTTGTTTCTGAAGAAAATGATACCTGTGTTTTATCATTTTCCAGGAATGCAGCCAGGAGCCTGACTGCACTGAATTTGTCTATTCCAAAAGACCGATACGCGGACGGCACAATTGTATTCTGAAGAATTATTGTCATTGGAATGAAATGGAAGCAAACCGACACGCAACAGAAGCATATTCTTACAAGAAAATAGGAAACGAAACACAGAAGATCAGCAGAAGAGCCCAAGGGAACCAAGAAAATCCGAACGTAAATTTTCAAATTATCGATTTGACAAACGGTCAGTCCCATGCAGGCCAAAGTGGAAAGCTGTCGATCAAGCCTTTTTACCCTGACACGGCTCCAAGCAACCCACCAACTGATAAACTGGCAGCTGGTAAAGCAGACGACACTCACAACAAACCAGCACCTAACAAAACACAACCATCAAAGCAGAACGAACACAGACCCGGCACCGGTTGGAGATGGAAAAATCGGAGACCATCGCGAGGAAACCCAGACACGGCTCATTACGCTCCAAGCAACCCACCAACCAACCATCTGCCATGGAAAAGAGGCAAACAGGCAACTGACAAGAGACAACCAGCAAAGCAGAACACAGGCAAACCAGGCAGCGAATGGATGCGGAGAAATTGGAGACCCATGCATTTGGTCAAGTCGACAACAACCCACCAACCGACAAAGATGGCCAAAAGAAAACCAGATCCCACTCCAAACAAGTCACCAACCAAAAAAGTTGTAACCAACACAGCAGATCACACAAAAATCCCACCAACGGACGAAACGGCAACCAACAAAACAGATCAACCAAAAGACAACCCATCAACTGAAAGAGCTGATCCAACGGTATCAACAGGATGTAGACTGGCAGTGGACAAAATGTAAACAGTTTGTTTTTGTCTCAATTGTTTCGTGACATTCTTTGTTTTTTCTTTGTACCCCACAAATTTTAAAATTTCTTCCAGATGTGTCTTGATGATCACAATTCTGAGCGCTATTTGAAAACAACAAGGAAAAGAACCACAATTTGCAGTCCACGAAAACCCTCAAGAGAACCTTCGTTCCTTTCTTATCTGTCTGTGTAAAAACTCTTCACTGAAGCAGCAAATAAACTTCAAGAAAACTGATGAATCTGCAGTCAACACAAATGAGTTTTGAACAAAACAAAGTCTCTTGCATTTGCAACACAGTTCGATGCAATTCCTTTCCAATAATGTATTTTTTCTTCTCTCAAATTTTGCCTTCATTGTGTTCAAGAAATTGCGTATTTTCCCAGGGAAACTGAGGCCTTCAATCTCTCGGCAGCTGCTGTACGTCTGCCCCAGGATGTTCAGACATAGGGATTCAGTCATTGAACCAAAGTCTGCACTATCAGTTCAAGGCATCTCTTGAAACTGCAGATTTGGAGGTGTGACTGCGAGGGCATGCTTGTTGTCTGAATGGTGTGCTGACCGGTTTGTATGTTTGAAAGACAAGTTGCCCTCCACAAGGCCCATCGAGCCACAAACTTGGATACCAGCAGGGCATGAAATCTGACAAACAAAACTGGGCTTTGCCCATTTGACTAAACTTATTTTTCAAGCATGCCTCTTCAACCTCCCCCACGTTCCTTCGTGCCATCCCGTGGAGGACAAGAAGATGAGAGGTTGGGTGGTTCACTCGGATCAAGCAAGTCACACACACACACACACACACACACACACACACACACACACACATGTGTACATTCATTCCTGCAAGGGCACAACACGGATCGAGAGACACAAAACAGTGTTTTGCCAGTGCAAAGAGATACTCATTCCTGCTTTGTTTGGCGAAAGTCTTCTCCTCAAGCCCAATTTGTCAGCTTTTTCAGAGAAAAAGGTTTGCACAAGGACCCCATCGAAATCGTGCTGAGTCAGATTGAATCAAGGGAGGAAGATAGGACATGTTCACGACATGCAGAATCAGTCTTTCTTTAATCTCCATTCAAAACCCAATCATGAATTTCATTTCATCTCTTTTGTGAGAGGCTGAAGGTGATTCTGTTGAAATTGACTTCAGTCATTCCTGCAGTGAATGTTCCCAGGGGCAGATCCACCGGGTCCCAGGCCGTGCCTCCGACCAGCGAAATACGAGACTTGACCCCAGCTTGCCCCCTCCCCCCCCCCGGCACAAAATATTTCATTTCAATGTCAAACTATTCAATTTGAAATCTCAGGATTCTCTTGAGGGATCCTGGATCTGCCCCCGACTTCGCGCATCTCACGACACAGCAGGGAAAACTCCAACAAAAAATTGAATGAGACAATCCATCAGGTGTGCACGCAACACGTCTCACGTTTTTCACGAACAACACTCTGTTGTTCTGTCTCAGTGACAACAAGGTAAAAAAACAGGCAGATGGGCGGAACACTTGTTTTTGTTGTTGCTCGTCCACTTCAGTGTTTTCCAAGGAAAGAAAGTCTACGGATTTCCTTCCTCATCCAACGTGAACAAACACCAGTCAGGACACCAGGCTGAGGACACACCAAGAGGCCATGATATTCCAGGTACACACACAGTTCAGCATTCCACGCAAGAAAGACACAGGTCTGCAAAACCAGTCTCAATCCTGTTCTGATGACGAGATGTTCCTTGCATCCACAGGTTACACAACAAAGAAGGGACTTTGTTACAACAACAACGGCGACAAGTGGAAAGGAAATGGTGGGAAATGGCTTCACAAAACAACATTGAAGGATTGTGAAAAGGTGGCTGTTCCTGTTTCAAAAATTCACCTCTGTGCTTTTTCTGACCAGAGTGTGAAAAAAAATCACCAGATGTTTTGTCATTTTCCAGGAATGCAGCCAGGAGCCTGATTGCACTGAATTTATCTATTCCAAAAGACCGATACGCGAACAGCACAACTGTATTCTGAAGAACCATTGTGATTGGAACGAGATGCCAGAAAATTCACAAAATTCCGCAGCGTTTTCTTACAAGAAAGTAAGAGAGCAAGAACCACACTCAACAGGAACTAGAACAACAAAGAAGAGTGTGACTACCCCAGGCAAACAAACACGAGATCACCAAGGCTTTGTGCCATCTCAGCAGATGACAACAAAAGGAGCAACCTCAGCTCGGATTCACCTCACTCAAGACAACACTTCAACTGAAAAAGTGCCAACTGAAAAGGTTGAAACCAACAAAACAGGTACTCCCAGAGCCACACCAACTGACAAAATGGCAACTGACAGCGCAAATAAACTTCAACACAACCAACCAACTGGAAACATAGCAACTGAAAGAGCTGATGCAATGGTATCAACAGGATGTGGACTGGCAGTGGACAAAATGTAAACAACACTTTCTTCTTGGCAAGAGCCAGCACTCGCATGTTTTGTCTATCCTTTCTTCATGAATTTTTCTGTGTGCACTTCAGATGGGTCGTGATTGCTGTTGTCCTGAATGCTGTTTGAAACTGAACAAGGCAGAACGGCACTTGAATCAGGAAGAGATATCCCTCCAGTTTTACTCCCTCTGGTTGGACAAATGAAATTTTCCATTCGTGTTTTCTTCTTCTCTGTTGGTCTTCGCCGAAATAAATTACAATTTTGCTTGCGCTTGAAACGCTTCGGTTTTCTTGCCTCGGGGAAAGATTTTGCGGAAAACCAAACCAGATCTGAAACTCAATTGCGATGACAATGTTGCATTTTTACAGCTGTTGACGAGCAAAACACAAAGCAACAAAAGCAGAGGGCGAACACTGCCTGCTGTTTCATTGTTGCTTCGAAGACCAAAGTCTTGCCGTCGTGTACTGAGTTTTGCTGTTCTGCTAAAAAGGACGATCCCACATCAATTTTAATCTACCAGCAAAAGGCAATCTCTCTATTGGGACAAACAGGGCACTAAACCCAGCAGACCAACTGAGGACCCGCCCCCCGCATGTGATCTGCCTTTTGGATGGGGTCCAGAGTTGTGTTCAATAACTATCTTATTGGTCTCAGTTTTCTGGTCAGCCCGACTGAGCAAGTGAGCAGCAAGAGAGACGAGAAGGCTGCTCGGTCTTTTGCTGCTTGTCTCCTTGAGCATTTTTCAAGGAAAAGTAATCTCTGCTCCTCATGAAAGGAATCGTGCGCTGAAACTCCCAACCCCAGTGGAAGATTAATCAAGACCATGTGGAAAAACCAGAAAAACGTACACGTCAGCTGAACGTCAAATCAACTATATTTTGCCAGATGCAAGACCCACAGTCGTGACCTGCATCTTCGTCTTCGATGCTCTTTCTGATCCGGTGATTCTACTCAGAAAGCAAGAAAGTACAAATATGGGGAGGTTGCATATGCTTGCAACCTTGCTGCTTCTGTGTGCCATTATTTTTCAAGAAATCGGAATCTCAGCACCGGTTCCAAACTTCAGCGGTGGAGAAAGTTACTATGATGTTCCAGGTGGGTGCGCGTGCAATTCAGCCAGAAGACAAAACTTGAAACAACACGGAGATGTGTGAATAAGGGTTTTCACATAGGCTGGGCGGCGTCAGACTTTTTGACGCGCGCATCAAAATTTTGACTCGCGGGTGTCAAAGTCAACATGATGCCCAATAGAGAGCATCAAATTATCGGTCCAGACCGATCACCAATTTTTGACGCGGGCGTCAATTTTTTGTCGCTGCGTCACCAATGTGAAAACCCTTAATCTGTTCGTTTCAGGCTACGTCAGAAAGAGAGGAGTTTGTCATGGAAAATTTGTTGGAAATTGGGTGAGGAAAGATAGTGTGATGGATTGTGAAAAGGTAAGTTTGCAAAAATGTCCTTTCTGACCGAAATCTGTCCCATGATGTCAGAGGGTGTGATGTGGATTTGACAAGAAAAAGCTTTGTTTTATCACAGGAATGCAGGAAAGAGCCCAGGTGCACTGAATTTGTCTTTTCCAAAGTAAACTGGGCAAATTGTGTTTTGAAAAATCATTGTTATTGGAACCAGAAACCACATTTCCCATACGGCTCCACAGCATTTTCTTACCGGAAAATGGAAGCATCAGAAACAACTGTCACACCTCAGAACGATAAAACATCAGCAAACGAACTGGTTCATGGAAACATCAAGAAGCTCATCACAGAAAGGACAAAACCAGCGACGGTTGATCCTGACCAAAACAACCAATCAACAAAGGACGCTGCAACTTATTCTGCGAGTCCAGTGGCATCAGTTGGGTGTGGACTGGCACTAAAAAGCACACATCTCTGTTTGAGATGCAGTGTTGCATTGTTGATGGTGATTCGGGTGTACAAACTTTGGCCATCACGGAGAACTTGTTGCTTGTTACTCTGAAAAGAAAAACATTTCATTCGCCTCCGGAATTCCACCAACTCACTGCTGAAGCAGCAGCACACACAACCAATGACGTTTCCAAACATAAAGCTCATTTTTCACTTGTTCAGCTGTTGTTTTGTGTACAGTTTTTATTCCAAGGAATTTTGTTGCTTTTGTGGAGCGCAGGACATCAATATGGTCAGAAAACATGCAAAAGGTTTTTTCTGAAGGCCATGGTTTGCAACCAGACTGCTTTGAAATTTTGTTGCTGCCCCTGAGTTGGTTGGGTTCTCAATAATCCACACAACTAATTTTTGATACCCGTATGTCAGGAACATTCTGAGTGCAGAACACAGAAATCTACCTGTTTGGTGGTGTTGGTGTTGTGCACTGAATTGAAACTGCCTAGGAAGTCCCCATGGTAATGTTCAAGGGCAATGGAGGAAATGTCTTTCTAGTTTAGTTGTGAGACTGAAATTTGTGGAAGAAAATTCGCAAAGACACGCACACACATACACACACACACACACACAAACACACACACAACACACACACGCAGGCACACACACACACACACACACACAAATCCAATAATTTCTTTCTTGAAAACTTGGACAATGAATGAAATTAAAAGTGTGGTAAATCAGCAAAACACATGTTTGTTCTTGGTGTTTCGCTGGCAAAAGGGATTGTAGAGGACACAGAAGTTCCATCACATCAAAAGGTGAGAGAGTTGTACCAAAAACTCACAAACTGCACAGTTCCAAGTCGAACTGGTAGCACACAGCGAGTTGACAGTGGACCCAGCAAAATACAAAGCCATCGTGTGTTCGTTTTACGAACAAGTAGAAAGAGCTCTCTGTCTGTGAAAACCAATCTTGTTTCTTTGAGACCAGTGCACTGCACAAGGAAAAGCCTCCAAATTCCAGTTGATGCGTTGTAGATATTTATCTGAAAATTTTGTTGTGAGGAAAGGAATCCCTTGTGTTCACAGCAACTCAGAAATCTTGCAAAAACATTCCAAGGAATACCAAACAAGTAGAAATGAAAACTTCAGCGCCTTGTTTTTTTGACATGCCAGATTCATCAAAAAAATAGAATCGTGACCAAGGGCCTTGTTTCTTTGTTTTCTTGTATCCTTGCTCTCACTTGACCAGTCTGATTTATCCTGAGAAAACCTATCCAAAATGAAGGGAGTACTCATCGTTTTACCACTTTTGTACTCATTTATTTTTCAAGAAATGAAAATTTCTGCAACTCTGACGAAAAATCGTGCAATCAATTGGCGGAAAATGGCATTGCAGTCAAAGGAAGGGACAAGTCTTCAGCAGATTCCAGGTATGTGTGTGAAAATAGACCTGGTCGAATGACGACAGAAATTTGGAGGCTTGTTTGCCTGCCATGGACCTTCCTTTTGCCAACAGGTTATACAGCAAAGAGAGGAATTTGTCAAGGACGCACCGGGATGAAGTGGGGCAGGCGCGGGAAAAGGCTCAGCAAAGATAAAGTGATGGATTGTGAGAAGGTACTGTACCGTGTTGTAAACGACTGCTGTTCTCTGCTACAAATGCCCAACACACAGAGTGTTGATGTGGATATGACAAGAGCTTCCTTTTTGTTGTTTTTCACAGGAATGCAGCAAAGAGCCTGACTGCACTGAATTTGTCTTTTCCAAGAAATGGATTTCTATGAAGTGCATTCTAATGAATCACTGTGATTGGGAAGCGATGCCAAAAGCGATGCAAAAAATTCCCCGAATGAACCCTGTAGTTACATACAAGAAAGTACAAAAGCAACAGTCTCCCTCTTCAACTGAACTTTACACCCAAAAGAACAAGAGAACGACACATGGGAAACCAAACACTCAAACCCCAACTCAAAGTATGGTTCCAGCAAGCCAACTGCCCTTTCGAGCTATTTCTAAGAACCTGGGAAAAGAACAAGCATCATCAAACTCAACTCACCTAAACCAAAACAACAAAATTGCCGACTCAATGGCTGCAAACAAGACAGACAAAGAGCTCAGAACAGGAAACACAACCTCAGGGATGGCTGACCGCATTCAAGAGAAGCCATCATCTGAGCAACTTGCAGCTAATTGTGCAGGTCCAATGGCACCAGCTCGGTTCGGACTGACAGCAAAGTACGTATTTTGATTGCCATTTCTCCCCCTGCATGGGTGGTACTTCAGAACTGCAAGATTTGCTTGTGGATTTTTACTTTAATTTCAGGTGTGCCCTGATGTTTGTAACCCTGACCATGAACTGAAATGAAACTCATTCGGAAGCAGACCAGCCATGTCGTCTGTGGACCTACTTTCTGAAGCCTCTGCAATAAATGCTTCTTGGCTACATAATCGGTGTTGGTGGGATTTGTGTGCCGTTTTTGATCCCACAAAGAAACTTTGTGGTGTTTGCAGAGCTCCAGCTCATCTCAATTGGTCCTTTTTAGGTGATTTGAGGAGCTTGGTCCGATTTGTGAGCTTTTGGATGAAGCAAGTGAAATCAAATCACCTATAGGCAGGGTCTTCCAAAAGTATGTGTTCACCTGTTTCATAGTCAAAATAAGGATTGATTTGGGATCTTTTGGGCTTTTTCAGTTCATTTTGGGTTGGGGGTAATGCTCGAGGAAGGAATTTGTGAAGTTTGAATTTTTGGGTTCATGAGGTCAAACAGTTGAAATTTGGAAGTATAATTATGCATGAAATGATTAAATTTTTTATTTTTATGACTTTCAGTATTTATTCAGGGTCCTTTCAAATGAAAAGTTAGGTGTGTAAATTTGAGACTTTTTGAAACTATTCAAAATGGATGTGTGGAACAGAGTTAGGTTCATTTGTTTGTAGTTAGGTTCCAGTATATTTAATTTTTTATTTTTCTAACTTTCCATTCTTTTGTGTCTATTAAAATTGACTGCAATAGAAGCTCCCGAGAGATATAGTTTCAAAACGCACAGCCCATTTTGCGACATGCCGAAAATCACCGGCGACGCCATCTTGGCGTATTTTTGTGTATGACCAAGACCCAAGACTTGGCTTGGGTTCTCCGTGTTTGCAACACCAGAATGACCGCACTGAACATCTATTTTGGGCCCTCCGTCTTTTCTCAAGCAGCCGATCTCAGAATATACCTATCACCTTCCACGTAGCCCCCCCCCACCACGAGCGACCGCACTTCCTCGAGAATCACGTCGGCCTCAGTTTCGCGACCGCTTCGTCACGGCTCCTTCCCGGATATGACAGGAACACGTCCGGGGGTCCGGGGTGGCGCCCCCCGCGGGAAATTAATCCTGAGTGGAGGTCAGCGAGGATACCGAGGTGAGGGGGATAGGATCGTGAAGAAGACTTCACATTCAGGGGTTGATGTCGTCCAGGTGACCAGCCATCTGGGTGAGACACACACATACACACACACACACTTTTGGTTGTCCTTTTCTTGGGCCACCCGAACCAAAGTGCTCAGATTCTAATTCCATTTGCTTGAATCCAGTGCAATTCAGATTGAATGACGCTTTTGGCTTTTGGTTCACGAGAAGAAATTTTGGGCAAATTCAACCCGATTTATTTCAACAAAACATGACAAATGCAGAGGTCAGTTGAACCGTGAGCTGCCAGAGACCGTGGACAATACGCGACGAATTCCTGGAGAGAACCACACGTTATATCAAGAGACTCTCACGAATGTTCATGCAGAGGTTTCGACAGACAGGCGTTCATGCACCTGACCTTGTGGTGCCTTCTTTGAATTCATGCTGTTTCTTGGTGAACAAAGTTTCTTCAAAATCAGTGCCCCACCTACAAGAATGATGGTGTTCACAACCCCTTGAAAACCGTGCGTCACGTTCCGAGGATGACATTGCACCATCTGGATCACAAGCAGCGAGGATGGCGCTGCGCTCTGCTGATCGGAAGCACTGCGGGGACGGCGCTGGATCGTCAGATGAGACAGAGCGAGGACGGCGCTGGAGCGGCTCGGGAGCGAGGCGCTAATGCGTCCGGGGGCCGGAGCGGTTAGTCACGCGGCGAGGCCCCTCGAGTCGGCGGCGACTCCTCTCTCCTCGGCCCCTCCTCCTCCTGCAGCGCCTCGAGCACCGCCGCAAATACTCCCCACCGCACCGCCCCACTCACACTACAGGTGTCATACGCACTGACACCATGGGCGCTGTGTCGCAAGCGTATATAGTACGTGGCCGATCTCCACGCAAACACAGCGAGCCGCCCTCACTGCAGGCGTCACGTCTCGAAGCGCTGTGTCTCGAGTATTGGATGCCGCGCACATACGACAAACACCGTTGGGCGCGGCGTCGCTGGCGTCATGCGCGACCCCCCTGGAGGTGCTGAGCAGCTCACACTGCAGGCGTCATGTGCAGAGGCGCTGTGGAGTACCCGAATATACTGTACTCGAGTACTTGATACGTCATAAGTTTGCTGACGCCGCAGACGTCATGCGCGACCTCCATGCATGCAGGCGCTGAGCCAGTCTCACTGCATGCGTCACGTGTAGCAGTCCAGTCGAGCTGGACGCTGCACCCCGTTTAGTGTTGGTGACAGACGTGGTCATGCAGTCAGTGGATACTCAACACGCCAAGCATTTGCTGATACGCTTCAGGCGCAGCATGCATGTGAGTGACCTCAGGGGAGCACTGACTTGTGCAGCGGTAACGCACGCAGTGTGAGACAGGCCATGCAGACACTCAGCATGTCTGCGGCACACTCAGGCACGCTTCCATGTCCACAACAGCCCATGGTCCATGTGCAGGAAGTCAGTCTTGTCCAGGAGTTCATTGGTTCTTTGTGTGGCGGTTCTCTTTTCTGTCGTGGGAGGGACACAGCCAGCCTCCTGTCAACAGGGCAATGGTCAAGTTGAGGTCACTTCAACCCAAATCCGCGTACAGTCCAGACAGGCCACAGAGAGAACAGTCGGACAGCAGTGAAGGCCCCTGGATCCCAGCCGTAGACTCCGCCTCCCCCTGCGCTGACCACAGCCCAAAGGGAACAATGCGACAACAACAGCTCGTCTGTGGACGCTGTGTGCTGATCCGGCTAATTCCCTCCGCGCAGTGAAGCCGTAAGAATCCTCGGTGATAATTGTTGGCGCAGAACGCCTGGCGAACTCCTGTGATGTTTTGGAATGGTGGGGTCTGATCCAGGGCGCATGCAGAAGCAGATCCAGGGGCGGTTTCAGATGCAGGTCATTCAATGGTAGAGCGGATCCTGGATGGATAGAGCATGAGGAACTGAAATTGACACCTGCCGTTTGGTCCTGAATTGCCCGAGTCTGGCTCTCCATGAATCGTGAGGCAGGAAATGAAAAATGGACCTCTTTTGAATGATTAATTTTTGTGTTCGAATTTTTGCACATGCTTGAAACCATCTGACAACCGTGACAGACAGGGTTGGGCAAAATTCTGTTCCAGGTGCCTTGCAGGTGAAACTCAAGCCGGTGTTTGGTTCTGTCAGTGGGTGATAGATCTGCCATGTGTGCACGTCTTCCTGCAGGCAAATGACACACGATCGGTTGCAACAACGTGCCGTGTGGATCGGTACAAGTGTCAGACCCACCACTGACCCGATTCAAATATCTAAAGTCTGCATTCAGACCCCGTCAAATTTTGGACCCGCCCGTGAGGCGAACCGCATTCCATACATCAATCCTCCAGGCCACGCCACCCGAGATCTGTCTGGATCAGCTGCAACCAATCACGCTCGTATTGTCCCATTTGTTTCAAATTTGTATGTTGTTAGCATTCTCCACATTGTGGTGTATTATTTCATGCTTCACTGCAGGGCTCTGGATTGGATTTGTTTGTGGATCCGTTGTTTTTCACGGGATCAAGTTCACCCGACGAAATCGTGGATTGTTTGGTTGCTTGGACAAATAGACTGACCTTTCTGACCTTGGTGATATCCCCACTGACCTTTACACCCTATTGATCGGACTGACCGTTCTGACCTTGCTGACCACGCTGACCTTGCTGACTGACCTTACTGACTGACCTTGCTGACTGACCTTGCTGACTGACCTTGTTGACCATCTTCGGACATCGGAAGCCATTGCTGATCTCTCGATCAGCCACTCCAGACAGTACTTATCTCGACGATATCGGGACATTTGTTCACTGTGCACAATCAGCAGTTTTACCGCATTCTCGACTGACACGCAATCGACAAAACTTCAGATCAAATTTTGCAAAAGAAGTGATTTCTTTAAAAGGGGGACTTTCCGCTATTCAGACGGAACGCGGCCGTACCCACAGCACCCAAGGGTCAGCTTCTCACCGGGCGCGTCACACGCTTGGCCCCTGGACAACCCAACGCACTGCGCGCAGGGCTACACGCTGACGCACCAACTGTGAACCCAGCCAAGTCTTGGGTTTCTAATCCCCTTAAAGCCGCCCCTCGGCAGAGGAACCCAAGGCAAAAACACGCGGATTTGGTTACTAATGCACGCCCCACTTTTTTACAGAGTACACACGCACACATGCAGCGTATCCATAAAGTGTCGCCCCATGTCACCCACATACTGACACACATGCTCTCGCGTTCTGTATTTGTTTTACATACAGACACGGTGAAATTGGACTCGGTGTCATTGGAATCCATAAAACTGGGCTGCGCTGCGGGAACTGTGCAGTGTCCGGGATCAGCCGATGGATTGTGTGGGTCCCAATCATGGATGTGACAAGCCGTGGATAACTCTGTGGATTAACTCCAGCTCTGCACGAGTGAGTGAGGACATTCAGCGTGCACGGATACGCGAGGGAAATGCACCAGAGTCGGAGGATTGAATGTGCGATTGAAGGTGCGAGTTCAATGTTGTTGAGGTTTGACTTTCAACTGAGCACAAAAAGTCTGATGAGTCGTTGTGTTGCTCCTGCCACAAGTTTGCGCTGGTGTGGTGACTCTTTTGAAACACAGCAGGCTGCGTTGCTGGGGTTATGGACGGACAGGTGGACGGACAAGCGACACGGACGCACGAACACATGCACACACACAAACGTACACACACACACACTTTTCCCTGCCTCTCTCTCCAACAGTCTGTTTGTCTGTCGGTCAGTCGGTTGGGCGGTTGGTCGGTTGGTCAGTCAGTTGGTAGGTTGGTCGGTTGGTCAGTCTGTCTGTCAGTCTGTCTGTCTGTCTGTCTGTCTGTCTGTCTGTCTGTCCCTGTCTCTCTCTTTTTTCTCTCTCCCTATCTCTCTCCCTGTCTCTCTCTCCCCGTCTCTCTCTTTTTTCTCTCCCTGTCTCTCTCCCTGTCTCTCTCTCTTTCTTCTCAACCACGTTTTCAGTGTTCACCAGAAAATGCGTTTTGGCGGAATCTGAGTTCGGTTCGAAAGACGTTCAAGACGCTGTCCCTGAGAAACTCCCGTGCGAGTCCGACTCAACACACGCTTCTCCGGGCACTGTGACCCTGTGAGGTCAATGGGCACTATGACACGACACAAGTCAATGGGCCTGAGACTCCATGCAGGTCAATGGGCACTGCGTCGCTGCACAAGACAATGGGTGTCACATCACTGCAAAGGCAATACATCCTGCATCCCTGCACAAGTCAGTGGGTGCTGCTTCCTTGCAGAAGTCAGTGGGTGCTGCATCCCTGCACAAGTCAATTGGTGATGCATCCCTGCACAACTCAATGGGTGTTGCATCCCTGCACAAACTCAATGGGTGCTGCATCCCTGCACAAGTCAATGGGTACTACATCCCTGTACAAGTCAATGGGCACTGCATCCCTGCACAAGTCAATGGGTGTTACATCCCTGCACAAGTCAATAGGTGCTGCATCCCTGTACAAGTCAATGGGTGCTCTATCCCTCCACAAGTCAATAGGTGCTGCATCCCTGTACAAGTCAATGGGTGCTGCATCCCTGCACAAGTCAATAGGTACTATATCCCGGCACAAGTCAATAGGTGCTGCATCCCTGTACAAGTCAATAGGTGCTGCATCTCTGTACAAGTCAATGGGTGCTGCATCCTTGTACAAGTCAATGGGTGTTGCATTCCTGTTGGTGGGTACTGCGTGGCCCAGGGTAGGTTGGGCTGCTGTGACATGGTTGAGCTGTTGCGCGAAAAAGTAAAATTTTCAAATGTTGACCTCTCTCCCACAACGAAGGTTGTCCCTGACCCTGGATCCGCCGGAGTCTGGATGAACAGCACACGCGGAACAGAGGTCACAGCACGCCGTCCTCGCCCCGGAGTCTGTCTTCTCTGACCCAGTGCAGATTCCTCCATCTCCTCCCCTTTCTCCCGCACAGACGTCGTCCTTGCTCACTGCACGCCCCACCCAGTTTCTCCCCGTCCAATTCCCCTCCTTCACCAAGGACACGGACAGCTGCGTTTAATCAGGTCGAATACATCCAAAAGTGTGTACGCATTCAGCTGGCCGAGTGAGCCCAAAAAAGCGGCTTTCACATTGTGACGCGCGGTCGTTTTCTTGACGTTGGCGTCAAAAAAAAACAACATGACATCCAATGGTGGAATTTTGACGTCAGCCCAGAAAGCGACTGTGCGTCACCCAATGTGAAAACCGCTTTACGCCGCCCTCTTGGCCCCGCGCCACGTCGCCGTAAATCGAACACGCCCACTGTCTTTACCTGCTATTTGTTTGTGACAGTTTCTGTTGTCAGATCTGGCAAAATTTTGAAGTCCGTCAAACCACAGGGGCAGACGCACGATCAGGTCAAGGAGCAACCAATGGGGAGGGAACAACGTCCACCTTTGAAGAAACCATTCTGTGCTTAACGTGTAAAATTGAGCCCAAATTTGTTTCTTCCTCCCTCCCTCCGCCAAATGCACTTTTGAGTAGATTTGCTGGGGACTGGGCTTCTGCGGGACACGCGCCCTTCTAATGAGGTGAGGCTCACGCTGGGTGCGTCACGCGTGGCCGCCCTGAGGCCTGTTTCACTGTGGAGGGTGCGTCACGCGTGGCCGCCCTGAGGCCTGTTTCACTGTGGAGGGTGCGTCACGCGTGGCCGCCCTGAGGCCTGTTTCACTGTGGAGGGTGCGTCACACATTTCATCACGTGCTGCGATCTGGGCGCGTCACGTTGCGTCCCAGAACAAATGACGTGAGACGTGTCCCAGAGAAGTTGGAGGCCGTTTTGGGGCAGCTGTGCCCAAAGTCACACCCATGCTCGTACCCACCCCGTGCCCATGCCCCAGCCCACACCAGACCTTCCGCAAACCTTGTCCCCCTACAATTCGCCCACACCCCACGCTCACGCCCTCAGCCATTTCCCATGGCACCCATCCCAGCCCCTCCCATGCCCCACGCCTCACGCCCCACACCCTGTGCCCACACCCTCACCCTCACCCACACCCACACCCTCACCCACCCACACCCACACCCTCACCCACACCCACACCCTCACCCACACCCTCACCCACATGCACACCCTCACCCATGCCAACACCCACACCCTCACCCACACCCTCACC
>JAAUXT010144582.1_pt1 | contig 17581 bp, 20 predicted proteins | sample 7278171 | NCBI WGS metagenome assembly JAAUXT01 (sample SAMN14350112, study PRJNA611818) | marine sediment metagenome | isolation source: surface marine sediment (1.8m) | place: French Polynesia: Moorea | collected 2018-08
CCCCCCCCCCCCCCCCCCCCCCCCCCCCCCCCCCCCCCCCCCCCCCCCCCCCCCCCCCCCCCCCCCCCCCCCCCCCCCCCCCCCCCCCCCCAGAAGAACCACATTAGTTCCAAAATGGTCAGTGATGATCACTGATCATTTTGAGCCAATGTGGTTCCGACCCACCCACCCCTACCCACCCCCTCAGACCATATGATTGATGAACTTGTAGGTGTTTATGAACTACGAACGTTTGTATGGACCACACGCTTTTAATGCGTAGCATTCTTGTTGAGATTACGGGTACGGAGACCACCAAAAGCTGTTGTTGTGTCAGTCGTCGACACACAAATTTCGTTTCTCGTACAAGGAATTGGTTCACGCAACTAAAGATTTGCGTTGTTTCCGTTTGTTTCTTGTGAAAAATGTGGAAATGTCCTGCACTGGCCTGCTGTCATTGACTGCAGCGAACTTTGCCTTGCAGGAAGACGAGTACGAGGCGAGGGTGGGCGCGAGGTTTCCTATCAAGTGGACCGCCCCAGAGGCCGCCAACTACAACCGGTTTACCATCAAGTCGGACGTCTGGTCGTTCGGAATCCTCCTGACGGAGATAGTCACTTACGGGCGAATACCTTATCCGGGTAACTGCACTTGTTCTTCACTGTTGGCTCAGTTCAGAGCACAAATGCGCACAACTTGGTACGTGTCAGTGCATTGTTGCAGTGACAGTGGCAAATGGTTGTTGTCGTTTCGGAACGCAACTTTGAGAAATTTTGACTTTGTCTGTGTCAATTTTGTGTCACACAAAAAAATTGAATGCAACGCACAAGGAAGCTCTAATCTGGTCGTCGTGTGTCAGTGATGGTGAAGGGAGGCTCTTGATTCAAGTTGCAATGTTTACTTTCTAATCGCAAGTCTAAGCTAATGTAAGGTTGGCCACTAATCACCTTCACTGTATCACTTCCTTCAGACCCTTTCTTCCTTCACTTGGCACCCACGTATGATTATGCCGCCACGCACCTGCATGTTGCATCACAGTTTCAGTTTGGTACTTCTGATACTGGAAGGCCGAACAGCTATGGCTAATGCCTGCTCTAACTTGGAGCTAATTTTTCTGCATCCTGTAGGTATGACCAACGCTGAGGTGTTGCACCAAGTGGAACACGGGTACAGGATGCCTGCGCCCCCGGGCTGCCCCCAGGCCCTCTACGAGATCATGCTCGAGTGCTGGAAGAAAGACGAAATGGAGAGACCCACGTTTGAAACCTTGCAATGGAAACTTGAGGAATTCTCTGTGTTGCAAGGCAGCGAATACAAAGAGGCCTCCAGTGTTAGATAGTGAAGAGTGGACGAGCAGCTTACAAAAGCTATCATTAACACACAAACATATGTTGACAAACTCTGTAATCTCATCAGCTGCAACCAAGTGGCCAACAGAACCCCGCTCCCTGTTTCCCTCTCTGCGGACCTAGCCTTTGGTGGAGGCTGCCAGCGATCCAAGGACAACGCTACGCCGTCTCCTCCATGCGCGTTCTTAAAAAATCAATCTGTTTTTGTGCTGCAGGTATGACAAATGCAGAGGTGCTTCACCAGGTTGAGAATGGCTACCGCATGCCACCCCCACCTGGTACTCCCGTTGCTCTTTATGAGATTATGATAGAGTGCTGGCGGAAGGACGAAATGGAAAGGCCTACGTTTGAGACTCTGCAGTGGAAGCTGGAAGAGTTCTTCACACTGCCGGGCAGTGAGTACACGGAGTCGGAGAGCGTCAGGTAATGTCCTCGCCCATGACGTGCAGCAAAGACGAGGCCTTCGCGGCATTCCCTTCTTGTAACTCCATATTCAGTTGAATTTTGTTTCCGGTTTCGCGTTTGGCTTGAAACTTGGGAGACGTCGTTGTTTGTGCCAATGCTTTTCGAACTCAGTTGTCTCGATAGAGACGCTGCGATGGGAAACTGAATGTTGGATCTGAGTGATGAGAATGAGATGCTTTTGCTCCAGTTTTGCAAGAACAAAACGGACACATTCTTGGGCATCAAAAGACTTCTGCAACTTGTGTTCAATTGAGCTTCCCTGTGGCTGATAAGGGTTGTCAAAATGACATGCTGGTTGTTCGTTGATCACAAAAAGAATGACCATCAAAGAAGGATGTAAAGTATCTGTGATGAACGATTGTCTCAAACCACTTCTGTGACTCTGCTCTTGTGAAACAGACGGAACGCACCAGAGCCCCGTCATGCAAACAACAAACCAACAAAACAAGGTCTGGAGAACTTCAGAAAATGTCAGACGAAGTGAGATTCATTCGACGTCACTTGTTAGGATTTTCTTTGTTTTATTCGAAAACGCAAAGTCGAACTTCAGTTCAGTACGGTTTGAAGTATCATCAGTTTTCATGTACTTACATTTGAAAAGTGTGCAATAAGATGTGCAAGGTTCCGAGAGAAAATTTAGAGGCACTGGTAGATTCTGTTTTCCGAGGGTGCGCAGTGATCAGTCAGGTCAGTGAATGGGGAACAACACACTGGCAAAGTTACGTGTTCGCAAATTCTATTTGAAATCGTAATGTACATACGTTCAGTGTGTGAAACATTGTGGTCATGCACACTGTGCATCTGGTCATGATCCTTCGTATCATGTTTCATGCAAGTCGAAATGAACTTTACACTTGTAAATTATGCCTTTTGATACGAATTTGAACAGGAATGTAAGTGTGCTAACCATGCAGGTGTTACTTGGCTCCTCCGTGTGTCCAACAAAACTGATTTTTCACATGTCATTGTACATTGACATTCTCAAACATTCTGCGCATTCATTTGAACACAGTTCTTTGCTATATTTGTAGAAAACATTCTCAAGGACGTTCTTTTGCAAGCTTGCAAATTTGTTCCAACATTTGTATCTTTTCCAAGAAAAAGTCCCTCGTACACACGTTGTACTGAGCGCGAAAGAGACATGAACCACTCGAGTTTACCTTTTGTTTTCTATTTTTTGTAGCCCGACAAAAACAGCATAAATGTTGTAGACTGATTTCGATGGCGTGAATGTGTGTGTGTCTTTGTAAAGTCAAGGACCAATGTCCTGTTGACGTTTGAATGAGACAAATGGTGTATTGCTGCAAGACGACGTGGCAGACAATAGAGAATAAAACGTTTTTACGAATGTCAATTCCTTCGCCTTAGAGTTTTCTTTTCTTTCTTCTTTTCTAGGGGTGTGCTTCAACAACTGCAATCGGTCCAAACAGTTTGGTAGCAACTCCTTTTCACTTCGAACGAATACGAATGTCGTGTGGAAGAGTTGGCTCTTCCCACGCGCGCAATCCAGCTTTCAGGCAAGGTGCTGAGTACCTGATGAAGCCACTTCAGCAGAGCTATGCAAGGCTAAAGCTGTGCACTGGGCTGGCACCTTGCACCACCATATAAAAGCCATGGACATAATACCCCTGCAGACAAGTAGTTCTTACTTAGGAGAGAATAAATTATACAGCATATGCTTAAGTCTTACTCCACTGCGGTAGTCCGGCTGAGCTGAGACTGCAACCAACTGCGGTGCTGCAAGCAGCGGTGAGTGTGAGGCTGGGTTCTCCCGAGACCCGAACCCCACACAACACGAAACTTCGGTTCATTTGAAACAGCCGCGAGCGCGGATATCGGTTCAGCGGAGTCTCTGGCTGCCGTATGTGGACAGTTGCTTTACTGGGTGGGCGTAAAGCAACGTTTGGCTTGGAATGAACTCTACTGAGCAGAGTTCATTTCAAACCAAAGCAACCTCAATGGCTTTGCACCCGGTTGATTTACCAGAGGGAGGAGGTAAAGCAACCCAGGTTCATTTGGCTTGAAATGAAGTTTCAAATGCAACCTGGGTTGCTTTACCCCCACCCCCAATCCCTGCCACGCAGCTTGGGTGGAAAGTAACCAAAGTCGTACGTTGCTTTGGCGGGGGGTGCGAAAAAATGGTGCGAGAAAATAACAATTGAACAATCACATTCTGGTTTCAGGGCACGCGGCGGATGTACACTTGCGAGTCTGGTTTTCTGTTTCTAAGGGGGGGGGGCGGTGTTTCAACAACAGTCGCACTTGCTGTTCGTTAGGGCAGTTTGGAGATTGATGTCACACTTTCTTCCAGGGCCAAGCTGCGAAAGTAACACAAATGCTTCTGCAAGTGGACCCGAGCGTAAAGGAATAGAAGTGGTAACACGGAGGCGTCCCCGTCTTCCCGCGCTCGGCCAATGGCGCCAAGACGGAGTCGCCTCGGGCGCCGCTGACCCACAAGATTCGTTTGTGCGTGCTGATGTCATTGCTCTCATCCATTCGCTCTGTTGTTGGCTGAAAGCTTGAATATTTTAGTATCTTTGGGCGAGTTGCGTAGCGAGCAGCCGAGGCACTGGCTGTCAGATCAGTGCTCATTCAGGGTAAACAAGAAATTATTGGTACTTACCACCCGCGTGACCACTGGGCGGTCGTCACCCCCCCTGGCTACATGGTGATGGCTACCTTGAGGACGGGAGAATGGCTGCCAAGCATTTCTCAGTTATCACCCAAGAATGGCTAGCAAGTGGTCAAAGGGTTGACGGCCATTGAAAGTTTCCTGGTGGCATTGCCTTTCCAACACACTTGGACTTTCCAGTGGTCAGAGCAACGACACCGCAAATGAGACATGTGCCTGTACTCAAATCTGTGCTTTCTTATTTCTGAACGGAGCTGGTAACACATTCGCTTGGCTGTATCGAGAAAGTTTCAGACTTTATTGAGTTCCACTGGACACACACTGGACACACCATCCCTACGAAGACTCGGGAGATAGCGTGTCCGTTCCTTGCGGCGCGTCTTATTTTTAAAACAATATGTTTCTCGCTTGTGCCACGCGTTGCACACGGTTTGTTCAGAACTGTCTCCAGTCACTAGGACACGTTTGCATCGCCGAACACTGCTGTCGCCACAGAAACGAGACCGATCTCTTTCAGTGCCATCTTCATCGCGCCAACCGTTCCCACCTCATTCTCCTGCAAAACCAACAGCTGCTGGATCTTTCTCCGTTTAACGAGTCTCATCACACCTCCGTATACAGCAGTCAACGTCGCAATGAGCCTTTTCAATCTCGGAACATACACTTGAATAAAAGCAGGATTAGCGATTCTGAAGCCTGTAAATACTTACCACCCACACAGTAATCATTCTTTTGCCACTCTCTTTTTCGCTCTCGAAGTATTCGATGTCATCATCCGGAAAACGCAGCTCGGTGGCCAGCTTTTTCCAATCTGAACCAAGCTTTTCAGCCAGTTGTTTTGTGTCTTCTTTTCCCAACTTTTCCGAGTTTTTGTCAACAGATTTCCGACGATCTGAAACACAACAAATTATTACGCTCGCGTCAGTGCAATCAAAATCTCGATGTTCCAAGTCCAGCTGTTGAAATGAAAACGAGTGAGGAGCCCCACACAGTACAAACTACGTGTTCAAAGTGCCGTGACCAAGAGAACTCATCACACCTGATGGTGAACCGTCTTTTTCTTGTTCTTCATTCTGTGGCGAATCTTTAATTTCTTCCTCTTCAGCAACTTCCGTGTTCATTTCTTGTTCAGCTGAATCACCTTCCGGTTGCTGCAAAAATAGCTTTCTGTCACCAGTTACTCAAAACAAGAACGCCTCTCCGAGTGCTTCAGCCATTGCAAGCCTGAGAAACATTGCACGTATTGCACCAGTTTCCTGTCCCCAAGTTGTCATGTCAAGGCGGACGGGGTAACCAAGTTAGACCAACAGGGAGGAGCAAATTTGGGACAGAATCTTGTGTTTTGCCTTGCTACATCGCCTGGCATAAGCCCCCCACCGAGGAACAATCCGAAAGAAAGTAATAGACTCACGGACTCGGCATTGGTCACAGACGAGATATCTTTCTTCGTCTTTTGAATCATGTTCTGTAGGTATTCCTTCAGTGGTTTATTGCTGGCTGTTGACGTGAAGAAATGACTCGATTTTCGCGCGAGAAGCCGCAAAGCTTTCCAGCTCCAGACAGGGTTGTTGACCAGCCTGGAAAGACAAAACGCGAAGGAATTGTTTGTTGACTGTGAGTCAAGAAAGACCACGGATGTGCGCACTTGAACCGAATTTGAAAGTGCACAAACTTACTTGTATGCGTCTTCAACCATCTGCTCAGGGTCCTCTTGCTCGATCGCCTCCTCAAAGAAGTCGTCCAGACTCGGAATGTAGTCTCTTTATGTTTTCATGTGAACAGAAACTGAGTTTTGGTGTCGACAAACTTTGGTGATTTGGAGAACTTTTTCGAACAACTTTTCCCTGCGTGTCGGTGGTGGTTGTGGGCACGTAATCCCCACCATTTTTCAACCAACAAGCCCAAACACTGCGGTTTCGCTGGAGAAGGCGGTACGAACCTGGACTGCGACTTGCACGCGGCCATGTTGTCGGTGTTGAGATTCCACAGCCTCGTCAATTCTGGGTTCCCCATTTTTATCACTTTCCCACCACTCGCCTTCAGGTCTTCTCCAATGCTGCGTTTTTTCGGCCTGAAAAGTACACTGCCGTCTAATTTCTGCCAACATCACAGCAGCTCATATTTTGTAAAGGCCACTTGCGAGCACAGACACCAACGAGCCTCAGGTGTCTGAATACTGTCGTGACTGTGCATCAAATAAACTTCTGCAGGCCGGGGTTGGGGAGTCCATGCGTTTTTAACCAAAGAACAAATTGTCTGTGATGGGAATGGGTTCTACTACAGGAATTTTTTTTCACATGGCACCCTGGAGAAGGAAACAAACACTCCCAAAAGGGGGCAAAGGGTCCACAGCAGAGGAAGTCGTACAAAATAAAAGAATACTTTCTCTTCTGGTGCAATCTCAAACTTATAGAACAGGGCTTGGAATTGCCAATCAATCTCATTTTGTGCCCAGGTTGTATTGAACACACATCGAACACACAGGAATGCTTTGCATCGAACACAACAGAGTCTAGAAGAGCGCATTGTCCACAATGTTATCCAGGGTATGACTGCAGTGTGTCTGCACAGAATACAGTGCAAGTTTTTGCACGATCATGACGACAGTACGGGACTTGTACAGGGCAAGGACCACACAAATGATCGCAGTGTGGTCTTGAAGGGTTGAGGACCGCAAGAAAATTCGTTCACCCTGGCTCAGCATTTCTTTTGTTCGAATAATTTCGCCATCCACTATTATCCACCATAACACGGGATCATTGCTTGGCTGCTTTCTTCAAGGAAATGTGGGCCTGACCAGACAATTCGAATCAACCTGGACAGGGTGAATGGCTTTCACCTCAATTGACATAGAATGATCTTCGGCTGTGTTTTCGAGTCAACGCGCTTGCGCTGAATGACGCAACTTACACCGTTGATTGAGACGTGTCTGATACGGCCGACTTGACAAAATTCGGACAACCATCGTTCTTCCACTTTCCCCAGTTGTCTTCTCTGCTCAGCATATGCTGAAGAAACAAGACCAACAAATGACAGTGTCACTTTCGTCGCAGCTTTCAAGACTCATTCTGTGACAGCCCTGTTGTTATCACCTCAATGGCCTGCGCGTATTTGTCTCCATCAGGTGGTGTCTCCTTGATCAGCTGCAACACTTTCTCTGTCGTTTTCTTCACCCAGTTTGCCTGATCGTCGTTGAGCACGTGACTCTGACTAAAATGCCACAAAAAAAGTAAACTTGTGTTTGTGCAACAGGGAACTTGATCGCATGCCGAAGACAAGTTCAGCAAAAACCACGAAGACAGAACCCTGCGTAAACCCGTATCAACTCGGTAACCAGTTTCCACAGAAACAACACTTCAATTTCATCAGAAAAATCAAAACATCCCACTGAGGGCCTGCTGCGCACCGGACACCAAAACACGTGACTGCACCTCACTCTGGCGGAACAGTCGAGCATCAATAAAAATTTTGCCCTTGTTTTATTGACTGCACTGAGTGGTTTTGTCCCGATACCTTTTGAATTTGCTTGTGGCGTTGAGGTACTGGAACAGGATGAGATACTGCGTCAAAACATATCTTCTGAACTGACTGTCACTGAGTTGTAAATCTAACAGCTGAAAATGAATGAATAGATCTACAAATATCGGTGTAACAGGGCCAGACAACGACCAGGACCACACAACGACCACACTATTTGGTCGTTCTCTGGTCCTGAAATTTTAGGACCACACAACGACGTCGGAAAAATAGTACGGTCGTTGTCTGGTCCTGAGACACCGGTATGTTCAACCCAGAAGATTTCGGGAACCTGAGTTTGATCCACTCGAACACACAAGAAACACTGACCTTGTCGCTTGTGAGATATTTGGCGAAAAAGTTGTGTTGTGCTTTGCCTTTGTGTTTCTCTGTGTGTTTCTTGGATGATTTTATGTCCTCCAGTTTGTAACTTTCAAAGCATTCAAGGACATCCTTCGAAGACTGCGAAAAAAGAGAAAAAGTTGCAGATTCACAGGACAAGGCAATAGAAAGTGAAGGTGAGAACACACCAACTGCAAAAGACAGGGTTTCCCTGAGGCACATTTCGATTTCATGAGTGCGAAATGATTGCGAAAACGAATTTTCAAGCAATTTCATTTTCCACTCACCGCGACAAAATTCTTCCACGCACTTTTTTCGTAACACTGGTTTGGCTTTCTAAAGTAGTCTTGTATTGACCAAAATTTTTTGTACAGTCCGTAGTCGATTGGAATGGTACTGCAAAACGAACGTTTTTTTCTATGTGTCAACTGCAGTTTGGAATCAGAATAGAACGAGTTGTATAAAGGAGAACAATCCCTGTTCCACAAATCTCGTCGTACTTTTCAAATGCATATCCCGTCGCTTCATCACTTGAAGGGACTTCCATTCACCCACATTACCTCTGCGTGGATTCGTCCATTTCTCCTTCCTCAATATCCATACGTTCTTCTTGCTCAGGATCCATACATGTGCTCTGAAATTTGAAATTGACGCACGCTGAGATTCTCTGCGGATGTTTCTCATCAAACCTGACAACAGTACAGACCGGACAAAAAGCATACCAGTTTTTTGATTTTGTCGTAGTCCTCACCCCCCTTTTGGTTGTAGTGGGTTTGATTCTCCAAGTTGAACTGACTCATCAAATTCAAGCCTGTGACAAAAGCCATAACACACAACTAAAACGACGGGGCAAGTAATTTTAAAAGCACTTTGTGGTCGGAAATCACTTGATATGAACATTTCCTGGTTTAGCATGTCTTCTTGCACAGCGACAAAGAAACTTTCACCTTGATTCTTCTCTAAAATCCCCACTTTTTTTGTTTCTGTTGTGTGTGTGTGTGTGTGTGTGTGTGTGTGTGTGTGTTGTTTGTTTATTAATTATTTTGGTCACGAACAGTTTCGTTCATCAACAGAATGGTGATGTGGACAGCAACTTCAAATGGAAATACATCGCTTATAGGTTTACCTGACTTCTCAGACAACGGGAATAGTCGGGCCAGAAACAGCTGGATTCGGCCACAAAACAAAGTGTCCTGAGATTTGGACAATCTTCTCAAGAGATCTGCAACAAATAACTGTCAATCAGAACACTCCAGGAAAACATCTGCAAATCTGGTACAACGAAGAGAAAAAGGCACAAAATCATTCTTCATTATTCAATTTACCGTTGCACATCCTCAGTAGGTAGTTCTTGCCAGCAGCATAAAACTGGTCCTGCAGAGAAAGATTTCCAAATTTCTTTGCGAACTTCAGACGATCAGATATTTCTTTCCTCTGAATTTTTCCGCCTTTCTTGCCCTGAGCTCAACAACACTGTCACGAAAGTTGTTCTTTTGTCTCGAGTAACTGTAGTTGACAAATAAAGAAAGCCATCACCACCTCCTTCCACGTCGACACATGGTCCTCGACAAAACCGAATAATTCCGAACACTTTTCCAGCACAACCGAGTCAAAAGCGTCTGGCATCATGAGAAATGGCGTCAAGCTCGAGCACAGTTCTGAAATTTGAACACAACGTTTCTGTCGAAACATATCTCTTTGCTGAATGCGTTCGATGCGAGGGAAGATTCACTGTCAAATGAAAGTGAATAAACACAAACCAGTTCTTTTCGAACCAAAGACGACTCACCCAACTTCACTGCCTCAACCGATGCCGATATCAAATTGGTGCAGAGCATCATGTTCGGATCCTCATTGCTCTGGAAACACAATAGATTTCAGTTGATACTCGTGCAATGATTTGTTGGTTGAAAGTGCACTTCCACAAATGATCCCGTGTCATCAAAAGTTCACGAAAGACGCTCACAAGTATTTTCAGCAAGGTCTCTCGGAAAGCTTGATCGAGGGCGATCTTCTTTTCCGAGTCACTGAAATGAAAAAAGAGGACAACCAATGCAAGCACGCAAACGCGAGTTTGTTTGTCGGCTTGTTGGGCCCAATCGTGTTACTTTTGCAGTGCCTGAGTGAAATGACTGGGCACTCATCGCACCCCAGCTCCAGAGGTGGTGTCCGAGTTTCACAGCAAGCACAACCAATACCCAAACGTAAGGCGGTTGGGATGGGAGAGGACAGGGGGACATCCAGGCTGAAAAGACATTTGTTTACATTGAGTTACAGGTGGTTGAGGCCAAGAGTGGATTCAGAATTTCCCAGCGTTGGTCCAATACCCCAACACAGGGTGGGGTGCACGATGAGATGGGACAGGCAAGGGGGACATCCTGGCTGAGATGCCAGAACATGTTGAGTGTATGGGTGGGAGACCAAAAGTGGGTGTTGGCAATTGCCAATTAAGTATTGACCAAATACCTCATCGGAGTGCAGGACGGGATGGGATGGCCAGGAGGCATGGAGGACATCCAGGCTTAAACAGGAACGGATTGAGTGCAGGGGTGGGACAGGCCAAAAGTCGACATCAGACAATTGCCAACAACACAAGGGAAGAGGGTGCAGGACGGGATGGGACAGGACATTACACAGGACATCTTCGCAGAACTGGCGCGTTCGCACGCACACACACACACACACACACACACACACGCACAAAATTCGGAACACCACAAAGTGCTCATCCCTAAAGGGACATGACAAACTTCCCAACCTGAGTGACAGCTGCGAATAGCCCAGCTGCACGTGAGCCACGTCCCCGTCTCCTGCAGCTCTTTGCGTGAAGTCCTGAAAACCAATCGTGATCATGGCGACAGTCCATTGGACCCCCACAAGTTTTGAAGTTCACACAGAGACATGTGTCTTCGTTTCAGGAAGACACGAAAAAATATGCAGAATCGTAGCCTTGTAACCACTGAACGTTGGATTCAAGCACCGGTTAGATCTAGACTGCAATTGTCTTTGGAGTGTCTGCTTTGAAACTTGTATTATCGCCCTCGAACCATCAGTTTGTTCATTGTGACCAGTTTTACTTTCAAAAACAAGTTGATTGCTTGCTTTTTCAAAGATTTAAAAGCCGGAACACGTGATCAGAAGTGGACCTGTAGATCTAGAAGTCTACTCACAGAGAGCTTGGATTTGATTGCCATAAAATTCATTTTGCTGGGCGCAGACATCTTTAGGCAGCAAAATCAGTGACGTCACAGCAGAAACTGACACGTTTTTCACAATTGGCCACGGAGTTTCTTGAAAAGTTTTGACTGAAAATGGAAAATAAATTCTTTTGGTTCCATTTGGATCATGCACCACTATTTTCATGGTACGTTGACACAGTATAATTTTTACGGGAAGCAATAGATCTAGATCTACAAGTGAAGTGGTTGTTTCTTTTCTGGGGGTCGACCTGCTGCTCCGCAACCGGTCCGGCCCCCAGGCTGGACTCCTCAAGCTGCCTAGAAACCACTGTTCATAGTTGTTGGACTCCACGAGGGGGATCCTAACGCTGTCGACTGGGTTGATGTAGACTCTAAAGCATGTTATGTCAGCTTTTGAAATTTGGACACCCATTGTCCACACGGACGATCATCCTGATGGTTGCATGTCTCACAGAGTCTAAACGAGCCACAGCATTGGGATGGCCCCTATGATCAACTGACAAAGTGAAGGATTGTTCACACGCGGCAAATCCACTGTTAAACTGAGAAGAGTAGCATCACGTGGGAAAATGTCGCTCCTGTTCCGCTGCATTGCATCTGAAATGCTGATCAACGTCCTTTGACGCTGAAAACCAGCAGAATGTCGGGGCAATCTGATGCGTTGCTTTCCGCTGTTGCTTGGCTCTCCGCAAAAGTCTCTCTCCTGGTGTGCTGATGTGGTGTGTTGATTTCTCCTGTCAGGCTGTGCCATGGATACAGTAAGTCAAGCCCATCCATGCCACCTCGAAGTGTGACCCATGTATGTGTGAATGTTGAGTTGGGGGGGGGGGTAACTCAACATTGTCAAAATGAGCCAGGATCATTTTCAGGCCATTTTAAGCATTTTTGGGTTTTTTGGTATGTTGAGTTACCACCCCCACCCCCCACCCCTGGTAACCCAATATGGGTCATGACCAAAAAAATTCTTTGGGGGGTGGGGGGGAATTGGCTGAAAAAGATCCTGGCAAATTTTTGTGGAGTATTGAGTCCCCCCCCCAAGTCAATGAAGGCAATAAGTCAGTGGTGGTCACCAGCACAATGTTCAAACTTACAGGGTGAAGTAGTCTTGTGGTCCCCCATGCGCAAGACCAACTGGTGCTATGTAGGTTGCACAGTTTGGTAGCCATCTTGGATTCCATGGTAACTCAACAAAGCCTGTAACTTACTTACACTTGCCCACAGTGCATTCAAACTTGCATGGTTAAGAGGTCTGGTAGTCCCCCATGCATAAGTGTGTTGGGTGCTACATAGGTTATATGATTTGGCAGTCATCTTGGATTCTGCAGTAACTCAATGAAGCCTGCAACTTGCTTATGCTCACCCGCAGTAAATTCAAACTTGCATGGTGAAGTAGTCTGGTGGTCCCCCACATGCAAGTGTGTCAAGCACTGTGTTGGTTGTGCAGTTTGGTAGCCATCTTGGATTCTGTGGTAACTTAATGAAGCCCATGGCTCGCTTACGCTTGCCAGCAGCATGTTCAAACTTGCATAGTGAAGTGGTCTGGTGGTTGCCCACATGCAAGTGTGTTGGGTGTTATGTAGGTTATGCAGTTTGGTGGCCATCTTGGATTTGCCTGCAACTCAACAAGGCCCAATATGGAGCTTGTCATGGGGAACCTCTGGGAAAGTTGCAAGTGTGAAACTTTTCCAGGTAGCTCTGGGGTGGTTCTCACAATACTATGTATGTTATTTGCAAAAGTATTGTGAAAACCATGCAAATATGACCCCATGTTTTGATGGGAAGGTATTTTTGAGATATATTCCTTCCAAATTTTTGGTCAAACCTATTTCCAAAACTTTTTCTATGGTAGGATTGATTACCATATGGGTGATGCATGGCACTATATAGAGTGAATGAATGTTTACTTTCAGGAAGATGTCATCAATAGGTCCTCTGTTTGTATGGTGTCAAATGAAAGTACATGTTTTATTCCTGAGATCTAGATTCTTAAGTGCTTGAGTGGAAAAAGGGTGTGCCAGAGTTAAAAAGTGTCATGCTTAATATTTTATATTTTGCATGCCAAACCTGATGAGCTTGGTATTTAGCTTCACTTTCACATTTCTCTTGGATAATTTCTGTGTTTTCCCCACATCCAAATGTGTCCCTATGTTATTTCATGACTTTTCCAGAAACCTCCACAGGCATATCAAACACACTTTCTTGCTGGCTTGGACAAAAAACTCTCCCCACTGATGGGTGGTTGTGTTGTACTTTTGGGAGACTTCAACTTGGACTGTGCAAAAGAAACTGGACAGACATTTGTTGATAAAATTGCCCAGAAGTATGGATTGAAATAACTCATCAAATCTCCAACAACTTTGGCATGGTCAACAAGTGACCTTGTCTTCACAAATATGGACAGTGTCACTGCACAAGCTCTTGCCATAACATGGTCAATGCACAACCTGTTTTCTATACAGCCCCCAATGTGACCACTTTGCAAAGTACACTGCTGTAAATTTGATGTAACTATTATCCTATTTTCTTCACCTTCCATATTTGCATAAAAAAACATTTTAAAGTGTGTAAATAAAAACTATTTTTCAAAAGTACCAAATTCTCAGAAGTTGAATGCATTTATGAACTGCGAACGTTTCCAAGGACCACACGTTTTTATGCGTAGCATTCTTGTTCCTGCGTAACTTTCTCAAAACACAAAAGTTTGCAACAATTCTTACATCAAATGAAAGCTTGCAAAAACCTAGAGCTTTCTGTAGCATTATTTTCTCAAGTAAAATAGCAGAGGGATGACAAAGTTTCAAAACAAAGTACTTGAATGGTATTGAAGAGCAGGTCCGACCCCAACACCAACCTCGAAATTTTGGAATCCTCGGGACGCGCCTGTGCTCCGTGCTTTGCTTTCTTCTTTCCTGTGGAGACGGGAATCGTTCTTGACCATTTTGTGGAGTGTCAAGCGCCAGACGGTTTCTCGGCGAAGTTTTCTTGTTCTTTGTAATTACTTTCACAATCCTTTTTTTCTTTTTTTGCAGACAACTCGTTTTCCATCTCTCCCCTGGCGTAAAACGCGGAATTTCCAATTGGCCTGGCCAGCGATGGACAGTCGACAGTTCAGACTGGGCGCTATGAACAAGAGGGTTCAACCGGAAACCGATTTTGGAAAACGTGGGACTGTGCAAATTGACATCTCGCCAACAGAGCAGAATGAAGAGGTGAAACCCGAAGTGAAGCTGCTTTTTCTGGATCTATCACCATATCAACCATCTGTTCAATTTCTGATGTGCTGCAGTGGAGTTTTCTGCTTTTATCTGATTTATGGATACTGTCAGGTTTGTGTGTGTCTTTCATTGACTGTTCTTCTGTTGCTGTTGCTGTTGCCTTCATGTGATGGGATGCTGCTTGAATGTCGACAATGCTTTCGAAATTGTCTTCTGCACACAGGAGCTTATATTTCAACTGCAAGGGTTCAAGCCATTTGGATGGTACCTCACACTGGTTCAGTTTGCATACTACACTTGCTTCGGTGTCGCCGAGTTGCAGTTCAAAGAAGAAAGAACAAGAAGGTAACGTTCTCGAAGAGCAGAACTGTTCAAAACTCCGTGTTGTGAAGTTGGTTCTTTCAATTATATTCTCCGCTTCAGGATCCCATTGAAGACCTACGGTTTTCTGGCCTTCCTTACAGTGGCGACTATGGGATTTTCCAACTCGTCCCTGGGGTACCTAAATTATCCAACTCAAGTCATTTTCAAGTGCTGCAAACTAATACCTGTGCTCATTGGCGGTATCATCATTCAAGGTGAGTCCGACTGAAGGAACGCTGACAAGTCTGAACAAGTAAAAGAATTGTGTCTGTACATTTCATGATTTGACAAAGCGTCAGCACATGACAGATCGCTTACAGGTGTGTTTCGCAGGGTGAATGAATAAATGTTTGTTCTTGCAGGAAAGGTTTTCAAGTCCTTGGATTTCTTTGCCTGTTTGTGCATGAGTATCGGTCTCATATTTTTCACGTTGGCAGACAGCACAGTGCAGCCAAATTTTAGTTCGTACGGTAAGAAATGACCACTGTCACCCTGGTTTCTGTGTGAATCCCTGTGGGGTTTTCTGCGACTGAAGTTCAGGCGTGCTCTTTTGATCCTGTGTTGAAGAAGAACATTTGTTTTCTTTGAAGGTGTAGCACTGATATCGCTGGCGCTGTGTGCTGATGCAGTGATAGGAAATGTCCAAGAAAAGGCCATGAAACGATACAATAGCTCCAACTCCGAAATGGTAACATTTTGCCACCAAAGAAATTTATTGCTGGTTGCGGTCGAAGGAACTGGTGTCTGCTGACAGTTGAAGGATCGTAGGATCTATTGTTTTTGTGTCTCCCGTTTTGTACCTCCAGGTGCTGTATTCGTATGGTATAGGATTTGCGTACATTTTCTTTGGACAAATAGCAAGTGGCCAGTTCATCCCCGCTTTCACTTTCTGCCTTGGCGTGAGTTGATCCCCACCTCATCCAGTTTTCAAAAACAATGCTCCTGTTGCTTTCGCTTCTGTCCTGACAACTTACAAATGTTTGTTGGTTTTTCTTTTTCAGCATCCAATGGAAACGTATGGTTACGCATTTTTATTCTCACTGAGTGGATATTTGGGCGTCAGTGTCGTACTCACTCTTGTAAGATGCTTTGGAGCCCTCGTTGCAGTCACAGGTGAAGCCCTTTTTCATGAATGTTACAAACTTTTCTGCGGTCGCGGAGACTTGGGGTTTGTCCCTGTTTTGGGTTCTTCGTTGCGTCGTCCAATTGCTTTTTTTTTTCTTTTTCAGTGACAACATGTAGGAAAGCTCTGACCATTGTATTGTCTTTCATTTTCTTTGCCAAGCCGTTCACATTCCAGTGAGTACTCAAAAATCGTGACAGATCAACAAAAATTCTGTCAATGTGTCGTGTGCTCTGCGTCATGCACACAACGCGGTTCTCTTGCAGATATGTGTGGTCTGGACTGATCGTTGTGTTGGGGATTTATCTGAACATCTACAGCAAAAATCAGCAGGCATGGAACGCTAAGTTTGCAGACTTTCATGACAGATTTGTGCGCAGACGAAGATTGATACGAGTGTCAGCTGGAAGCATCGTGTGATCTGAGGGATGTGCGGCGTTCGTGATGTTCCAAAATGTGGCAAACTGCCGGTTTGCTTGGCTGAACAATCAGTCGAGCAGCATTCACTGAAGGGTTCTGCGAAGCTTTACACTTGCCTGATCTCCTGCAAAAGTCTCAAACGCAGACTTCGGTCATTCTGCCACGGTTGTTACGCTCAAACTTTCACACACGCGTGCTGTTTTGTGAAGGACTTCAACTTGCTCAGCGGGAAAGGACCGACTGTTGACTGTTCTGAGGAAGGTAGACTACCAGAAGCTGCTGTGTTGGGTGTTGATGGTGTCCAAATCTTGGGCAAGTCAAAAGGTGAATGCAGAAAATGGGGTGTTGATGGGATTTGTGCATATGTTTTGTGGGGAAACTTGAATGTATTTTCCCTGTTTGGTGTGGTGCATCAGATACTTTTCGAGGGGTTCACTCTTCAGCGCAATGTTTGGTTTTTGTTGTCGATTTGCGCAAGTCTTCTTTGACTTTTTCAATTACCACCTTTTTGAGTTTGTTGTTACTTCCGCTGCTGCCATAAAGAAGCTCCAAACTGACAAGTCTGTCTCACTGATGGTCGGGTCATTTCGCCCTGTGTTGAAGCTATCGTGGAAGAAGGTGACCAGACAAGTGTTGTGCGAACTGAAGCTGCCCAGCCAATGGTACGTACGAGCCCTTTTTTCTGTCGCTGAAGGAACAGTTCAAAACTTTCGTCTGTACAGGCACAAGAATATTCACCTCATCGTCGTGATTTTTAGGTGATTTGAGATGGGTTGCGCGATTTGAGCCAAATCAGTGCGAGCCAAATCGAAGCACCTATAGGCAGCGTCTTCCAAAAGTATGTCTGCAGCAGTTTCATGGTCAATATGAGAATTGATTTAGGACCTTTTGGGCTCTTTTGGTTCATTTTGGGTTGGGGATAATGTGCGAGGAAGGAATTTGTCAAATATGAATTTTTAGGTTTCTGAGGTCAAAAA
>JAAUXT010146107.1_pt1 | contig 17581 bp, 16 predicted proteins | sample 7278171 | NCBI WGS metagenome assembly JAAUXT01 (sample SAMN14350112, study PRJNA611818) | marine sediment metagenome | isolation source: surface marine sediment (1.8m) | place: French Polynesia: Moorea | collected 2018-08
CGCGTTACACCGGGCGACGAACACGGGTGAAGCAGTATCAGCCATGCATCGGATGGCTCCCACAAAGTGGGGGGGGGGGGCGGGGGCCGGGCGTCGGGCGTTTTGCATGCAGTTTGGGACTATGTCCCGCGGAGGGGGGGTTATAACTGTACGGATCGAGCCCCGGGATTTAATGCAGCGAGTGGCGCGCCGGCTGGTGTTCTAGTTGAGGGTCTAGTTGTGGTGATGTCTGGATGTTTATGACCACTCACTCGTATCTGAGTAGGTCAGACACTGCGCACAGCACAAACTTTACACACTCAGTCAGCGTCCAGCCACAGATATAAATGCGTGCGTGTGTACGAGGACTGCTTCGCAGCAGCGGCTGACCTATATCTGTGCGTCCAGCTGGTCTGTAGCAACACGGATCCCTTGAGATTGTTGGATTTTTTTGCGTGTTTCCTTGTCTTCGTCATCATGTGTATTGAAATAAGGGTGTGAGAGACTTTTTCAAATGAAGCGATTGTTGCCAGGGTAACAGGCGAGGATTTGTGGTCCGAGAAGTGAGTGAGGTCTCTGGTCTATGAAGAGGTTTTCACGCAGATGCTGTCAGCGTCAAATAAGTTGACGCCGACGTTAAAATTTTGACGTCAATGTCAAATATAAAACCCAAAGCGCGGACGATTTTTTTCGGTTTTGCCCATCAAGCCCGGAGTTCATTGAGCCAGCTCAATGGCAATACAACATTTTTCCATTTTTTTGCCAAGATTTCAATTTTTTTTTCAAAAGTGCCTTGGGCAAAAGATAGCAATATTTATGTTTTTGCCATACAACTTGAAAAAAAAACTAAAAAAATGTTTTAGGAAAAAGTTTTCTTCGTGTCAAAAATTTTGGCGGGAAAACCTGATGCCCAATTGGTGGGCATCAAAAAATTGTCCAGACCATTCTTTGACCCTGTGAAAAAATTTGACGTGTGCTTAAAATAAAAACTTGACGGCGTCACCGACGTGAAAACCCCTTCAGTCGGAACCAACCAACATGCATGACTGGGCGTGTTCGATTTCCAGGTGCCGCTCGCCGCCGGCGCAGTGGCGCCACTTCGTCCTGGGCTGGAAATGGGGCAAAGGGGGCGTAGTCAGCCATTTTGGCTCTCTGAGCCAGGCATACCCATAAATCGAACATGCCATGGCCAAGCTGGCACAGATCCAGGATTCTGGTCGACAGGTCCACCCAGAATTAGCATATGTAGCTCGCGTTGGGATTTTGCAGATCTGGCCTGTTGGGCGCGTTCGATTTAGACCCCACGTGTGCCGGGCTGGCTGAGTTGGTCCAAATGCCAAATGCCACTTGGCCCCATGTCCAGGCCAGGTGCGAAGTGGCGCCACTGCGCCGGCAGCTAATCGAACGGGTAAATCGAACGCACCCATGCCATGTGTGTATGAAAACGTGGCACGAGAGGGTTTCAGCACGCCGCTACGCAGGCGTAAACACGTACACGCAGACACAAATGGGAATTTTTGTGCACGTGTACGTGTTACGCCTACGGAGCACCGTGCTCAAACTCCCAACTGCGTCCCTGGCTTGGGGCGAAACCATTTGGGCTCACTCGGCCAGCCCCGCACACGCAAAATCGAACGCGCCCAATACAACGGGACGAGCTTTGTGGAACAGACGCACGACTCTGTCAATAGGCTGTTTTAGCAGGAGGCTCCGTACCCGCAAAACGTAGACGTAACACGTAGCTCACAGATACAACTCCCCTCTTTTGGAAGAGTCCACAGTTTTGAAAACTGACCAAATTCACATTATTTCCAAGACCTCACTATTAGGTTCATAAGCTTTTTTGATACTCAATGCCTTGAAAATAACAAATATGATTCCCCAGATTTCTGACTTTAGAAATAAATTTTGTATTGTTTGTGGACCCTTCCAAGATAGGAGAGTTGCATCTGCAAGCTACGTGCTGTGTGTACGTTTTGCGGCTACGCAGCGTCGTGCTAAAACTCCCTAATGTTTCTCTTCCCCGCAGTGAGCGCAGACCATGGACTGGATCCCCGGGATCTCGCAGCTCAAGTCGGGGGTGCAGCTCCTGTGTGGAGACGTCGAGGGAGCCAAGCAGACCCAGAAGAACTTCGTCGACCTGTGCCCCGGCGTCTCTCTGGTGAGTACAACCCAGGTTGAGCACGTCCTTCATTCAAATGGACGCCCTGCTGCCCCGGTTCCACTTTCTGTGGTGTCGAGAACAGCGTATTTTGCAGAGATCTGTGATTGGTTCACTGTGCACAGACCGCACGTTTGCACCCGACGGACCACAACGCCCCCTCGCGGATTTTTACCGGTGTTCATGATGCAGGGCAAAACTGGGGCGGTGGAGTGTCCACTTAGAGACCGGTGTGCCAGACGCGTGTCGTCTCTTCAGCTTCTGTTTATTGCCACTGAATGACGTGTGCAGGGATTGTGTGTCTGTGAAAAGCACCAACCTTGATTTCCGTCTGACCCAAGAAGCCTCTGACCCCTATTTACCCCAGTTTACCTTCACCTGCACCAGAAACCCGGGACCAGAACCTGGACCCCGACAAAGATCACAAAAGCTGACTCAGAGTCCCCAGAACCCAGAGCTCCAGCAAAATCGGAGCCCCCACCCACCCAGACAGTCCCCCCCGCTGATTTCAGATATCCAGTTTACCTGGAGCCTGCCCCACACCGTACACCCAGACACACCCCTGACCTCAAACTTCCAATTCCGCTTTTTGTTCAGTGTTTATTTGATGACGGCATCATCCGAACAGTGCACTGAAAGTGCCAAACAGAACTGCGTTCTTCTAAGCGACGATCTGGACAGGATTTCTGGGCCCCAAGGCTCCCTGGACGTGCTCTCTGGGGTTGTTTTTTTTCGGTTGGCCGCGTTCGATTTACGCGTGCAGCTCGCCGAGCTGGCCAAAATGGCGGACTTCGCCCCATCGCCCAATCCAGGGGCCAAGTTGTGTGACTTCGCCGCCCCGGTTGGCCGCACGCAAAAAGGGGGTTTTCACATTGGGCGACGTGCGATCATTTTCTACAGGCTCACGTCAAAACGGCCGCCATGAGGTCCAACGTTAAAATTTGACGCCGGCGTCAAAACCCGCACCCACTGACGCGTGTCCGGACTGTTCCAGTTCGGGGTTTCCACATTGGCGACTTCGCCTCCGCGGCTGGCCGCACATGCAAATCGAACGCGCCCAATGACTTGAATATTCCAGGTCCCGACCATCGTGGACGTGTGTTCCGGGGACATGGACTCAGCCAAGGACAGGACGAGGCGTTTCTGGGGCAACATGTCGGACGTGGCTGACGGGGTCCCCCTGGTGGGACACGTCAAGGGAGGGATCCACCTGGCGGTGGGCGACGAGGAGGGGGGCAAGAAGGCAATCAAGGTAACAACCATTAGGGGTTTACACATTGGTGACGCGCAGTCGTATTTTTGACGTCGGCGTCAAAATTTAACATTGAACCCAATGGTGTTATTTTTGACGCCAGCCCAGAAAATGACGACGCGTCACCCAATGTGAAAACCCCTATTCAGGGTTTTCACACAGATGACGCGGCGTCAAAATTTTCACGCGACGCCAGGAATGGGCTGGATCGTTATTATGACGCTCTCCATTGGGCATCATGTAAAATTTTGACGCACGCGTCAAAAATTCTGACGCCGCCCTGCCTGTGTGAAAACCCCAACAGTCGCAGAGCAGGAATGTCCAGGGCCTGGTTCGATTTGGAGACCAGAAGGACTCAGATCCAGAAAACCCTGTCTCCTGATTGATTCTGGCTTGTTGTCAACCTACGCGAAAAGGAATTGTCTCCAGTCTTGGTTCCTTCTGGTCCACAAATCGAACAGGGCCCAAGACACTGAGATCACACCTTCTAACATGTCACTCCTGGACCCACAGTGCTACGTAACCCCAACCTCCATCCTGCCAAATGCTTGGTCACGTGTCAACATTTGAGCTGGTGTTTTGTTTGACTTTTTTTCAGAACCAAATGCTTCACGCCAACGCCACAAAAAAACTCAAATTCGCACTCAGTTTGGACACTGTTTTGCCGTTACATATGGTTTGCTCCGCAGGTGTTTGGTCACATGGTGCCTTTGTTTTGTTGAAACTGTGAGAGTTGTCAGCCACGTCGAGTTTGTTGTTGTTGAGCAGGCCAGACTGGTTGACATGGTGAACTGATAGGACGTTTCCAAAACCTTCCGCCATCGTGCAATGGTGATAAGAAACGTCCCCCGTCCGCCAAAACAAATACAATCTGACACCCACAAAACTGGGACGAGCGGCTGACCTCACAATAGGGGCTTTCAGCAGAACGGGACGCAGACGTGAACGTAAACGTAATTTTGCCACGTGTACGTTGACGACCCATTTGCGTTTACGTCTTACGTTTCGTTCGTGCTGAAAGTCCCTAATTCTTTGGGTTTTTCACGTCGGGTGACGCGCGGTCGTTTTGTGGGCTGACGTCAAAAATTCCCTGTTCAATTTTGACGCCGACGTCAAAAAGCGACCGCGCGTCACCTGATGTAAAAACCGCCAATCTTCACTGAATCCATTACAAAATCTTACCAAGGCCACCCCAAAGACTCAGAATCTGGTTTCCACGGAAACACTACCAAAAAACCCCGTTGCCATGGAGACCTATCTCTGTTTTCAGTCCTCGACGCGGACCCTGGGCGTGGTGGGCGGGGGCCTGGCCGGCTCCCTCGCGGGACCGGGCGGGGCCTTCGCGGGCGGCGTGGCGGGCGGTCAGGCGATGGACGGGGTGTTGACGGCGCTGGACTCCGGGGAGAAGGGCGCGTTCACTCCGTACGGGACGTGGGGCACCGTCACCAGGATCGCCAAGGGAGAAGCCAAGTCCGTGAGTGGGGAGCTGTTTGACCTGGTGGGCGGGGTGGTGGGGGACGGGGTCACAGGTCACACCTACAACGCGTGGGTGGATGACATGATTGACCAATCAGTGCAAAAACCAACCACACAGACAAAAACAAAACAAACGAAACAGACAAAGACCACAAAGACAAAAACAGAAACCTTCAAAAAACCAGAGGCACCCCAGCCAGAGGTGTTGAAGTCAGCTAAGGTTGAGCTGGTGGACCCGGGGAAGCCGCCACTGATAGAGACAGACACCATCACACACAGACACTTCATACCCGAACAAGACGGAAGTCACGTGGTCCTCAGGGAGGTCCATACCCAGTCCCAAGTCGTACCCTCCCAAGCCGTAGGGTACGAATCTGCCTTCGAGAGGAACTTGAGGCACCAGGTGGAGGCCCAGAAACCAGCGGTGAGACCCAAATCCACCGGTCCCGTCTACAAGCTGGGGAAACCCAAACCCAAGGTAGCGGAAGTGACGTCACCGGAAGTGAAGCCAGCCGCAGCCAAAGTGACCCAGAGGGTGGTGGTCAAGGCCCGCGCGCGTCCGAGATTGGTTGCAGCCACAGTGAGTGCGGGAGGGCAGGAGGGGACAGCGTCCAACCAACGAACCTCGGGGAAGAGGAAGTCCAGTGCAAGAGCCACGTCTAGGTCCCAACAGACCTCCACAGGGCAAGGTCACAGCGGTGGGGGTCAAGGTGGGGGCCAAGGTCAAGGGAACAGAGGTCAAGGCCAGGACGAGGAAGAGCAGAACAGCTCAGATGAGGATGATGAAGATCTTTCTGAAAGCGATGAGGAGGAGGATGAGGAGGAAGAGGAGGAGGAAAGCGCAGAGTTTGACGGTGTAGAAGAGTCAAGCGATAGTCGTGTCGGGTCCTACAAACGAGTCCGCAGAAGCTCCCGAAGCGGTGTGCGAGAGGCGAACCACGTCCCGCCCAAGTCCGCGTATCCACGTGACCACACCCTGACCCACGGGGGGCAGCCCAGCGTGAGGACTGACTACGTGCACCACAGACACGTCATGGGGCAGTTTGGGGATTCCGGGAACAGCCTCATGGCGCGTCTGGTGCGATCTGTGACGTCAGAGTTCCTGAGACGAGGCGACATGGCCTCCGCTTTGAAACACAGTATTCTTGTGAACTACGTCTTCAACGGTTTGTTGACGCAGTATTATGGGCAGCTCAAGAAGCTGATCAAACGTCACAGGGCGCGGGGCACCCTGGGACAGGGGGAGGACGCCATAGCGAGGCAGGTGAGGCTCATTCGCTGGCTGCGCATGCGTAGGAACCGAGAGCGCCTGTTGGGCCACGAGGCGCACGTGATCCGTGACGTCATCCCCGAGATAGCGCGTCTGTGGGAAGATGGCGGACAGACGTGGAGTCGTATCACAGAGATTTTGAGAGGATCCTTCTTGGGTTTGAAGCTGGACAAATTTGATGACTTGGAAAAATTCCTGAAAGCTGTTTTTGAAAAATTACGAGAGGGTCGCAGGAAGGATGATTAGTTGGTGGCGCCACCATGCGTGGGTCTCAGGCTCAGAGCCACGAGTCTGCCGGGAGGGGGACCTGAAGCCGCACTGGCCCCAACCCCCCCCCCCATAGAAATTGAGGAAAGTTGAACAGTAAAGGGTGTGTGTGTGGCGGGGAATGGTGACCCGAGCTTACGTCTCTGCGTCGGACATGCACTCGATCGAAATAAAAGTTTTTTTTCCAAATTTCACGCCACGTCCCACAAAGAAAATTTGTTTTTGTTTCAAAATTGGGGTTTGGGCACCAACTGATGTCTCAAGTTGCTCGATAAGGGGAATCACAAGATACACACACGCACTTACACACACCCTCACACACACAAACACACACACACACACACACACACACACACACACACACACACGCACACACTCACACACATGCACAGACACACACACACACACTCACACACATTCACAAGTACACAGACACACATGTCACACACAGACTCACAAACACACTCACACACACACACACACAGGCACGTACGCACAATCACGCACGCACGCACACTGACACACACACTCACGCACGCACACTCACACACTCACACGCACACACGCACACACGAACACGTTCGATACTGTAAAATTTGTGGAGAGACTGAGAGGCGTTGGTGTTGTGTTGTGATTGTGTTTTTTATGCGTTGAAAAATGCGCTTTTTCGTACAGAATATTCCTGTCCATCCAACGTTGAAACATGTATATATTGCTTGTATTCCTCCATTCGTTTGTTCTCTGATTCTGCTTTGTAACACAGAAAGATGCGTTTGTTGCTGTAATTTTACTTGAGCAGAAACCCCAGTCGATGTCAAAACATTTTTCCTAAGAAGAAGAAAACAAGAGTCAAGCGTTTTTCACATTGGTGACGCGCGGTCGTTTTCTTGACGTCGGCGTCAAAATTTAACATTGAACCCAATGGTAGAATTCTTGAAGTCAGCCCAGAGAACGACCGCGTGTCACCCAATGGCCAATGTGTGAATCCCTTTTGTCTGTGAGTCCAGGCCGAGAGCCGAGTCTGGACCAAACTACTCTGAGGAACCTGTGCGTTTTGTGTAACGGTTCTGTGCCTTGAAATGCGTGTGCGACATGATATCAATCGAAACGAGATGCATGAATGAATAATCACATTATCACAAAGGAAATGTACCCAAATATGGTCAAAAGTATGACAGAATAAAGGACACATATCAACACACTCTGAGCTCTCGTTCACTCTGCGTTCCCGCGCTCTATTTACGCTGTGAATTAAAATACGAAAATCATTTCCACAATAAGAAGGAGAAAAAACCACGTGACCTGAACAAACGCTGCACGCTTCTGGTACTTCGTGCCAACCAGTTCCGTGTCAAGAACGACCAAAATAGAAGGAAGGTCACCATCGAATCTTCAAGGTTCACTGTAGTTCGAGCTCGTATTCACTGCTGTGTCTCCCGGTGTTTAGAAAAATAAAAGCTTTGTCTCTCTCTCAATTGTCCATAGTTCAGTTGTTTATTCCTCCATCTTCAAATGTTTTCCCTGAAAATGTTGCTGCAGACAAAGTCCAGCTGGTTCGAGAGGTTTGGGTCTTGGGGTTACCTGGGGAATTGCGGTGGAGAAACCAGACCCTCTGTTTCCAACTACTTTGAGCTGAAATGTGTTGCATAGGGTCTGATCTCTCTGACTAAACCCCTTCGTGCGATTGGGGAAAAAGAAATTCACGTTTGGCTGAGGTCAGGTTCAGGAGACTTGATCACGAGTTGAATCCAAGGATCAGGAGACCCAGACAGTGCGTGCTCCGTGAATTCCCTCTGTCACGTCAACGTGACCACATTATCGCTCTCTGCCCACGTGACCTGGTTTGTGCCCTCTGGTGGTTTCCCCTTTCCTGACCTCTGCAGACCTGCACGGGAAGTTTGCTATGGCGAGATGTGTAAAAGTGGATCCTGGGAGAGATGATTATGGACGTCAGAGTCTCAACACAAATTCACAGGTACCTGAAGTCCTGAGGTGTGGGTGGGCCCTGGGGACAGGGTTTACAATGTGGAGCAGAGGGTGCATGGGACCTGTGGGGTCGGGGGAGGGGAAACATCGTCTGCAAAAATTGTGCATCCAACTCTATTTGTCTGGAAAGACAATTTTTGATCCTCAGTGGTGTGTTTTCCTTGTGAAGTTTGTGATGGTTTGTCAGGCAGATCCAGGGTCCCCTCCCTCCTCCCGAAATATCCTCATCCCGAAAGTTTGATACCCTCCCTAAATGTGCCAATGGGTACTGTTGTAAAAGTTCTTTCCTCTTTTCCCCAGTTCCCCCCCCCCTCAAGAAAAACAGTGAAGTTGTGCCATCCAAGAAATGTGAAAATGTGAACCTCCCAGGATCACTGAAGTCACCAGTCTCCAAACCCCAATTCTGGATCTGTGCACCAGTGGAGCCATCCTTCAGTCTCCAGATCACACAGCACAAGAAATATTTTTCACTTGTGATGTACAATTCCAATGTCACATCAAAGCATCTGTGATCAAGACTCACAGATGTGATCATTGTTTCTGTGAAGTTTGTACTCAGAAGCTTCAAAGATATTGGATGAAAGATGTCAATGAGGCTTTGGTACTCACTGTGTGCTGAGTTGTGTGCTTAGTAGCAGCACATTTGAGAAAATCCAGCACCACACAACATCAAGATGAATGGTACAGGAGTGAACATTTGTGGTCAGAACACAACATGAAAATCAGAAAAGTATTTTTCTAAAATGTTGCTTTCAGTGACACACATTGACCCTTTTGTTGTACAGATTGCAGTATTTTAAAATGAATGCAATGTGAAGCCACCTGCACCAGCACACATCCCACAAAGCAGTGTGAAGGTTGGATCCCAACTAGGAATGGCTTGTGCTCTTTTGTTATTTGTCTCTTGACAGAGCTGAACAGGTCTGATTTTGTTGCAGTTGCCAGCAAAATGAGGGCTCAGCTTTTCTTGTACACTACAATAGTTGTTGTTGTGGCAAAACATGGTGCAGACATGCTCCCAAGTGTGCATGAGAACTGGAGTTCTTTGGAACCAGTTGCAGGAACAACCAGAGGTTTGAGACACAATTTTGAAGCTCCAAATTCAAAAGGTGAGGAACTAAAACTCAAAAAACTGAAAACAAGCCTGATATATATTTCTGTGGTTACCCAGAACACTCATGAAACATAACCTGGGCAAGGCATTTGTGTGTTTTGAATTCAAATAATCATCCAGTGGGTAATGGGTCATTTCTATTCACTCCCACTGCTGAGAACAATTGTATTTCTCTTCCAGAGAGAAACACCTGGTTTGTGTCAGATTCTGGTTCTGATGACAATGATTGTCACACAGAAGATGAACCCTGTAAGAACCTACAGACAGTATTGAACAGGGCTGAGGATGGTGCTGACATCTATGTGACCTCTGATACACTTTCACTTGATTTGGTGCAAACTACAATGAAAGAGATTCCTCATGAAAACATTTTTGCTGACAATGACAGGAGAAATTGTTGTATGTTGACCAGTAACATCTCATTCAACATGAAAAGTTCTGTTCAACAGAACTCCTGTCTACTGACTTGCTCCCAAAGTAAGCTTCAGCAGTTGACTTGTGTTCTGCTTCAGGAAAGAAGCAAGTCAAAAGAACAGTTATTTGGTTCTCTTGATTTTTCTGTTTCAGAATCCATCTGGTGGAACCTCTGGGAAAGCAGAAGCATCACAGGAAAATCCACTCATGTCAGTTTACATGACTTGAGGACAGATACTCACCTGATGATGAACATTTCAGCTGATGTTGTCATGGAGAACTTCACTGCTGGTGAGTTGGTGTTTGTAACAATTCAAAAAAGTCAACTTGATGACCTCTGGACAACAGAAAATGTGAATCTTATTGTTGAAGAAGACTGGAACAAAAAAGAGTCTCTGGCAAATTTAGGACATGTCAGTTTCAGAAACTGCCACTTGAAATTTTGGACCTTTGTTGATCTTTTGAATGCCAACAAAAAACTTGACTTCTACCATTGTGAATTGAACTCAATGATCATTGCTTGTGCCAATACAAGAAACAGGGGAGAAGCTTTTGCCATTGCAGGGGTACAAATAATAGAAAGCAGCATTGATTGGGGTGTGGGTCTTGAATCAGCTCAAGGCTACATCCTCTTCGTTGCAGTTGAGAAAACAATTTTTCATTTGACAGGTTTGAAACTCTATGCACCACTATACAAGTGTAAAGTTCACAAATGTGTGTTTCTGGTGCACACATCTGCCCTCACCCTCATTGCTAGAAAGCCAAACACCATGGTTTCTGTAGTAAACTGCAGTTTCAGTTTCATAAATTCACAACAAATGCTTCCTCGTGACAGAATCATGATCAAAGTTGGATATCCAGACTTTGGCTCCTCCATGCCTGGTCAGCAGATATTTGTAAAAAATGTCACCTTCCAGCTTGATCTGTATGATGCAGTGTATGGAAATATTCTCTCATTTCCTATGGCTTGCAATATTTCTCTGACTGATGTCAACTTTATTCTCACTCAGTTGTCTCCTGCCAAAACACTCAAGTGTCTCCTGTATGTGGGTGCTCTGTCTGAAATTTCATTTGACTCAGTTTCAATTGATTTCACTGAAGCAATGTTCAGCCTTGAACTTTTAGCACTTGCTCAACCATCATCCCTTGTGATGAAGAATCTCAACTTCTTTTGTGCCACTGGCTATTTTGTTTTTGAACACAGCTCCATCAAAAGCAAACAAACACCTGGTCTGTTCTATAGAAGTAAAAAATACTGTAAGGAAGGTCAATACACATTTGAAGCAGGTTTTTTCAAATTGAATGGTCTGTACAATAAACTGAACAAAACACACAGTAACTTTCAAGCTGCTACACAGCACCCCCATTGTCTGTCCTGCCCAGTAGGGGCCCAATGTGAAGGAGATGTGAAAGCTTTACCCAACTACTGGGGCTATAAGAACTCTCTTGGTGTTGTCAGCATGATCAGATGTCAAAAGGACTATTGCTGTTCACACAAAGAGACCTGTGATTCTATTAATTCTTGTCATATGGGCAGAACAGGGACTTTGTGTGGTAAATGTGAAGAAAACAAGGTAGAATCTCTGATGACAGTGCAGTGTGTTCAATCAGAAAATTGCTCTTTATCTCTTGTTATCGCTTTGTACTGCTGCCTTTCCTTGGCAATTGCTGTCACACTAACAATTGGAGAGACAATGAAGAACTTAGCTTTGAAAATATGTTCTAATCTCTGTGCCAAGCTCAAACGTAAAGAACACAACACAAATGGAAATACAAATGCAGCTGAAACATCAATAGAAATGAGAGACACAGAAGAGCCACCTGTCTCTAATCAAGACAGCCATCAAGAGGAACTAAAACAAGAATCTGCCTGCAGTCAAAATACCACTGGATCCAGAACTGAAGATGTGCAGCCAGCTGATGCCAAGAATGAGGAAAGTGGGATGAAGTACATTCAAATCCTTCTCTACTATGTGCAAGATGGCAGTCTATTTGAAACAGAAGTTCCTTTACAAGGCACAACAGGGACCAGTGCTCTGCAGCTTTTACTGCAGTTCTCACCTGACATTGTAGGTTTTGTTTACAAAAACATAACATCCATTTGCATTCCAAGTAGTACCTCAATAACCAAAGTTGTATTTCAGGCAGCACTGGGCCCATGTGTTTTGAGCAGTGTGTTTCTGATGTATCTAATTCAAAGATATGTGTCCAAATTTATGAGACAAATTCTTTGGACAAGCATCAGGTGCTCACTGATGAAAGCTTTTGTCATGACACTCCTGTTCAGCTACCAGAAGATAGTGACAGGCATCTTTACTCTGGTTCAGTGTGTTGAGGTGGACCAGTCAAATGTTCTCTATGTCTATGGGGAGCTTCAGTGCTACACATGGTGGCAACATGTATTGCACATTTACATCTTTATGGCAGTTATTTCTTTCTTTGTTTTTGGCTGTTTCTCACTTGCCATACAAGATCCAAGATGGAACTGTTTCTCTCAAATTCTTTGTCTTAAGCTGTATATTTCCAGGTCCAATGATTCTGCTTCATTGTATCAAGCAATTCCTAGTTCCTAAACATGCTGAAGACAACCTGTCACATTCATCATGCAAAATGAGTGCAAAAACTGAGGACATCCAAAGGAAATCTTCATCTGAAAGTCCCACAAAGTTGCACCTAGAAACTACCTATCTTGCAACTCAAACTGACACAGGTGAATCAACAGTTGAGGCCACAGCAAAACCACATATTGACAGTGTGGAAGAAGTGGAAACCAAGCCAGGGAAAGAGGTATGTGATACCAATCCTGAGGAGGTTATTTTGGATTCTCTTCTGAAGCATTACAGATGTCTGGATATCTGTGGTATAAAATTTACTTGGTTGGCCTTTCACAAGCTCTACAGACTCACTTTGGTTGCTTGTAAAACTTACATCACTGAACCAGTGGTCAGAATCCTGGCAATGACTGCCATTCTGATTGTGTTTTCCATGACAAGTTTCTTTGTCAATCCTTACAAGGAAAACACAGCCAATGTGACTGCTAAACTCTCATATGCTACATGTTTTGTGGTTGCTGTGCTGAATCTGGCAAAATCTGTTTTGGCTACATTTGGATGTGATGTGAACTGCTCCCTGAGGGATCAGCTTCTGCCTCTACTGAACTATGTGGAGAAGGTTCTGCTGGTCTATGTTCCCATTGCAGCCATACTGATCTGGGCTCTTGGCACAAAGCTTCAGAAATTGTACAAATTCTGCCAAAATAAACTGGGAAGATATAATGATGCAAATGTGGCTCCCAAAACAGAATGATGTATTTGTTGGTTTCACATTCCTCACAAGTAAATTCCAGGCAAGTTTTGAACACATTTGCTTTGCTTGTTTTCTCGCCTTCTCTATTTTGCCATTTATGAACATTTCATTGTTTTGTCACAGTATTTGGTGCCATTCTTTCCATTGTCTCATTTGCCAATGATGTAAAAAGTGGAAATAAACCAACAGCTTGTTCACATGCAGTTCACGATTGTCTGTATCAGAGGTTGAATTTTACAAGAGAACAGGGAAAATACAACCTTGTCGATACTTACCAAAACTACACAAGTACAAATGCATCTGTGTGAGTGCACCAGGTGTGAATACAGGTGATGTTGACACATCTGTGTTGTGTGTGTGTGTGTTGCGGTGTATGTGTGCGTGGTGTGTGTTTGGGTGTGTGTGCGTGTGTGTGTTTGGGTGTGTGTGCGTGTGTGTGTTTGGGTGTGTGTGTGCATGTGTATGTTGTTTGGGTGTGTGTTTGGGTGTGTGTGTGCGTGTGTGTGGTTGGGTGTGTGTGTATGTGTTTGGGTGTGTGTGTGCGTGTGTGTTTGGGTGTGTGCGTGTGTGTTTGGGTGTGTGTGCGTGTGTGGGGTGTGTGTGTGTGTTCAGCGGCCCGGTGGGGAGACCGACCCGTCTTTGACGTTGACCGAGCAAAACCATTGAACTTTTGAAAATTTGAGCACCAAGGTGATTCTGTTCCGAATCTGTGCCATTCGACAGACGTGTGCTTGCGTTTGGTTGATTCATCTGTGCAATGTGAGTGTGTGCGTGTGCGTGCGTGTACATGAATGTGTGTTTGTGTGTGCGGTGATGATACATGTATGATCACGTGTCACTGGATGGTGAATGAACTCTGGCAGGGGCCTTGGGACTCCACACCCTGCATCCACCTCTGGACCCACCCTTGGACCCACCCATGCACTCAAATCAGGTTCTGCCTCTGGACCTACCCCTGGACCCGCCCCTAGACTTACCTCAGGATCTGCCCCTGGATCCACCCCTGTATCTACCCCTGGATCTGCCCCTGGATCCACCCCTGTATCTACCCCTGGACCCACCCCTGGACCCACCCCTGGACCCACCCCTGTATCTACCCCTGGACCCACCCCTGGACCCACCCCTGGATCTACCCCTGGACCCACCCCTGGACCCACCCCTGGATCTGCCCCTGGACCCACCCCTGGACCCACCCCTGGACCCACCCCTGGACCCACCCCTGGATCCACTCCTGGATCCACTCCTGGACCCGCCCCTGGACCCACCTCTGCCTCCTCCCCTGTACCCCTGAATCCACCCCAGGTCTACCCCTGGACCCGAGCCACCTGTTCTATCAGCACCTGCTGCGCTGTCATCATCTCCCTCCATCTCGAGATCCGGGGCAGATAGCGGATCTGGGTGAACGGGCGGGTTCACACCGGATGCTTCACCCGTGGAGTGCGGGCCGATCGCCCAAGGGACAGAGTGAGTGGGGCACCAGGCATTTTCACGCTGCGCAGACTCTTTAGGTGACTTCATATGGAGCTTGTTGCGTTCTGCGTTTTGCGGCAAAATGTTGGGCGGCATCAAAATTTACCATGATGCCCAATGTGACGCAGGTAGGTTGCCACAGATAATCGCTGGGAATCAATTCTTGATGCAAGAAATGTGCGACACAGGAGTCAATGATGCCACAAAACACATGACGCGTACCACACCTCCATATGAATTCAGCTTTTCTCTCTCGCGACCTCATCAATCAGAGAAAGAAACAGAGAAATAGGGTGGGAGAGAGAGAGAAAAGACTGTTTCAGAGAGCAGGCAGAATGCCTTGCTACCAAACAAGTCAGAAAGACTCCAGTTTCCCCGTCTGCGTCATCCTTCAGAGAGGGGAGAACAGATATCAAGAGACAGACAGAGAGACACACAGAGACATGCACAGACATACAGAGAGGCACTGAGAGAGAGAGCAACAGTATGTTTCACAGTGAAGGACGTTTCTCTCCCTGCATGTATCATCAGAGAGAGACAAACAGATCTCGAGAGACAGACAGAGACACACACAGGCCAAGGCAGCCAGAGAGAAACAGAGAGACAGATAAAGATAGACACAGAGAGAGGCAGCTAGAGAGACAGAAAACGCTGTACCACACCACTGAGCACTCGCTGTTTCCCTCCGCACACGTTCTCTTAGAGACACAGAGAGAAAGAAGGGATGGAAGGGGAGAAAGAGAGAGACGGAGAGAGAGACAGAGAGAGAGAGACAGAGTGACAGGCAGAGAAAGTTGTATGTTTGAGAGAGTTCTCTGTTTCTCTCCCCACCTGTTCTCGACATGTGTTCCCCATAAACACAGAGACACAGAGAGACATAGAGACAGAGACACAGAGACACAGAGAGACACAGAGATAGAGAGAAAGTTGTATGTTTGAGAGAGCTCTCTGTTTCTCTCCCCACCTGTTCTCAACATGTGTTCCCCATAAACACAGAGACACAGAGAGACATAGAAAGACAGAGACACAGAGACACAGGGAGACACAGAGATACAGAGAGACAGAGACACAGACAGAGAGAGAACACTGTATACGAGTACTTCATAGAGCTCACTGTTTCCCTCCCCACCTGTTCCAGACACATGTTCCGCATCCACACAGAGAGACAGAGACACACAGAGAGACACAGAGAGACACAAGAGACACACACAGACACAGGGAGACACAGAGAGACACACAGAGATACAGAGAGAGACACAGAGAGACAGAGACACAGAGAGACATACAGACACACAGAGACACAGAGACACACAGAGAAACACAGAGAGACAGAGTGAGAGACACAAAGAGAGAGGCTGTACGTTTGAGAGTGCTCGCTGTTTCTCTCCCCACCTGTTCTCCACACGTGTTCCCCATCCTCGCGTCGCCGCCATAATCAACGCCAGTACTCAGTACTCGCGTCTACTCATAACATACTCACGGCATACTGACATACTGACGGCATACTGACGGCATACTCAGCGCATACTGCCGGCTCCAATGCTACTACCATGAGGCCAGTGTATGGCTGAAATCTACAGATCAACGTTGCCCTGACAACCTTGGGTTTCTGGGGAAACCCAGTCGACTCCAGGGGACCATGGTCCCTGAATCAAGTGCACTCAGGTTTTATCTAATGAGGTCCAATGATCCAAACAGGACGAGTGTAGAACCAGATGTTTTGACTGTTCACGTGACCTTGTGGGTGTAGGTCTGTGGGAGCAGACCAAGGGGTGCCAGCAGGACCAGGAACCGTGGGTCAAGGGTCCCAGCTGACCACAGGTCACACGTACGTGGACCAATTGGGTTGCGGGATGATCTGGGACTGTGGCGTGAAGTGCTTCTGGTGTATGATCCACATTGAGGCGAAGGGGTGGGGAGTCACACAAAACATGTTGCCGTTGGAAGTGGACATGGGATTTCTATCAGACACACCAGAGGCCATATGCTTCAGCATGATCATGGAAATAGCGGCCTCCTGCAGACCCAGTGGTCCAGGGGTCCTGAACCTGCATGTATTGCAGACGCAGCATGTTGGGGCCAGTCTTGCTTGGGAGCCAAAGTCTTGCTGAAGAGGACTCAAGGAACCTGTCAGGAGAACCAGGGACCCGACTGCAGGACTCGAGATCCACACTCGTCAATCCTGTTTTCAGAGAGTGTGCGTGTGCGTGAGTGCGTGCGTGAGAGGTACGAGATTGCATCAAAGAATTCTGAGATACTGTATGATCACTGCCATGAGCTAAATGTTTGCGCGTGGTCGCGATGAAGTCCTGTTGAGTCTCAGAATTCCCTGACTCCACCTCATGTGAGAATCATGTGAGACCAACACGTGACCAGCTCCAAGATTTGTCAACACTACTGAAGGGCTGCCTATAGGGTGTCTGCCGTTTGGCATGACTCCCCAGCCCCCCTCACTCCTCAGTGAGCTCCCCCATCAGCGCGCTATCTGGAGTGGAGCCACTTCGCCCGGTGTGAGTACACGGTGTGAGTACCTGCCTCAGGAGGGTGTTCCGGAACCTGTAGAACCTGCGCGGTGTGGGTGAGAGAATCCAGACCCAGATTTCCGCAGTTCACGCTGAATGGGCCAGAGGTGGAGCCAGCGTCCAGAGGGGGGAGGAGATTATCCAGGGGGATTCAAGGAGGTGATGTCACGTGGTGTGGTCACGTGGTGTGGTCACGTGGTGTGATCAGGTGGTGTGGTCACGTGGTGCGGTCAGGTGGTGTGGTCACGTGGTGTGGTCAGGTGGTGCGGTCAGGTGGTGTGGTCACGTGGTGTGGTCAGGTGGTGTGATCACGTGGTGTGGTCACGTGGTGTGGTCACGTGGTGTGGTCACGTGGTGCGGTCAG